>Ga0256842_1001384_pt1 | contig 19437 bp, 18 predicted proteins | sample 4559240metaG_FD_185973 | JGI IMG/M metagenome (GOLD analysis project Ga0256842, IMG submission 185973) | Hydrothermal vent microbial communities from Guaymas Basin, Mexico - 4559-240 | ecosystem: Environmental > Aquatic > Marine > Hydrothermal vents | place: Mexico: Guaymas Basin | collected... | reverse complement strand
TCTCTATAATTTGTTAAGAAACCATTAACTGATGGTCTTCTACCTAAGCTAATAGTATAAGGGGTATTTCCTGTTTTCCCAAAGTAGATAAAATATGCCTCTTTTAGTCTAACATTAGCATCTCCACTTGGTGTTTCATTGGCATACCAGTCCATATTTTGAAAACTATTCTGCGGACCATTGTTACCAAATGCTTTATAAACACCTAATGCACCATGAAAAACCAAATTCTTCATGGGCTGTGCCGACATTTTTAAGATAAATTTATTTGTCCAAACACCGTTGTCTTCATTTGATTTACCATTTATCTTGTAATGAATAGCATCATAAGATGTTCTCAAATCAGCACTCCACTTGATGTTGTCGTGTCCATCGTGGGCTTTTACTTCGTTTATCTCTTTTTTCAAAGCTGAGATATTGATCTTGGCTTGAGCTTTTTTAAGTTCTTGCATTTGAGCTTTTAATTGCTCTACCTCTTGTTTTAAACTCATATCCTCAGCATTTACATTGACTGCCATAAAAAGCATACCAATAAGTGCTGGTGAAATCAATCTTTTCATACATCTCTCCTGTGTTTTTTTGTTTACAATTTGTTTACTTTTGCAAACTTTTGTGGAATTATTATATCTTATTCATAAATGTTTGATAAAATTTATGAATAAGTATTCACAAAAACTTTGCATATCTACAAATCTATTATACATTTTTTATGCTAAAGATATTTTTAAATAGCTATATTTGATTTGTTGTCTCTTGACTTTTGAACATATGTTCGTTATAATTTCGCACATATGTTTGAAAAGGGAGTCTTGATGAGAGGTATCGGCAGAAGAAGAAAGTTTAGGCGGATAGGTAAACATCATGATGAGATATGCTTTAAACCTTGTGGAAAAAGAGTTGAAGAGTTGCAAAGCATAGTGTTGTATGATGATGAACTTGAAGCCTTAAGGCTTTCGGATTTTGAGTCTATGTATCAACAAGATGCAGCTGATGCCATGCAAATATCAAGAACTACTTTTTCAAGAGTAGTTGCCGAGGCAAGGAGAAAAGTAGTCGATGCTTTGTTGCATCAAAAGATTATAATAAAAGAAAAAAGAAAATTATAGGAGGGAAAAATGAGAGGATTTAGAAGAGGAGCCCAAATGAGAATGGGCAGACAAAGAGGAATGGGCAGAGGTTTTGCTGCTATGAGAGAGAGGGAGTTTGCCGGTAGAGGTTTTGGCAGAATGGCTATGAGAGATGAAAATAGAAGAGATCTTGGTATGCTTGATGGACATGGTAGAGGTGTCGGTATGAGACGAAATCAAAATCAAAATGCTTGTCAGGGAAACGGTGTAGGCTTTGGAAACGGACAAGGCAGGGGAAAAGGATATAATAGAGTGGAAAATAGAAAAAAAGAGAATATATGAAACTTACTATAGCAAGTGGCAAAGGTGGAACGGGAAAAACAACCGTTTCCACCAATCTTGCCTCATATCTATCGCAAAACAGAGATGTTATTCTGTGTGATTTGGATGTAGAGGAGCCGAACTCTAAGCTGTTTTTAAAAACAGCTTTAAAAAATGAAGAGATTTTCAATAAAATGGTCCCTTCTTGGGTAAGTGAGGATTGTACACTTTGTGGAGAGTGTGGTAAAAATTGCAATTTTAATGCTATCATCGCACTACCTTCGGAGATACTTGTTTACCCCGAGCTTTGCCATAGTTGCTATGCTTGTAGCGAACTTTGCCCCACTGGTTCACTTCCAATGAAGCCTCAAAAGATAGGTGTTATAAGAGAATATGAAACGAAAAAATTTATTTTTATAGAGGGAAGATTGGATCTTGGGCAAGAGATGGCAGTACCCCTAATAGGCGGAACCATAAAGTATGCTGAAGAGAAGTTCAAAGATAGTTTTATGATATTTGATGCACCTCCGGGTACGAGCTGTCCTGTTATAGAAGCAAGTAAAGATAGCGATTTTGTTATATTGATAACCGAATCCACTCCTTTTGGTTTAAATGATTTGGTTCTTGCGGTGGAGACAATGAGAGTTTTGAAAAAAAACTTTGGAGTTGTTATCAACAGACATGGTATTGGAGATGATAGAGTCGAAGAGTATTGCAAAAAAGAGAATATTCCGGTAATCTCAAAGATAAAGAACGACAAAGAGGTTGCGACACTATACTCAAAAGGCGAACTTGTATATCCTCATATAGAACATTTTAAAAATTCTATAAAAGAGATAGCGAATTTTGTGGAGGGGATAAAATGAGTGCTAAAGAGATAGTTGTAATTTCCGGAAAAGGCGGAACAGGGAAAACAAGTCTTAGTGCATCTTTTGCATATCTTGAGGGTAAAAATACTATTGTAGCCGATTGTGATGTAGATGCGGCAAATATGCATCTGCTACTTGGAGCTGATTTTGAAAAGCAAGAGGATTTTTATAGTGGAGAGGTAGCTTTTATAAATGAGGATTGTTGTATAAACTGCGGTAAATGCAAAGAGGTGTGCAGGTTTGATGCTATCAATGTTATCGACAATCAACATAGAGTAGATAATATATCGTGTGAAGGGTGCTGGTATTGTAGTAGAGTTTGCCCTACGGGTGCTATCGAAATGAAAACTCAAAAAGTAGGCGATTTGTATGTATCGAACATTAAAAAAGAATCCAAGATGGTACATGCAAAGCTAGGATTTGGTGCCGAAAATTCCGGTAAACTTGTAGCAAAGGTTAAAACAAAAGCAAAAGAGGAAGCCGCTAAACTCAATAAAAGATATATCGTCACAGACGGAAGTCCCGGAGTCGGATGTCCTGTGATATCAAGTCTTAGCGGAGCAAATCTTGTAGTGCTTGTTACAGAGGCGACAGTAAGCGGACTTCATGATTTAAAAAGAGTGCAAAAGCTTTTAAAAACATTTTCATTGAAAGCGGTATGTATCATAAACAAGTATGATTTAAATCAAAAAATAACAGATGAGATAGAGAATTATTTAAAAGGTGAAGATATAGTTGTGGTGGCTAAACTGCCATATGATGAAACTTTTACAAAAGCTTTAAGCGAAGCTAAACCGATAGTGGAATATGATAGCGATTGTGATTTGGCAAAGAGTGTAAAAGATAGTTGGAAAAAAATAAAAAATATATTAGGAGATGTGTAAATGAAGATACTATTTACTGCAAAAGGAGATAGTTGGGATAGTTTGGTGGATCCGAGGTTTGGAAGGGCGGAGATGTTTGTTTTGTATGATGAAGATAAAGATGAGCTACAAACTATTTCAAATGATGAGGCAAAAGAGAAAGCCCATGGAGTTGGACTTCAAAGTGCTAAAAAAGTTCTTGAAGCAGGAGCTGATGTCATTATAACGGGTAATGGGGCAGGAGAAAAAGCTTTGGAAATACTTAAAAAAAGTGATATCAAGGTTTATGTGGGTGCCGGAGATATGAGTTTGAGGGATGCTTATGAAGCTTCCAAAAAAGGTGAATTAAAGGTACAATTTTAAGGAAAAACATGAGAGTAGTATATCCGACAGATGAAAATATGGGGTATTTGAGTAAAAGAGGTGCACATTTTGGCAAGGCAAAATTTTATACTATCATTACATTGAAAGATGGAAAGATAACAGATGTCGAGTCGGTACAAAATCCCGGACACAGCGAAGGTGCATGTAGTAATGCGGTCTCAAATATACTTGGCTTAAAACCTGATGTCCTTGTGGTGGGAGGCATAGGTGCTTCACCCGCAAAAGGATTCTATGATGCCGGACTTGATGTATATGTAGATAGAGTTTCGCCGACTGTAGAATCGTCTATAGAGTTACTTATAGCGAACAAACTTGAAAAATTACAAGGCTCAGGCACTTGCTCCGTTCATTAAAATTTCGGAGATAAATAATTTTATCTCCGACACTGTTTCTTCGGTTGTCGTATAGTTGATAACCGTTGCATAATTTCCTCTATATTTGTAAACTTTATCATAATATTTTGAGAGCAAGATTTCGGCACATTTATAGAGATCATTTTTGTAAAAATAGTTTTTGATGTCTGAAAGATATTTTTTGTCTATATAAGGAGTGATTTTGGATATGGAATTTTCAAAAAACTCCTTATCTATTTTTTTATAGTCTCTGACAATCCTTTGAACTCTGTCCGAAAGGGGAGACTCTATCCAAATTCTTGGTGCTTTTATGATTTTTTTGTAAAATATGGTAGGTATATGAAGTTTACCTATCTTTTTACTCTCTCCTTCTATTATGGTTGCATTATATTTTTCCACTCTTTTTAATTCATGATATATGGAGTTTTGAAACTGTTTCATAGAGGGCTGCTCTCCGTTTATAGCCCCAAAACTTGATCCGTAGTGATTTGCTAATTTTTCAAGATCTATAGAGTTTTCAAACTCTTTTATGAGGTCACTTTTACCTGTGCCGGTAAGTCCGTCAAGCACTACAAAATTATCATATTTGAAGGTATCAAGATGGTTAAGAACATGATTTCTGTATGATTTGTAGCCGCCTTGGAGTTTGTAAACTCTAAATCCTATATTTGATAATACCATACCAAGTGAACCACTTCTTTGACCTCCTTTTGAGCAGTATATAAAGATCTTTGTTTTTGGGGTAAACTCTTTTAATTCGTTTTGTAAATATAAGGCAATATTTTTACTTATAAGACTTGCTCCGAGCATTTTAGCATCAAATGGAGATCTTTTATATAGAGTACCTACCTGTTCTCTTTCTTTATCATCAAGTACATATAAATTGATAGCATTTTTGATATGTGATTCTTTATATTCGTTTGGACTTCTTGTGTCTATAAGCAAAGAGTTTTTGTCTATATTTTGTAAAAATGAATTTATATTTAAAATATTTAACATAATGTAATTATAGTCAAATCTTTAAAAAAGTTTAATAAAATTTTACACTTAATTAAGTAAAACTTTATATATAATATATTATTATTTATATATTGTTTAGCAAAACATAAAATTCAAAAGATATGCTATAGTGAAGGGAAATTTTTTTATGACAAAAAAAAGATTTGATTTTTTAAATCATATTATTTTTATCCCACTTATATCAACACTTTTCTTTCTTTTATTTAGTGTTTCCATATACACATATCTCAATACAAAAGATGGAGATAAACTTGTTTGTGAGATTGAAAAAAGGTTAATCTTAGATAAAAAAAGTATTATCAAGTACAGGGTAAATTTTGTTGAAAACTTCATAAAAAACAAGCAGAGAGAATTGGAAAAAAAGACAAAGAGCGGTGTGTATAACAAATCCGATATTAAAAAACTTAATGATGAAGTTAAAAAAAGTATTATTGAAACAATTAACAATTTTAGTTTCGCAAATCATGGGTATGTTTTTGTCTATAAGATTTTAAATTTTCAAGGGGGAGATAGATTTGCCATAATGATTGCAAATCCCAATAGATTGGATTTGGTCGGTAAATACATAAGTGACTCTTTCAAAGATGCAAAAGGTTTTATGTTTAGAAAAGAATTTTTAAAACAAATAAGAAAAAAAGGGTATGCTTTTGTAAAGTATTATTATAAAAAACCAAATAGTAATAAGATAAGTCCTAAAATTTCATATTTTAAACTTGATAAAAGATGGAATTGGGTAATAGCTTCGGGAATATATCTTGATGATGTATATATAAGCTCTGCTTCAATAAAAAAACAAATATTTTCAAATATTAAAAAAAATGATATAATACTGTTCTATATCGCAATTGCCATACTTTTTTTATCTATTATTTCATCTTTTATAGTTTTAAAAGTTATTAAAAGAGAATTTTTAAAATATGATAAATATATCCAAAAACAAAAAAGAGCACTTTCATTAAGCAATAGAACATTGAAGCAACAATTATACAGAGATCACTTGACAGGTTTAAAAGACAGAAAAATACTACTTCAAAATTTGAAAAAAAAGAGATTTGATGCTTTGGTTATTATAGATATTGATGAATTTAAAATTATCAATGAGCTTTATGGAAGTAGGCTTGGCAATGAAGTACTTATTCAATTGGCAAATATTTTATTGAAATTTAGCAAACAAAATAATTGCCTATCGACGATTTATAGACTTGGGTCAGATGAATTTGTATTGCTCATTAGAAGCAAAAGAGATTTTAATTTTTTTCAAAATATGATGACAAATTTATATAAGCAAGTAGTATCGAATAATTTTCAACTTGCTAAGAATGTTAAACTTAATATAGAAATTACCATGGGAATATCTTTTGGCAAAAAAGATGCTTTGCCAAAAGCAGATATTGCTCTAAATTATGCTAAAAAAAATAGAAAAATGTTTGCAATATATTCTCAAAGTATTGACAATAGAATAGACACAGATAAAAATATTAAAATCAAAAAAGAGTTACTTAAGGCGGTAAAAGAAGATAGAGTGGTTCCGTTTTTTCAGCCTATATGTGATAAACATGGCGATATTATTAAATATGAAGCTCTCATAAGAATATTGCTTGACGACGAAGAAAATGTCTTAACTCCAGGATATTTTTTAGAAATTGCAAAAAAATTAAAGCTTTATCCTGCTCTTTCTAAAATTATGCTAATAAAAAGTTTTGAACAGTTTAAAAATAGTGATAAAATGTTTTCAGTTAATTTATCTTTGAGTGATATAATAAACATAGAAACAGTTCAATTTATAAAAAATCTCATAGAAGACAATCCAAAAACGGCGAAAAGATTGATTTTTGAGATACTGGAGAGTGAAGGCATAGAGGATTTTGATGTTGTAAAAAACTTTATAAAAAAAGTTAGAAAAATGGGGGTAAAAATTGCTATTGATGATTTTGGTAGCGGTTATTCCAGTTTTAAATATATACTTGAAATAAAGCCTGATTATATTAAAATAGACGGTTCTTTGATACGAGAGATAACTTGCGATAAAAATAGTTTTATAATGGTTAAAAGTATAATAAATATGGCAAAAGATTTGGATGTTGTAACGGTTGCAGAATTTGTTTCATCTAAAGAAATTTTTGAAATCTTAAAAAAATTAGATATAGATGAATATCAAGGATACTACATAGGAAAACCGGAAAAAATCTAATTAAATAAAAAACTAAAAATATAATTTTTGACTTATGTGTTATATTTAGATATAATACCAATAATTAATTCAAGCTACTTCGCTTTATCGATTCTCTGTTTTTTATCCAAACATTTTAATCCGTATAGAGTTTACAGTTTGGATTAAAATTTAATACAAAGATTTTCAATGCAAGAGAACTCAACTATAAAGAGTGAATTTTTAGACTTCGGTTTTAACGATGGTATCAACAAAGGTATCCAAAATGCAGGCTTCAAAGTGCCAAGCCCTATACAAAAGGGTGCAATTCCTTTTATTATAGAGGGAAGAGATTTGGTAGCTCAAGCCAATACCGGCACAGGTAAGACGGCAGCTTTTGGACTTCCATCAATGAACAAGATAGCAAACTACAAAGAAACAGGACTTTTGGTTATAACACCTACAAGAGAGCTTGCTACACAAGTAGCAGATGAACTTTATACTTTGGGAAAATATGCAGGCATAAGAACTGCTACTGTTTATGGCGGAAGTTCGTACTCAAGACAGATATCCCTTATAGAGAAGGGGGCCCAGGTAGTTGTAGCAACTCCGGGAAGATTGAAAGATCTTTTAAGTAGCGGCAAACTCAGAGATTTCAATCCCGAAATCGTTGTGCTTGATGAAGCTGATGAGATGCTTGATATGGGCTTTTTGGAAGATATAAAGGATATATTTTCTTATCTTCCGCAAAATAGACAAACTATACTATGCTCTGCTACTATGCCAAAACCTATAAGGATATTGGCTGATAAGATACTTGATAATCCTGCGACTGTTAGTATCGTGGATAAAAATGATGCCACAAATAAAGATATAAAACAGAGTTACTATGTAATAGAAGAGAGAGAAAGAACAGATGCTCTTCTTAGATTGATAGATCATAACGATCCAAACAAAGCTATCATATTTTGTAGAATGAAGATAGAGGTTGACAGACTTGCCGATACTCTTATCTCAAGAGGCTATAGTGCCAAAGGACTCCATGGGGATATGGATCAAAGAAGTAGAGATGAGGTTATAAAAGCTTTTAGAAGTTCCAAGATAAATATACTTGTTGCGACGGATGTGGCTGCAAGAGGGCTTGATGTAAAAGATGTCAGCCATGTTTTCAACTATCATATTCCTTTTGATCCTGAAAGCTATGTTCATAGAGTGGGAAGAACCGGAAGAGCAGGGCAAAAAGGAGAGGCTATCACTCTAATAACCCCTATAGAGTTTAAAGAGTTGCTTAAAATTCAAAAGAGCATGGGAGCTCCTATAAGTTTAGAGAGTATCCCCACCTCTTTGGATCTTAAAGAGAGAGAACTTCAAGCTCTATCGAAAGAGATAGTAAAAGCAAAGATAAAAGATGAGGCAAGTTTTCTTTTGTCTTCTTTGGGTGAAGAGCTTGATAGCAGTGAAATTGCACTAAAAGCTATCTCATTACTTCTTAGAAAATATTCAGTAAAGGGTCCTGAGCATATAGGTTTTTCTCAAAAAGAGGCTAATCAACTTCTTGAAAAGTTTAAGTCAAATAACAATAGAAACAGCAGAAACAGTAGAGGAAAAAGAGGTGGCAGAAGTTCTGATAGAAATAGACGAAGAAGAAGCTCTTCAAGCAGAAGACGATAATCTTTGTGGTATAGACGAGGCGGGAAGAGGTTCTCTCGCCGGACCTCTTGTAGTTGCTGCTGTAGTTTTGCACCAAAAGATTGACAGACTTGCCGATTCAAAGCAGTTGACACAAAAAAGAAGAGAAGAATTGTATGAAAAGATAATCCTCTCTTCATCTTACAAAATTATATTTACAGATAATAAAACCATAGATAAAATAGGTCTCTCAAAAGCTCTTAAAAATTCCATACAATCCATAAAAGATGAATTTAAGTCTCACAATATACTGATGGATGGCAATACCAATTTTGGTGTCGAAGGTGTAAAAAGTTTAATAAAGGCGGACACAAAAATACCTCAAGTGAGTGCCGCAAGTATATTGGCTAAAGTAAGTAGAGATAGATACATGATAAACATCTCAAAAAAATATCCTATGTATAACTTTAAAAAGCATAAGGGTTATGGAACAAAGGCTCATATAGAGGCTATAAAAGAGTTCGGATATAGCGATTTGCATAGAAAAAGTTTTATAATAAAAAATCTCAATTATCCCCCTCTTTTTTAATATTTTTTGTGGTATAATACTCAAAAAATTTTTTAAGGTTGCAAAGATGCTAAAAAATATGACTATCGAAAAAAGATTGATGATTCTTGGTTTTTTATCAATAGCTACCATCTTCTTGTATGCAGTGTTTAATTGCTATTCAAATTATAAAAGATATAAGGATGCACAGGCTACTTTGAAGATAGTTTCTCTTTCCGTGAAGATGAGTAATGTTTTACATGAATTGCAAAAAGAGAGAGGTGCGAGTGCAGGATACTTAAACTCTAAAGGTAAAAAATTTAAAGATATATTATCGGCACAAAAAGTATGTACTGATAAAAAGTTAAAAATACTACAAAATTATATAAAAAATAATGATAATACTTTTGCTGAAATTGCCAAAAAAAATGTAAATTTTACCGGTATTTCAAATATGAGAAATCTTGTCAAATCACTTTCAATCCCGACAAAAAAAGAGGTTGGCTATTATACTTCGATAAATAAATCTATCATAGATACCATTGCATATTTTTCTACTATTCCCAAAAATCCGGAGATAAGAAATTTTATAAATTCTCTTCTTTTGTTTATTGCTGCAAAAGAGAGAGCCGGTATCGAAAGAGCGGTTTTGTCCGGTGCCTTTGCAAGAGATAAATTTACCCATTTTTTATATTATAAATTTATTTCCGTATTATCTCAACAAAAAGTTTTGAATGATTTGTTTGAACATTCCGCACCAAGATTGATAAAAGAAGATTATAAAAATATAAAAAAAGATAAAAGCTTTAAAGAAGTTGATAGGATGAGAGACATAGCTTTGTCTAAGGATAGTGGTTTTGGTATAGATGCGACATATTGGTTTAAAACAATTACCAAAAAGATAAATCTTCTTAAAAAGATGGAAAATAAGATAGATCATATGCTCGTTGAAAAAGCTTCAAAAGAGCAAAAAGAGTCTCTAACTTCTTTGATAGTTATATTGTTATTGTCATTGTTAGTTCTATTTGTTATAGCTATTGTATCAAGAAATATCATAGCTTCTATCTTGAGTGCTATAAATAGATTTAAAAAAGTTATCAAAGAGGTAAATAAGGGCAATTTATCTATGATAATAGAGAGAAGAGCAAAACCAAGAGATGAGATGGATGAGATAACAAAAGAGTTAGAATCTCTTATCGGAATTGTGAGAGATGTAACAAGTAGGATAAATACTTCCGTGAGTTTGGCATCTAAAGGGGATTTTTCTTATAATTTGAATGACAATGGATTGGGTGGCGATTTTGCAACAGCCATACATATGGTTCAAAACGGTATAGTAGCCATGAAAGAGGCTCACGAAAAGCAAGAGATTATTAATTTTGGTGCAAAACTAAGAGATTTGGAAGATGTGGGCAAGGGACTTTCTTTGATACAAAACGAAGCATCAAATCTTGTCGATAGTCTTTCGTATATTTCAAATTCTACGGAAAACACAAGTGAACAATCCACTCAAAGTTTACAAGTTTTAGAAGATATTCTCAACAAGATAGAATCCCTCACGGAACAAATAAACGATACAAATTCTTCTATAACAGAATTAAATGAGATGAGTAGCGAAGTAGCTTCTGTAGTCGGACTTATAAAAGATATTGCTGAGCAAACCAATTTGCTTTCTCTAAATGCAGCCATAGAAGCGGCAAGAGCAGGAGAACAAGGCAGAGGTTTTGCTGTAGTTGCGGATGAGATTAGAAAACTTGCCGAGAGAACAGCAAAGGCTACAAATGAGATAAATGTTTCTATGAATACCATGAAACAAGAGACTAATGCCATAGTTTCAAAATCTGATACGATGAAAGAGGTGTCTGATGAAGTTTATGAAGTTGTTGAAGATTTTAAAAATCTTATGAATAAGCTTGAAACCGATTCTAAAGGGCTTTCAAATTTGACTGATGATATGAAAAATCAAGTATTTTTGATCTTGGCAAAGATAGATCATATTATCTATAAAGCAAATGCTTATGATGCTATAATAAATAATGAAAAAGATAAAAAATTTGCCAATACTGAAGAGTGTGGACTTGGTAAATGGTATCACAAAGAGGGAAAAGTGATATTTGGAAAAGCTCCAAGTTATAATAAAATAGCAAATCCACACAAAAGAGTTCATGACGATATTTTGAAAAACATGAAATTTATCCAAATTGAAGATAAAAGAATTGAAAATGAAGATACTATCATCGAAAACTTTAAAGATATGGAAAAAGCAAGTTATGAATTGTACGATTTATTTGATCAATTAAGAAAAGAAGCTAAAAAGTCTCATCTCGGATAGTTTTATTGTGATTAACGATTTTCTCTATTGATGAGAAAATCGTTAATTCATATACTCCATGCCATTTTTATCTAATCGTTTCTAAAAGGTAAATTATGAATCAAATCGTTTTTGAAGATAAAAATATAATTCCAAATAAAGTTATTTGTGTGGGAAGAAATTATGTAGAACATATACGGGAGCTCGGCAACGAAATACCTGAAAATATGGTAATATTTTTAAAACCAAACTCAAGCATTAGCGAAGAATTAAAATATGTAAGCGAAGATAATCACTACGAAGGCGAAATAAGTTTTTTGATCATGCAGAGTAAAATCGCCGGAGTTGGTTTTGGACTTGACTTGACAAAAAGAGAACTTCAGAGTACTTTAAAAAATAGAGGCTTACCGTGGGAGAGAGCAAAATGTTTTGACGGTGCAGCCGTTTTTAGTGAGTTTGTTTCTTTTTCATCCTCAGTAGAAGAGTTGATGCTTGAACTCTATATCAATGATAAACTTGTCCAAAAAGGAGAAGTTGTTCACATGATGTATAAACCAAAAGATATTTTAAAAGAGATAAAAAGCTTTATGAGTTTTGAAGATGGGGATATCATAATGAGCGGTACTCCAAAGGGAGTTGGCAAATATCAAAAAGGCGATAAATTTGTGGGCAAAATTTTACATAAAAATACTCTTTTGATTGAACATGAATGGATGGTTGCATAAAAAATAATTTATAGAGATCATAAAGAGATTGCTATGCAGCAACAATCCTTATAATATCAACGGGTTTGGCTATACAGCAATAATTTATTGTAACCGAGTTTTAAATTGATATTTTTCGGCAATATATATCAAGGTATCTTGATATGTACATATATTTATGCTATAATTCTCTAAATTTTTTAAAAGGATGGAAAATGGAAGACTATATTAAGACTTTGGATATGAAATCTATTGCTGATACAAAAATGGATGCTGAAGGTTTTATAAATGCATACAATAAAAATGAAGCAATTTTGCTTGATGTTAGGTATCCCTTTGAATTAAATGCTTGGAAATTGACATTTTCTTTGGATATCCCGTTAAATGAATTACCTGATAGATTAAATGAATTACCAAAAGACAAGTTGATAGTTTGTGCCTGCCCTGAATCATATCGTTCAAACATTGCAAGACAATATCTAATCTCAAAAGGATATAAAGCAAAAACACTGTCTTGCGGAATTTTAAAACTTACAGAAAGATTAACAGGAGGAAAGGCGAAGGATATAAAAATAAAAATTTAGAGGATATTTTAAGAATATATTTATACCAAAAGTATTATAATCAACTAAATAGTTAGTTAATTAAGGATTTGGCATGGGTAGGCAGAGAGATGCCGTTAAAACTAAAAATATCATCATATCTTCCGCGATGGCACTTTTTGCAAAAAAGGGTTTTGACGGGGTAAGTGTCGATCTTATAGCGAATGAAGCTAAGATAAACAAAGCCATGATTTACTACTATTTTAAAAATAAAGCAAAATTGTACGAAGTAGTTATAAATACGGTTTTAGATGAGATATATGAGCAAATTGTTTTAAAGACAAAAGATGCTGTAAAGCCAAAAGATGAATTAAAAATCTTTATAGAAACATTTGTAAAATTTGCATGGAACAACCCGTATCTCTCCTCTTTGATGTTGGCAGAATTGGGAAACGGTGCTAAGAATTTGCCCGATAATGTATTTGTAGGACTTAGAAAGATATTCTCGCTTTTAAGCGATATTTTAAAAAGGGGAGAAGAGAGCGGATGTTTTTATGGTGTTGAACCTATTATCATACACTTCATGATAACCGGAACGATCAATCTTTTTATATGCACGAGAGGTTTGAGAAAAAGAGTTTCAAAAGAGTTCGGGTATAGTGTATGCAACAGTTGTAAAGAGGAAGAGTTGTCATCATATATATATGAAAAAGTAGTAAAAATGCTTAAAGGAGAAAGCCCATGTTGAAGGTAGTAGCGATTTGTTTGGTTTTGATATCGGGGATAGATTTGAATGCTTTGACTCTAAAAGATCTATTTCAAGCACTCAGGAAACAACCCGTCAGCAGAGTTGACGAAGAGGTGGCAAAGATGGCGAAAGTGGCAAAAAACAAGGTACAATCCGCATACTACCCTAAAGTAAATATCTTCGGAGCCTATACTCACTACAACTCTCCGACCAACTTAAGACCTCTTGATCCGGTTACCACTGCAAAACTAAATGCCAAGGGTGAGGCTCTTCCTTTTGCGAAAACCATACAAAAGATAGGTGTTAAAGTCGATATGCCCATCTTTATAAAAGAGTTAAGCTCTTTGAGTGAAAAAGCGAAACATTTGGTAAATGGTGCAAAACTTAAAAAACAGTTAAACTTTTTTCAAAACGAAGCCGTTGTCGTAGGCTCAAATGCATCTTTGGAGTATCTTGATAGTTTGTTAAAGGCTTTAAAGGTTACGAGATACTCTTTGGAAAAAACCAAAAAAGATCTCACTATAGCAGTAAATAGCGGAAGAACTCCCGCTATCGCACTTGATAAGATAGAGGAAAAAATCAATCAAATAGATATAGCTATAAATAATGTGGAGATCAAAAGAACAACCGCCATATCCAATATACAAAAATTGACAGGTATAAAGCTTGAAAAGCCGGTTTCATTGCAGATGAAAAATCGGGTAAAAAGGGGAGATTTTTTTGCTCTAAAGGCTTTAAGAGAAACGGTTGAGGCATCAAAAAGCGACTATAAAGCATCAAAACAGAAAAGATACTATCCGAAAGTGGCGATATCGCTTTTATGGAGTGAAAATTATGCACAAAAAGATGTAAAGTATGCAAAAGATGTCCACAGGGGATATGGCTACTACTCTTTGGGAGTTTCTATGCCGCTTTTTGATAAAACGATGGATGCGGATATGCAGATAAAGAAGATAACCGTTATGAAAAACAGGATGCATCTTGAAAAGACAAGAGAGGAGTTGATAGCAAATGCGGATGCTTTATGGAAACAGTTGAAACTTTTGTTAAATTCCGAAAAGTTGAAAAAGGACAATATCGAAAAAGAGGAAAATCTACTGAAGTATGCAAAGATTGCTTACGAAAAGGGGAGAATGACGGAGGAGGATTATCTAAGATATGAGGATGCCGTTGTAAATAGCAAATCAAACTATTATGAAGCGGTATATAGAAAATGGTTGACAGTTGCGAAATTGGCAGTAATATATGGAAATGATTTGGAAGGAGTATTTCAATGAAAAAGTTTTTGATTTTTTTGTTTATAGTGCTGGTTATAGCCGGAGTCGTAAGAGGTGGTTTGGTTTTAGTTAAGAAAAAAAGGGCAAAAGAGGCAAAACTTCCTACACCCGTAGTTTACGATATGAGAGTAAAAACGATAAATCCCAAAATATCTCATGCACTCTTAAGTCTTCCCTCTCTTGCTCTGACAAAAAGCAATGATGATGTAAAGATAAGCTTAAGAATGAGCGGAAGAGTTTTGTATATAGTGGAAAACGGAAAAACCGTAAAAAAGGGTGAAGTTGTAGCGAAAATAGATGATAAAGATTTAAAAACGAAACTCAAATCTCTCAATTTCTCCATATCCTCCTTGCAGTCTCAGATAAAATCAAAACAGATAGCACTAAAAAATTTACTAAAAACACACGAAAGAACAAAAGAGCTTTTAAAGGTAAGAGGTGCTTCAAAAGAGCAGTTTGAAAAGGAGCAAACCGGTATAGAGGCTATCAAATCGGGTATAAACACTTTAAAACTAAAGATCAAGGAGGTTGTCGCCAATAAAGAGGCGATACAAAATGCACTCTCTTATGCTACTATAAAAGCTCCGGTAGGAGGTATAGCTCAAAGATTGGCAAATGTCGGAGATATCGCAATGCCAGGAAAACCGCTGGTTAGCATCAGTGCTCAAACTAACAGTTATCTGCTTGTTAGACTTCCTTCCGATATAAAATCAAACGAAATCATCTATAAAGGTAAAAAATACTCTCTTGAGCCGCTTGGCACCACCTTTAACGGACTTTTAGAGTATGTGGCGAATTTGGATAGAAAACTCATAAGCAATCAAACCGTAAATATAGATGTCGTCGTTTATGATGCAAAGGGATATTTTCTTCCTCATGATGCTTTGATAGATAGAAAGGGTGAGAGCGATGTAGTGCTGATAAAAAATTCACATGCCTTTCCAAAAAAGGTTGAAGTTGTTGCCAATGCCGAACAGGGAGTAGTGGTAAAAGGTGTGGATCCTACTCAAAATATCGCAGTAGCGAAACAGGATATATTGCTAAAATTGCTTGGTGGTATAAAAGTTAGAGCCGTAAAGTAAAGGATATATCATGATATTTGAATATTTTTATAAACGACCCTATCTGCTATATAGTTTGATAGCTGGATTTTTTATCATGGGGATTATAGGTCTTGCCACACTTCCAAAAAATCTTTTTCCCGATGCAAATCCTCCAAAGATCGTAGTTATCACAAAAGTTCCGGGGGCTACTGCGAAAGTTGTTGCATCAACTGTATCGAAGCCTATAGAAACGGAGCTTTCAAGACTCGGTTTGGTTACCGATATAAGTAGTGTGAATGTTGCCAATATGTCCATAGTAAGTGCGGAATTTGGTTATAAAAAGGGGTTGAATGCAGCCGCTGTTGATGTAGCCAATGCACTAAATATCGCAAAAGCAAAGATACCCGCAGGGCTAAACCCAGCCATTTATACGGCAGGAGATTTTACACTTCCGGTTGATGTTTTGGCTTTAAGTCCCAAAAACGACTCCATCACTCTACCGGAGATAAGAAAGATAGCCGATAGTTTCATAAAACCGAGACTGTTAAGCAATAAAAATATAGGAAATGTTGAAGTTTTCGGAGGTTATCAAAGCTCAATCAATGTAGAGATAGACCCCTTTAAAGCAAAAAAATATGGTGTAAACTTTGATAGTATAGTAAAAGTAATAATGTCTAACAACAAAGATATTCCAGTCGGTTTTATAAAAGGTAAAAACAGCTTTTTTACAGTAACCATATATGGAGAAAAGGACAACATCTTAAAATTAGAAAATCTTTTGATTAAGCCGAATGTAAGATTGAGAGATGTTGCCGATGTCAAGTGGGGTTATCAAAAAAGAACAAGCGGATATATAGGAAACTCCAAAGAGTCTATAGCCCTTGCCGTGCAGAGAGCTCCGGGGGGAAGTGTGCTTGATGTCAGTAAAGCCACAAGAGCGGAGATGAAAAAACTGCAAAAAAAATACCCCAATATCAACTTTGAGATAAGCGATACACAAAGAGATCTGATAGAGCAATCCAATACCAATATGCTTGAAGCCTTAAGAGATGCCGTTATATACACTCTTTTGGTTATTATGATCTTTTTGGGCAATTTTAGAGCCATTATCGCAGCGGGACTTTCGATACCTATGGTATTTTTTACTACGATCGCCATCATTTGGATGACGGGAGGCGAACTAAATATAGTTATATATACCGCTATCATTTTAGCTCTTGGAATGCTGACCGATGATGCGGTTGTCGTGCTTGAAAATATTGAAAGACATCTAAACGAAACAAAAGAGGATCTGCAACTTGCCATAAAAAACGGAACAAAAGAGGTTTTGTCGCCTATATTTGCCGGAACTTTTGCCACTATCGCCATACTCTTTCCCTTGATGTTTATAGGCGGATTTCCACAAAAGATTTTTAAACCTCTTGTAGAAACTTTGATTATAGCTTTACTTGTGAGCTACTTTTTATCTATCACATTTATACCGCTTTTATCGGCATATCTATACAAAAACGGTACATCCAAGACTAAGATCGAAAAACTTTTCGAGTGGTTTTATCAAAATACGATAGGAAGATTGGTAAAACCTTATGAGGGCATCATAAAGTATTCAAACGGAGGCGGTTTATTTAGATATGTAAGAAGAGTCGTGCTTACTTTGGGTATCATAGCATTTTTTATCTTTAGTCTGAAAAATGTTATGCCGACGATCGGAAAAGATGCTATGCCTCCTATGGATACAGGTATTATCGTAGCTCATATATCTTTTAGCAGTAATGAAACAGTCGATCATGCAGAGGATAAGCTAAAACCTTTTTTGAAGTGGCTCAATAAACAAGCTTGGCTTAAAAGAAGCTCCATAGCCTTTGGTAGCGAGCCGGGGGTTTTGAGTCTTGGTAGCGGTAATTTGCCTACGGAGGCTACTATCACTATCAATGCGGTCAATAGATTTAAAAGAAAGCTGTCTCTTTGGCAACTTGAAAATATCATAAGAGATAAACTTGCTTCGATAGAGGGTGTAAAAAGAGATGATGTATATGATTTTGGTGCGACGGCTCTATCTTCTATAAAGGCTACGGTTGATACGAGGATAATGGGATCAAATCTTCAAGGAATGAGCAAGTATGCAAACGAGCTAAAAAAGGGTATGCAAAAAGTCAAAGGATTTACTTCCGTTTCTCAAAGTTGGGATAAAGACTTTACCGAGTATATCATAGATGTCGATAGAAACAAAGCATTAAGATACGGTATAACACCATTCCAGATAGCTATGCAGTTGCCCATAAAGGGTCAAATCGTCTCTCTTAATGCAAATCTTGAGTCTATGAATACACAGTTTGTAAGATTGTATTTGAAAGATAGATTTACCAAAAACCTTGAAACCCTGAAACTTTTTCCCATTTCGACACGATTTGGCGAGATACCATTATCACAAGTGGCAACTATCAAGAAAAATATCACCTATGCAAAAATCGAAAGAAACAATATGCTTTATAGCCTTGATGTAAACGGTTATAGAGCTAAAAGACCGGTTACTCACTTAACCGAAGATACCATAAAAGCTATCAAAAATATAAAAAATGATAACTTTACCATAGAGCAAACGGGCGATATCGCACAGATCAACGATAGTTTTAAAAGAATGGCAAAAGCTATAGGTATAGGTGTTATCATTCTTATTATGAGTTTGATATCTATTTACAAATCGGTAAGAATGGCATTTATCATGATACTTGTGCTTCCTCTTTCTATGATAGGTGCGGCATGGGGTATGATGCTTTTTAACAAACCGAGCTGTATGCCAAGCCTCTTGGGAATACTTCTTCTTTTTGGAATTATTATAAAAAATGCGGTATTGCTGATAGATTTTTATCAGCAGTATAGAAAAGAAAATAGTGCATTCGAGAGTGCGATAAATAGTGTAACGGTAAGGTTTAGACCAGTTATGATGACAGCATTTGGTACGATAGCGGGTATGATACCTATAGCTTTGGAGCAAGCCATCGGGCTTGAGAGGCTCTCTCCTTTGGCGGATGTAGCCGTAGGAGGACTTTTGATAGGAACACTTTTGACACTTATATATGTTCCTATGTATGCTTATATGTTTGATAAAAAAGATAAAAATTTAAAAGGAGTTGGTAATGGATAAGTTTGATGATTTGGTAAAAAATACATCTTTAAAAGACAGTACTTTGACAAAGATAGAGATTGAGGAGTTTTTAAAGCTTTTTAATGAAGATAAAGCGATCCTTCTTGATGTAAGGTACCCCATAGAGACAAGACTTTGGAGCTTTAATTTTGCGAAAAAGATACCATATAACGAGTTGCCGGACAGACTTGATGAGATACCAAAAGATAAGGTGGTGGTTTGTGCATGTCCTAATGATTATAGATCAAATATGGCAAAAGAGTATCTTAGATACAAAGGTTTTAATGCCAAAGCTTTAATAGGAGGTTTAAATAAGCTTGTTGAAAGATTTAGCGGCGGTAAGTCCAAGGATATAAAGGCATAGTATGATTGTTCACTATCTTGAATATTTTTTTATAACACTTTTTCTCTCCTCCTTTTTTGCAATGGGAGGAGTCGGAAGTGCGGTTGCCTTGGTGCCGATAT
>Ga0256842_1001383_pt1 | contig 19474 bp, 20 predicted proteins | sample 4559240metaG_FD_185973 | JGI IMG/M metagenome (GOLD analysis project Ga0256842, IMG submission 185973) | Hydrothermal vent microbial communities from Guaymas Basin, Mexico - 4559-240 | ecosystem: Environmental > Aquatic > Marine > Hydrothermal vents | place: Mexico: Guaymas Basin | collected... | reverse complement strand
CAGAAGAGGTAGAGAAAAGATATCCATCATCAGATGGTATTGTAAAAACATATTATGCCAAAATTCTTGCACTATTTAAGCCAAATGAATCTCGTGCAATGATTGAAAAGGATATGGATAGTGAAATGGATGGTAATAAAAAGATAAAACTTATTAGTGCCTTTGCTAAGACTGGAATTAATGATGATTATGTAATTAATAAATTAATGGATATGCTTTATAATACTATACCAAATTCTAATTTTCATCCTGTAGAAAAAGATATAATATCTATTGCTATAACAATAAATTTAGCTAAGTCTAATAGAGATGATAGATTTAAAAAATTAGTTGATATTGCTTCTAATAGTACATTCGATGAAGATACTCGTTCAACTGCTTTAGATGAATTATATTATCAATTACCAAAAAATAAAACTATAGATAAAAGTGATATTAAGATTCGCTTACAACAATTATCAAAAGATATATTAAATTCAGATATTTTAAGAAAAAGCACCAAAGAGTATCTAAATGATGGTGTTATTCAAATTTTAGATACTTTAAAAGGATTTTAATTATGAAAAATATATTATTAATTATACTAATTATAACTTTAAGTGTATTTGCAGAGAATAAATATAAAATTGAAAATGCAAAAATAGGAAGTAATGTTATAAATAATTTTGGTTCTTTTGGAACAAGATTTGGAAGAACTGTAGATGGACACTCAGCTATTATTATCAATGAATATGAAGATAATTTTGATTTACATTTTATTATTGCTATGGATGGTAATACTGTAAGTTATCAATCTTATGCTAGTAATTTTTACTTCTATTCTTATTTAGGGCATTTTAGAGCAGTTAATAGAAACTATACTTTTAAAGAGAGAAAAACCATTAAAAAAATAGCTAAAAAAGCTATTGAAGCAGATACAGATTATGAATTCTTAAATTTATATATTTATGATTGGGATTCTAATCATAAAAATAATACACCTTATAGTAATGTAATACCTACAGATTTTAGATGTGATGGTTTTGCAGAGTGGACAACAGAAATTGGACTTAATCCAACTAACCCAAAAGAAGAAGATGGATTTTATACAATTAATACTGCCTTTCATAGACCAATTTCAATTACAGAAGACCCTGTTGATAAAATTGGAAAACCAGATAAACCTATATTATCATTAGTAGATGATGGTGTTCAAATAGAGTTTCCTAAAGTAAGTGGAGCATGATCAGAGGCTTTATATAGTGTATATAAAAAAGATTCATCAGATAATAATATTTCTAAAGATGATATTATCTATTGTGGTAGTAATGATTCAAATAGTTATATTGATGAAAAAAAAGAAAATAGTACACAATACTATTTTTTAAAAGTTGGAGAAAGAACTGCAGATTGTGATAAAATGAGTGATTTCTCAGAATTATCAGAACCTACTACTATATCTCGTTTTTTTGTAGATGATATAAATAAAACTATACTAGATCAAAATACATCTTTAATGTGGAATAATACTGAATTAGAAACATTAAACTGGAGTAATTCAAATGATAAATGCAATGAGCTATAATTAAGCTCTTATGAAAATTGGAGAATGCCTAGTTTTAGTGAATTAAATTCTATTCTAGATCCAATTAGTATTAAACATGTATATGAGGAGTTTACATAATTAAACGAAATACCTTATGGCTATTGGAGTAGTAATAGAACAACTAGTTATGAATTGCAATGGGCTTGGTGGGGATATCATATGGAGGTAGTGGAAAAAGCTTATGTATTAAGTTATCATAATAGTAATATATCTTCACATGAGATGAAATATGAAATGAACCTAATTTGTGTTAGGAATCTCTATTAAAATTAAAATATATAGATAATTCATTGCTAGGTTATCTGTAGGTATCTAATGATTTTGAAAGAAAAATGATAATTTATTGGCTAAAACAGTATTAAAAAAGAGCTAAACTAACCCTATTTTAGGGGTTTATTCACTATTTTATATAATTTTATCTTTTTATAAGTATATAGTATGATATAATAATTCTATTATAATATAAAGGAACAAATATGACTAAAGCAGATTTCGTAGAGTTAGTACAAAAGAGTGGAGATTTTAATAGTAAAGTAGATGCTCAAAATGCACTTAAGGCAGTTACAGACTCTATTGTAGAAGTTCTAAAAGCTAAAGATAGTATATCTCTAATTGGATTTGGAACATTTTCAACAGTTGAGGTAAAAGAGAAAAGTGGTACGGTACCAGGTACTACAAAAACATATACAAAAGCAGCACATACAGCACCTAAGTTTAAAATCTCACAAGGTCTTAAAGATAGCGTAGCAGAGGCTAACAAAAAATAGTTAATAGGTTCGGTTTTAACCGAACTTATAAAAAGGTAACAAATGTATAACTACATCACTCAAGAGATAGAAAAGTCTATTAATATCAAACAACATATTCTAAAAGATAAAAAATTAATCAAACAGATTATCAAAGTATCAAAATCTTTAATTAAAGCCTATAAAAAAGGAAATAAACTACTACTAGCAGGAAATGGTGGAAGTGCAGCCGATGCACAACATATATCAGCAGAACTTGTAAGTAGGTTTTATTTAGAGAGAAAAGCCCTAAGTGCTATAGCATTAACCACAGATACATCAATTATCACAGCAATAGGAAATGATTATGGATTTGATGATATATTTGCTAGACAGATAGAGGCAAATGGAGATAATGGGGATATATTTTTAGCTATCTCAACATCAGGAAACTCCAAAAATATAATCAAAGCAATTAAACAAGCAAAAAAACAAGATATTATGATTATTGGACTTACAGGGGCAAAAAAATCCAAAATGGATAAACTTTGTGATATAACTATTAAAGTACCATCACAAACTACACCAAGAGTCCAAGAGGTGCATATTTTAATTGGACATTTGATATGTGATATTGTGGAGAGAGAGCTATTTGGATAAAATTACTCAATCTTACAAATCTTTTGAATAGTTTGAGTAGTAGATTTACCATCAATAAAATCAACTAATCTTACCTCTTTTGCTATATCACTACCTACTACCTCTTTGTTATGATAATCTCCACCTTTAACCAAAATATCAGGTTGGATTAATTTGATAAGGTTATATGGGGTATCTTCACTAAATGGTACTACAAAATCTACACTCTCTAATCCTGCTAATATATAAGCCCTATCATCTTGGGTGTTTATTGGACGGTTTTTGCCTTTTAGTCGTTTGATACTATCATCAGAGTTTAATCCTAATATTAGTATATCTCCATAGGATTTAGCAGTATCAAGGTATGATACATGCCCACGGTGTAGTATATCAAAACAGCCATTTGTAAATACAATTTTTTTATTTAATTTTTTTAATCTCTCTACTACTTTTGATATTTGAGAAAAATCTTTGATGTGTGCCTCTATTTTGCTTTTGTGTAGTGAGCTTTTATACTCCTCTATCTCATCTAGTGAGGCAGTAGCACTTCCTAATTTACCTACTACAACTCCTGCTACAAGATTGGCAAACTCTATCGCTTCTATAATATTTTTATTATCTAAGAGAGCATAAGCAATAGATGCTATTACTGTATCTCCTGCTCCTGTAACATCATAGACCTCTCTTGAAACTGTTGGTTTGGTGATTATTTTATTATTTTGAAGTAGGGCTATACCATCTTCACTTAGAGTAATTAGTGGGACTTCTACGATTGATGATAATATATTTAATGACTCTCCTAAGCTTTGATTATCTATAATATCTATATTTGTTATCTTTTTGGCTTCGCTTTTATTAGGTGTGATTAGATAAGCACCCTTATATTTACTATAATCATCACCTTTTGGGTCTATTAATACTTTTTTATCTTTGGCAATAGATATGATTTGTTGGGTTAGATTATCTGTAAGTACTCCTTTGGCATAATCAGATAAGATTACTATATCATACTCATCTATTATAGATTTAAGTTTATCTATTATAAGGGATTGAGATTTCTCTGATATATTATTGATAGTTTCATTATCATATCTAATAACTTGTTGATGAGAGGCAATTATACGGCTTTTTTTGGATGTTTTACGATTTGTTTCTTTGATTATATAATTTGTAGTTTGATTTAATAAGACTTCAATTTCTAAAGCTACACTATCTTCTCCTACAACTGATATTACCCCTACACTACAACCAAGTGCTTTAAGGTTATTGACTACATTCCCGCAACCACCAAGAAGAGTACTCTCACGAGAGACCTCTATAATTGGTACAGGTGCTTCAGGAGATATTCTATTACAACTTCCCCATAAATAGTGGTCTAACATCAAATCACCTATTACTAAGACTTTTTTACTCATATATTATTACCTCTTTATATTTAAACATAGAATATAATATATGATTTTGACTTATATATTGATTTATTTTATATATAAATTTACCTCTTTACCCCTACAAGAGATGCTTTATGGTTGATTATGCTATCTTTACTATCTAGCCACTCTTCATAAAATATAATATCTAAATCTCTAAAAAGCTCTTTTAACTCTCCTTTTTGCAGTAGAAATTTACCATTTTGAAATTGATTATTCTCATGAGATAGAAATGTTTCATAGATTAATACCCCATTTGGTGCTAATGAATTATATATATCTTCTATTATATCTCTATCTAAAAAATATGTACAAACTACCAAATCATAACAGTTTGTAGTAAGTTTATGGTTATCAAAATCTACCTCTCTAGGATATATATTAGCACAGTTTTGAATATTTTCTAAAGCAGTAGAACTAATATCAAGAGCATCTACCTCAAAATCATTTTGAGCTAAAAATATACTATGTCTTCCCGTCCCACATGCAATATCAAGAGCCAATCCTCTATGAGCTAATTTATAATAATACTTTACCAAATCTATTGGATTACTCTTTATATCTTCTGTTGAGCTATATTTCTTGTCCCATTTTTGCTTATCTTCTAATGCCATTTTATCTCCTCAAAATTAAATATATCATCAGTGGCGCACCAAAAGATGAACTAACTACACCTATTGGTATATCACTACTACCAACTCTTGCTATCATATCACAAAAAATCAAAAATATTCCACCATAAAAAAATATCTCTAATATTAACCTATCACTACTCTTTTGATATATCTCTCTAATAATATGAGGTATAATAAGCCCTACAAACCCAATAGGCCCAGTTATACTTACAGCTACACCCACACCAATAGAGATAGATATTAAGAGTATATAATCAACCTTAACTACATTAATACCTTTTAAAAGAGCATATTGATGAGATATAAGTAAAAATCTCAACTCTTTTTTAAAAAATATAACTATAAATAGTATAATTATAGATACATAAGATAATATCAAAGCATCACTTAAAGTACTCTCTAATGAACCCATTGTAAATCTAATTATTTCATAACTCTCCTCTAAATTACTTATATATAATATTATCATAAATAGTGCAGAGTAAAAAAATGACAAAGATATACCAACTAAAAGCATAGAACTACTATCATATCTTTGAATTTTCATAGATATAATTAAATGAATAACAATAGTAGATAATGCACCAATAAATCCAAATAACCACCCCATACCCACAAATCCAAAAACCACACCAACCCCAACCCCCAAAGATGCCCCACTTGCCACCCCTAGAGTATATGGAGATGATAGAGAATTTCTAAATATACTTTGAAATACCAATCCACCAATAGATAAAAGACTACCTACAAAAAATCCAACTATCACACGAGGTACTCTAATCTCCCAAAAGATTTGATAAGATATGCTACTGCTATCTAAAATATCTTTAAGTATTATATCAACTTGCCCAATAAATGGAGAGTATATAATTAAAATCATTGCTAGGATTATGGGAATATTTTTCATAAGTTTAGTTTATCCTTTTATTGGTTAAAAAAAGCTATAATACAAGTGATATTTAAAAGGAGTAATATGAATTTACAAAAACTATTTCTAACATTTTTTGGCTCTGGACTTAGTCCAAAAGCACCAGGGACAATGGGGACTTTAGCATCTCTTCCATTTGGGGTATTAATAATAGAATATATGGGATTAGAGACACTATTTATGCTAACATTTGCTATTACTATTATAGCTATATTTGAGATTAATAAGTATGAGAAAATTACAGGAGTCCATGACCAACAAGAGATTGTAATAGATGAGACAGCAGGTATATGGCTAACTCTAATGATAGCATACTCCACTATGATTACGCTAGATTTTCCATATATTTATGAGCTATATGTAGTAGGAAGCTTCGCCTCATTTAGACTATTTGATATTTGGAAACCATCTACTATTGGTTGGATAGATAGAGAGGTAGAGGGTGGATTAGGTGTAATGGGTGATGATATTTTAGCAGGTGTTGCTGGTGGATTATTTATGGCTATAATACTTATGGGGTTGGATAAAGTTTTATAAAATATACAAGAGACTAAAGTTACTACTTACTAGTTTAATATATTTTGATTGTTAAACTCTACAACTCTATAGATAAAAATCAAAATATATTTTATACACTATCTATAAAACCTATTTATAGTATGAAAAGTATTAGTTATCTAATCTTCAAATTTATCACTCAATATCTCTCTAGCTTGTATCATATCTTTATCACCTCTTCCTGATAAATTTACAAGTATAGTTTTACCCTTTATATCTTTCATCTTTTTAAGATACCCAATAGCATGAGAGCTTTCAAAAGCAGGTATAATTCCCTCTTTTTGAGTAAGCCAAACAAATGCTTCTAGTGCTTCATCATCTGTTACATAATCATAAGTTACAACTTTATTATCTTTGAGAAATGAGTGTTCTGGCCCAATACCTGGGTAATCTAATCCTGCTGAAATTGAGTGTGCTTCTAATATCTGTCCATCTTCATCTTGTAAAAGATAGCTAAGTTGTCCATGAAGTACCCCTGGGCTTCCTTTGGCAAGAGAACAACCATGTTTGCTATCAAGTCCTAATCCACCTGCTTCTATTCCAATACACTCTACACTCTCATCACCCAAAAAGTGATTAAATATACCCAAAGCATTACTTCCACCACCAATACAAGCTACCACCTTATCAGGTAAGACACCCTCTACATCTAATATTTGAGATTTTGCTTCCCAACCAATAATTGATTGCATATCTCGTATCATCATAGGATATGGGTGTGGTCCTGCTACTGTCCCAATAATATAAAATGTATCTCTAGCATTTGTAACCCAATGTCTAATAGCATCATTCATAGCATCTTTTAGAGTCTTGCTCCCACTCTCAACAGCATGAACCTTAGCACCCAAGAGCTTCATTCTAAATACATTTAACTCTTGTCGTTTAACATCTTTTGCACCCATAAATACATCACACTCCAACCCAAAAAGAGCAGCCACCGTAGCCGTAGCCACCCCATGTTGCCCAGCACCAGTCTCTGCTATTACTCTCTTTTTGCCAAGTCTTTTAGCAAGTAGGGCTTGTGCTATTGTATGATTGATTTTATGCGCACCTGTATGGTTTAAATCTTCTCTTTTTAGATAGATTTTAGCCCCCAACTCTTTGGATAGATTTGAAGCAAAATATAGAGATGATGGGCGACCTACATAGTTTTTGTAGTAGTAATCTACCTCTTTCCAAAACTTTTTGTCAAATCTAATGTTATTATAATCATCTTTTAGTTTCTCTAATACAGGCATCAAAGTTTCAGGTACAAATCTACCACCAAAAATTCCAAAGTGTCCATTTTCATCTGGGTCAAATTGACTAGGAGAGGGTATATATATATCATCTGGAGTATAATCTTGTTTCATTCTATCACTCTTTTATTTAGTTTTAGTGATTATACACAAATTAATTTAAAGCAACTTTCTTTGTTATACTTTTTACTCTTTTTTACACAACTAAATGATTTTAATTTTTTTTTACTTCTATTACTAATTATCTTAATCTAAATTATGTTTTAATCTATCTAATATTATTATAAAAAAACAGAGGGCTTATTATGGATTTTTCAAACACTATTTCGTTAGATATTAGAGCTTTTTTCTTTAATGCAAAAACAGATTATCTACCTTATTACAAAAATTTCTCTTTTGAGATTAACAAAAATGATAAAAATATAGATTTAGAAGAGGTTCTAGGATTTATTAAATTACAAAATGAAGATTTTAGTTATCCATCTTCTAAATTAGTTTTTAGAGTTAATGATTTGGTAGTTACAGGACAAGAGAAATTATCTACTGTAATGGAACAATTAGGTAATGAACTTACTATCACACCTATACTTGAATATCGTTCAAATAATGGATTAATTATTAATGATGATGACTTTATGGCAAATTTTGAGAAGATATTAGGAGAGTTTGCCACAGATGAAGATAGAGAAGAGTATAGTAAATTATACTCTATGTATTATGCTTCAGAGAGCTTTATTTATGAACATAACTATATTGGTGATGCTATTATTGTAATGGCTTCAAGAATGATAAATGATAAAAATAGAGATGCTATCTTAGATGCTATTAGCCTAGATATTGATGGTATCAACTCTTGTGAATATGAGAATAGATTTTTTGATGGAGTTGATTATAGCAACGAGATAGAGAGCATCAAATCTCAAATTAGACATACTCACAAAGCATCTTTTATAGATAAATTAAAATCAAAATGTAGAACTAAAATGAGAAATGATATAGATGTAAAAGATATTACTTCTCAAAATATAGCTATCTATTATGGAGATAGTAAGAGTATAATAGAGGTAGCTAATGAGATTAAAATTAATAGTAGTAGAAGACCAATAGGACAATCTTTAGTGGATATAAATCCAAATATGATGTATAATAAAGCTGGTAAAATGCTATTAGAGGCATTTGATAAAGGTGCTGAAGTAGTACTATTTGCTAATAGTGATGATTGTAAAATGGTTAGAGATAATATCGCTGATATAGAGTTCTATATGGGTAGAGAGGCTATAATGGCATTAGTAGATGAGAAAGATATTTAATGAGAGTTCTAACAGGAATACAAGCATCGGGTAAGCTTCATATTGGAAACTATTTTGGTGCAATGAAACCTATGATAGAACTTCAAGAAAAAGAGGAACTATTTACATTTATAGCAAACTACCACTCTCTTACGACATCAAAAGATGCCAAACTATTAAAGCAACTTACAATGGAAGCAGCGATTGATTATCTCTCTCTTGGAATAGACCCAAACAAAACAGCATTTTGGGTTCAAAGTGATGTCAAAGAGGTACTAGAACTATATTGGATACTCTCCAAATTTACCCCAATGGGACTATTAGAGAGAGGACATAGCTACAAAGATAAAGTAGCCAAAGGAATACCTGCTAACCATGCACTATTCTCATACCCAGTATTAATGGCAAGTGATATTTTAATACTTGATACCCAAAAAGTCCCAGTAGGAAAAGACCAAATCCAACATGTTGAGATGACAAGAGATATAGCTACTAAATTTAATAATGAGTATGGAGAGATATTTACCCTACCACAACATGTAGTCAATGATGAGGTAGCCACAATTAGTGGATTAGATGGTGCTAAAATGAGTAAAAGCTATGATAATGCCATAGATATTTTTATGGAGAGTGAGAAAAAATTACAAAAAAGATGTAATAAAATCATAAGCTCATCTACCCCACTAGGCGAATCATTAGAGCATAAAGATTGTAATATATATAATATAGCATCACTATTTTTAGATGATAATGAGAAAATAGCCCTACAAACTCGCTATAAATCAGGAGAAGAGGGATATGGACACTTCAAAAAATACCTAAAAGAGCTTATTTGGGAAGAGTTTGCCCAAGCAAGAGAAAAAAGAGAATATTATCTAAGTAACCCTGATATAGTCCAAGATATTTTAAATGATGGAGCTAAAAAAGTCCAAAAGATAGCATCTGCTAAGATGGAAATTCTAAGAGATGCTGTAGGGTTATAAGAGATATATTATGTGGGAGTTATATCAAATATTTGAAAAGCAGAGTAAAATAAAATGTGTTCATAATAATGATTGTTTTTATCTCCTATTGTTACACCTATGAAAAGTGTAGATTTAGCTCTTAATACACTTTTTGGAGTATTTGCACAAAGGGATATATCTAAAATGAGAGCAGAAGAGATTAAAAAAATATGTGATGAACTATTACCTATGATAATATAGATGAGATAATGAGTGGCTTAATTGGAATTAATTCTATGTATGGAAAAACTATTCAATTTACAACAGTTAAAGAATTTGATAATTTCATGTTAGGAGATGATAGTTTTAAATTTTAAAAATTAATCCTATATGTAATGATAGAATTTATTGAGATTTAGAACTTATTAAACCAACATCTCCCCTAAATTTAGCTATAATTCCAAAAAGTCTATAATAGGAGATTTATGAGTTTTGCTAAATTGGGGTTATCATCAAAACTACTTGATGGTATTAAAAATTATGATAAGCCAACAGATATTCAAAAAGAGTTAATTCCTGCTATTTTAAAGGGTAGAGATGTTTTGGCAGGGGCTAAGACTGGTACTGGTAAGACGGCAGGGTTTATGTTGCCTATTTTGGAGATGATGAGTCAAAAAAATAAAAAATCACACTATATAGATGCTTTGATATTAGTCCCTACAAGAGAGTTGGCTCGTCAAGTGGCTGATTTTATCTCAATTTATAGTAGTTCGTTGGAGTTTCGCTCTATTGCTCTATATGGTGGTAAGCCTATATCGGCACAAGCTAAGAGATTATCGCAAGGGGTGGATATTGTGGTGGCTACTACTGGGCGATTGGTGGAGCATATTAGGGCTAATAATATAGACTTGTTGGGGGTTAATTATCTGGTTTTAGATGAGGCAGATACTACTTTGGATATGGGATTTAGAAAAGAGATTGGAGAGGTTTTAAAAGCCCTTAAATCAAAAAGACAAAATATTTTAATATCAGCTACTCTATCGCCATCACTCAAAGTACTTAGCCATCAGATGTTAAAACGACCTATATCAATAGAGATTTCTAAAATGGGAGATGTTACACCAAATATCAAACAGGTTTTATATCAGATAAAAGAGGAAGATAAGATAGAGCTTTTATCATATTTAATTGGTTCAAGAAATTATAAACAGGTTTTACTATTTGTAAGGAAAAAGGCTATCGCTTCAAATATTACCAAAGAGCTAAATGATAGAGGTTTAAAGAGTGTAGAGATTCATGGAGATAGAAGTGTAGGGGCGAGAAGTAGAGCTTTGAATGAGTTTAAAGAGGGTAGGGTTCAGGTATTAGTAGCTACTGATATTGCTTGTAGAGGATTGGATATTAAGGGGCTTGATGTAGTTATTAATTATGATATTCCTCATGTAATACAAGATTATATTCATAGAGTAGGTAGGACAGGACGAGCCAATAGAGAGGGGGTGGCTATACTTTTAAGCTCTCCATCTGAGATAGTAGCACTTAGAGATATAGAAAAAATGTTGGGCAAAAAAATAACGCAAGAGTTTGTAGATGGATTTACTACTCCAAAGATAGAAGAGAAAAGAGGGGCAAGAGTAGCAAATAAACCCAAAAAAACTTTTGGGGCATTTGGAAATAGAAAAAAACAAAAAGCCAATACAACCAAAAAACGCAAGACTACAAAGAGAGATAAAAGATAAAATTTTAAATTCTACATCAAAGTAGTATTATTATTATATAAATTTAACATTACTTGACTATAATATAACTTCTAAATATATTATAGTTAAGGTAGGAATATGGGTAAGTATGTTAATTATGCTGATGTAGATAAAGAGGCTCTTAAAAAAGATATAGAAGATGCTAAGGCTTCTATAGGAGAGGCGTCTCAAGAGGATTTTGAGCATCTTTTAAAAATGGAGAGTTGGAGTAGAAGTTTTACTTTTAGTGGATATGGACTAGTTTTATTAATTAGTATTATTGAACTTATGTGGAGTAATGGTTTAAATGGTTGGTTTTTTGGAATTAGTATAATTTTAGCTGGGGTTTTAATTGGTATTGGTAATGTAGGGAGATGGGCTAATGTTACACATCCTGTTTTACATGGTGCTTATGATAAAGTACCTAATGTCCCAGAAAAATATATGAAAAAGTATTATGCTAATGGTAGTAGAAGATGGTTAGATTGGTTGGATTGGATTACTCCACAAGCTTGGATGTATGAACATAATATTATGCACCATTATCATTTAGGTGAGGTAGATGACCCTGATAATGTGGAACGAAATATGCAGTGGTTAATTCAATCAAATATTCCAATGTGGCTAAGAAGAGTTATTGTATATATATTTGCAGGTACTTGGAAATTTACATATTATGCACCAAATACACTTAGAATATTACAAAATAAGAAGCTAAAAGAGGAGAATAAAAAAGAGGTTTTAGATTATGAATTTGACCCACGAACTCCTTTTGGATTTGAGCTTTGGTGGGATTATTATCTTCCTTATGGTGTAGTGAAGTTTATCGTTATACCTACTCTATTTTTACCATTAGGTGTAGATGCTATGTTAAATGCTTTAGTAGCTGTAATAATTTCTGAATATTATGCAAATCTTCATTCATTTTTGGTAATTGTACCAAATCACTCTGCTGATGATATTTATATGTTTAATGAACCATATAAAGGACATGGAGAGTTTTATCTTCGTCAAATTATGGGAAGTGTAAATTATAAGACAGGAAGTGATTGGAATGATTTTTTACATGGATTTTTAAATTATCAAGTAGAACATCATATATTCCCTGATATGCCATTGAGCTTCTATCAAAAGACTCAACCAATTATCAAAGAGATATGTGCTAAGCATAATCTTGAATATAGACAAGAGAGTGTATGGAAAAGAATAGGTATGACAATTGACTTAATGGTAGGTAAAACAAAACTATTAAGAGTAGATGGAATTTAGATAAAGTGTGTCAAAAAAGCACAATTAAAAAGAATTGTGCTTTTTTATATAAAATTATATATACTTTTATATAAAGTTGGCTATAATTAGAACGATGAAAGATGAGGTTAGAGTTCATCTTTGGTGTGTTAGTAAAAATTTATTCTCCGCGAAAGACTCCCCCCGATTTGGATTCCACTTCAATGAAGTGCATATTTTATACAAAAGGTATTACAATGGCAGAATTGCTAAATGGAACTGTTAAATGGTTCAACGACGAAAAAGGTTATGGATTTATCCAACAAGACAATGGTGGTAAGGATGTATTCGTACACTTTAGACAAGTTAATCAAGAAAATCCAGGTCGTGTTTCTCTTGACGAAGGTCAAAAAGTGACATTTAATGTTGGAGAAGGTCAAAAAGGTCCTCAAGCAGAGAATGTAACACCTTTATAGGTCTTATATCGTTATAAAGGTAGAGTCTATCTCTATCTTTACAACAAATCAAACTTTATTCAAATATTCCCCTCACAAATTCAATCTATATCTCAAAAAAATATACAAAAATATGATATTAAATAAATATTTTGCTATAATTTCAAAAAATATACTCTAAATAAGGTAAATTAGATGAATAGACTACGACAAAAAAAAGCAGATACAATTAGATTTTTAGCAGCAGATATGGTTCAACGAGCTAATTCAGGACACCCTGGTGCACCTATGGGATTGGCTGATATTGCCACAGTTTTGAGCGAACATATCAACCATAATCCAAAAGATGCTAAATGGTTAAATAGAGATAGAGTTGTATTTTCTGGTGGGCATGGAACGGGGCTTATATATTCACTACTTCACCTATGGGGATATGATGTATCAATGGACGACCTTAAAAACTTTAGACAATTAGACTCTAAGACACCAGGACACCCTGAATATGGACATACAGATGGGATTGAGATTACCACAGGACCATTAGGACAAGGTATTGCTAATGCTGTTGGGTTCTCTATGGCATCTAAATATACAGCTCATCAAGTAAATTCAGAAACAAGTAAATTAATAGACCATAGTGTATATTGTTTATGTGGAGATGGAGATTTACAAGAGGGGATTAGCTATGAGGCTTGTGGATTAGCAGGACATCTAAAACTTGATAATTTAGTTTTAATCTATGATAGCAATGAGATTACAATTGAGGGGCATACAAATATAGCTTGGAGTGAAGATGTAAGAGGTAGATTTGAAGCTCAAAATTGGGAAGTTTTGGAGATTGATGGACATAACTTTGAAGAGATTGATAATGCTTTTAATAGTGCCAAAAAATCATCTAAACCAACTCTAATTATAGCAAATACCAAAATTGGAAAAGGTAGTGCTACAATGGAGGGTTCTCATCATACTCATGGTGCGCCTCTTGGAGAAGATGAGATAATAGCTTCAAAATCTAAAGCAGGATTCCCAAATGAGAAATTTTATATTCCAGAAGATGTCTTAGAGAGTTTTAGAAGTGCGATAGAAGATGGAGAGAGAAAACAAAAAGAGTGGATACACTCACTAAAAGAAGCACCATTAATAGAACAGAATATAATGTTAGATAGACTTCTAAATCCTAATTTTAGTGAAATAGAGTACCCTGATTTTAGCGATAGCAAAGAGGTAGCTACAAGAGATAGTAATGGTAAAATATTAAATGCTATTGCCAAAGCAGTACCAAGCTTTATAGGTGGAAGTGCCGATTTATCTCCATCAAACAAAACAGACCTCAAAGATATGGGTGCATTTCCAAAAGGTAAAAATATATACTTTGGGATTAAAGAACACGCTATGGGAGCAATCACAAATGCAATAGCTCTTTATGGTACTCTTATCCCATTTAATGCTACATTCTTTGTATTTTCAGACTACCTCAAACCAAGTGTAAGAATATCAGCACTTACAAGTATCCAAAACTTTTTTATATGGACTCATGATAGTATTGGTGTAGGAGAAGATGGACCAACGCACGAACCAATAGAACATATTAGCCAATTTCGTGCATTACCTAACTTCTATCTCTGGAGACCAGCAGATGCGACTGAAAATGTAGAAGCATGGAAAAAAGCACTTACTATGAAAGCACCTCATGGATTTGTATTAAGTCGTCAAAAACTTAAAACTCTAAAACCTAAAAAAGAGTTAGGTGAAGTATCAAATGGGGCTTATTTACTTAAAAAGAGAAAAAATGCCTCTCTTACAATTATGGCAAGTGGTAGTGAAGTAATGTTGGCTCTTCAAAGTGCTTGTCATCTTCACGAAATTGGAATTAGTGCTAATATTGTATCTGTCCCTTGTCTTGATTTATTTAACGAACAATCACAAGAGTACAAAGATAGCATAATAGACCCAACTACAAAAGTATTAGCTATTGAAGCAGGAGTTGCTACCGAGTATTATAGATATGCTGATGAACTAATAGCTATGAATAGCTTTGGAGCATCTGCCCCTGCTAATCTACTATTTGAAAAATTTGGATTTACAATAGAAAATGTTGTAAAAACTGGTTGTAAAATGATGGGTAGAGAGTATAAAGAGAGTAAATTAGTAAATTGTGATTTATAGGTATATCGGTGTCTTTGTACACCGAAACTAAAATCCCTTGTTTGATAGGAGTTTTAGTTCTTCTAATTATATAAGACTAAAGTTTATACTACTAACTCTTTTATACTCCATGGCAATCCATTTTTATTTAACTCTTCCATAAAAATATCAGGGTCAAACTCTTCTATATTAAATACTCCCTTATCTCTCCAAGTCCCATTTATCATCATCTTAGCACCAATCATAGCAGGTACTCCTGTGGTATATGATACCCCTTGTGAACCAACCTCGGCATAACAATCTTCATGCTGTTTTACTTGATAGATATAAATTCTCTTTTTTACTCCATCTTTGATACCTGTAGCTATAATTCCTATATTAGTTTTGCCAGTTGTTCTCTCTCCTAGTGATGCAGGGTCAGGTAGAAGAGTAGCCAAAAACTCCATTGGTACAATTTTCTGCCCCTTATGTTCTACCTCTTTAATCCCAAGCATACCTACATTTTCAAGACATCTCATATGAGTTAGATAACTCTTTGAAAATGTCATAAAAAATCTAATTCTTTTAAGCCCTTTGATATGTTTGATTAGACTCTCCATCTCTTCATGATATAGCAGATAACTATCTCTCTCCCCAACCTCTGGATAATTCCAAACTTCCATTATCTCCATAGGTTTTGTCTCACACCATTTACCATTTTCCCAATATCTACCATTTGCAGATACCTCTCTTAGATTAATTTCAGGGTTAAAATTTGTAGCAAAAGCATATCCGTGGTCTCCATCATTACAATCCATTATATCAATAGTCTCTATCTTATCAAAATAGTGCTTCTGGGCATAAGCACAAAATAGATTTGTAACACCTGGGTCAAATCCACTCCCCAAAAGTGCCATAATCCCAGCATCTTTAAATGCTTTATCCCTTGCCCACTGCTCTTTGTATTCAAACTTAGCAGTATCAGGGTGTTCATAATTAGCAGTATCAAGATAATCTACTTTGGTAGCAATACAAGCGTCCATAATTGTCAAATCTTGATATGGAAGAGCTACATTTAATACAAGCTTTGGTTTAAGTTCATTAATTAGAGTTATCAAATCATCTACACTATCAGCATCAATAGTTCTTGTTTGAATATCTATATCAAATCTATCTTTTATAGATTGAGCAATATTATCACACTTACTAATAGTTCTACTTGCTAAAATAATATCTTCAAATACTTCACTATTTAAAGCACACTTATGAGCTACCACACTACCTACACCACCAGCACCAATTATTAATACTCTATTTTTCACTTACCTACTCCATTATTATTATCTTGACTTTATATATATAATGATATTATACTATAGATGTATAATAATAAAAAGGATTTTAAATGAGATATTTATGGATAATTATATTAATATTTTTAAGTAGTTGTGTAAGTAATAATATAGATATGCCAAAAGGTACAAAAGTAAATGGTAAAAATGGTCTATATCCAACAAGTGCTTGTAATAAAGAACTACGGACTTCATCTGAATTAAATATGGCTAATATTGTAGATGAGATTAGCGTATATAAAGCTAGTAGGACTATGGAACTATATAAAAATGGTAAAGTTATATATAGATTTAAAATATCTCTTGGCAAAAATCCAAAAGGTCATAAGCTAGTCCAAGGAGATTTTAAAACACCAATAGGTAGATATAAAGCAATTCGTAAAAAATGTGATAGTAAATATTTCCGTTCTATACTTATATCATACCCTGACAAGGAGGATAGAGAACGAGCTAGAAAAAGTGGAGTAAGAATTGGTGGAGGTATAACAATACACTCTCAACCATTATGGAACTCTGATGGTAGAGGTGATAGCTACACACTCACTAAAGATTGGACAAACGGCTGTATCGCAATTACAAAAGGTGCGATGGAGATTTTATGGGGTGTGCTAAAAGTACAAACTCCAATAACAATATACCCATAGAGAAACAATGGCATATACTCAATATAGCGATAAACAGATTGATAAGTTTCATAGACAAAAGTATATTTTACATCTTGAGAAGATTACCAAAAATCTCTACAAGATGCTAAGATATGAAAATAGCTCACAAGAGCAATTTATAAATAGATTTAATAACCTACAAAAATCTCTTTTGAAATTAAAAGCAGTAGAGTTATATACAACTCATCACAAAGAGATGGAGAGTTATATTAATACTCTATATCAAAAATCACAAGCAGAAGATTTTGTATTAGAAGATATTAGAGAAGTAGAATTAGCCAACCTTAATAGACTTCAAAAGCTTAAAAATAGTGGTAGATACAAAAAAGATAAACATAAACAACAATATAAAGATTATTAAAGATGAAAATAGAAAAAATAATAAATCTCCTAAAAATAGGAGCAAAACTTTTTAGATTAATGAGAAAATATCCAAAGGTATCTATATGGTTATCAATACCATTGATATTTTTACCATTCTATGAGATATTTATAGGTCGCCCAAATATGGTATATATGGGAGTGCCAAATAGTAGTAGCCTAAATCCAAATACATTTACAAGAGTATTTAGAAATAGTGATTTTATGCTAGGTTATAGTGATTATAGAGGAAATCCATTATGGGTAACATATAAACTAACTCCCATTCCCAAAGACTCCAAAAAATATAAAAGACCTGATAAATTTGAGAGCGATTGGAGAACCATCACCAAAATTACTCATGATGATTATACTCGTAGTGGATATGATAGAGGACACCTAGCACCAAACTATGCCATTAGTAGATTATATGGTAAAAATGCCCAACTTAGTACATTTCTAATGAGCAATATCACCCCTCAAAAAGCCAAATTAAACAGAGGAATTTGGAGAAAACTAGAAGGGATAGAGGTAAAATATTTTACAAAACTATTTGATAAAGTATGGGTATTTACAGGTCCAATATTTGATAAAAATATAGAAAAACTATCAAGTAGCGATAGAGTAGAAATTCCTGATGCCTTTTATAAGATATATATAGGAGTCAAAAAAGGCAAAGAACCACAATCATTAGCCTTTATAATACCTCAAAATGTAAAAGGGTACGAACCATTAAGAAAATTTGTAACAACTATTGATGATATTGAAGCCCAAACTAAGATAGATTTTTTATATAAATTAGATGATAAAATTGAAGATAAGATAGAGAGTAGCAAGGATATAATTACTTGGAGGCTTAAATCTTTTGAGTAAAATATTACAAAAGTAAAAAAGAAGTAAAGAGTTTGGTGATACTTGTAAGAAAATTTATTTTCATCACCATACCCAAATGAAGAAAAATTGAAATAGTTATAAATCTATTAAAAGCTAATGTAGATATAAATAATATTTTAATAAGTAAAAATTAATCAACATTATAATATTATAAAAAATATAATTCTAAGGATATGATGTATGAAAAGATTGATTTTACTATTTATATTTATTACAAATATAGTTTTAGCAGGGGATAATAGTTGTGCTACTTGTCATAATGGTATAGAAAAAATTCGCTCTCCTCACTCTAAAATGATGAAAGAGATACTCAAAATCTCTGCGAAATCAGGTAATATTGGAAATGACTGTATAGTTTGTCATGGTGGTAATCCATCTAAAATGGTTAAAGATGAAGCTCATAGTGGAACAATTGAGTATTTTAAAACCAATAAAGGTCCAAAAGAGTTCTATCCCTCACCAACAAGCCCATGGATAAATGAGAATACTTGTGGTATGTGTCATCCTAATCAAGTAAATGCTCAAATGAACTCACTTATGGCAACAGAGGGTGGTAAAATCCAAGGTGCTTTATGGAGTTTTGGAGGTAAAAATGGATATAAACATAATATTGGAAACTTCAAAACTAAAAATCCTAAAGATTTACATTCAAGATTTGGTACAGATAAGTATAGAAAATATATGGAG
>Ga0256842_1001382_pt1 | contig 19515 bp, 13 predicted proteins | sample 4559240metaG_FD_185973 | JGI IMG/M metagenome (GOLD analysis project Ga0256842, IMG submission 185973) | Hydrothermal vent microbial communities from Guaymas Basin, Mexico - 4559-240 | ecosystem: Environmental > Aquatic > Marine > Hydrothermal vents | place: Mexico: Guaymas Basin | collected... | reverse complement strand
GGCATGGGAGAAAGCATGGCATACATCTGTCCCAAAAGGAGGCTTTGTATTAGGATTCCCGAATGGTGGATTAAATGATTCTGTGACTCATACTTATGGTTCAGAGGACCCCGTTATGTCGAAGATCAATAATGTATTAGAAGGCTCACAAGTTGGCAAAGATGCAATGGGACAAGTTGGAATGGTCTTAGACCCTCTCAAAACAAATATATACCAAGGCACTGATGCCAGATCCTGGTCGGGGGAATGGGAGATTATTCCTCAGAGTATGGCAGAATCTGCATCAGTGGCTTTATTGTTAGCAAGTCTTAAAAAATGGGCTGCCCCTGACAGAATAGGTAAAGGAAAAGTGGGCTTATTGAAACAGCCTTATATATGGACAATTATTTTTGGTAATCCTGTTATTCAGGCGGCAATGAATTTTAATGATATGGCACTGGTTAGTTACACAATAAATTATTTTGCTCAAGGTTATGCTTCTACTACTTTTGACTTAATGCCAAAACACATAAATTTACAACTGAATTTTAAAGAATTTGGCATAAAATACAGAGAGGATTGGAAGATATAATGAAATTAATGAAAAATAAATATTTAGTATTTGAAAATATCGAATTTGCCGATTCTTTAGTAAAAAATACCACCACATTGAATATATTGCCTGATATACCTAACAAATATTTTGGTGCAGATTATATAAGGAACATGAAAGTGCAAGATGATACTTTGCTTGAAGCCATTTCTTTTGAATTATATGAAAGCACTGATTATTGGGATATACTTTTAGTGCTAAATGGTATGAGAAGCATGAATGAACTTCCTGTGAATCATGATATAGTGCTTAACAGAGCAGATAGAGAATTATTAAAATGGAAAGAAAAAGGAAAATTATTATCAATAAAAATCAATGATGAAGTTATAAAAGAAAAATATGATAATATTCTTAATATAGAAATAGAAAAAAATGAAAAATATAGATACATTAAATATATTGCTTCCGATGATTTAGCTGAATTGACTTCAGAATTGGAGAAAATCAAAGAAGAATCTAAAATTAATAAAAATATTTTGATATAAGGCAAAAACAATATGGGATACGAATTAGGATTACAATCAAATCAACTCAAGGATTTTTCCGTAAGTATTGGTGGCGTGAAATTAACCAATACACAAATTCTGAGTATAAGAATGAAATGGAATATGAATAATTTTAAGGTTATAGGTGAGATATCTTTTGACGATTTTAGTAACCTTATAGAAAACTTGCCTATTCGAGGCAATGAAGAGGTTGTTATGGCAATGACAGATTTTGATGATGCCGTTTCAAAGCAAAAATTTAAAATTACAGATGTTCAATACACGAGAGTTCAATCAGGAAAACCTGTTGTCAAACTCCTTATCATGGATGTTGTTACTGTTAAAGCAATGCAGATGTATAATGAAATGTCATGGAAAAAAGCTGATATGGTTGAGATTATCAATCATGATGAGACTCTTAAAACATTACTAACAGACAAAAAGAAAAATTTTGCCTCAGGTTTACCAAAACATAAAAATTTTGTTATGCCATTGCATGTCCCTTTTAATGTTGTAACACATTGGCTGGCGAGGAATAATAATGTAATGTGGTACCAAACAAGGGATGAATATGTTATACAGCCTCTCAAAAAAATATTTAGCCTCCCAAAAAAAGGAGATAAATTTAGGTATAACACTCCGAATGCTTCGTATAGACGCAAAATCTATGAATATAAGGCAAATTTTGGCAAGGTTGTTGAAACCAATGCATTTTTGCCAAACGGGAAGGTTGCTAGTTTTGATGTCACAAAAAAGGACCCAAAATGGGAAAAGGCAGATTTTGAGGATGCTTTAGGTAAAATATCTTCTAAAGGTATGAAGGACGCTAAACTTCCAAGCACAGGAGATAAACATTTTTATAAATCTGATTATAATATTAAGGAAGCAACAGAATTTATGTGGGGTAAAAATGTTTATAAAACTTTAGAATTAGAAATTTTGGTCCCAGGAAAATTCGACACAAATATTGGCGATATAGTAGAATTGGATTTGGTAAATTACTCAAAAAATACTGAACCAGAATCTAATCTAAATGGAGAGTGGTTGATAATGGAAATTACCGATTTTATTACCCCTCCAGATTATGTAATGCGATTGGTACTTGTGCGTGCCAAATTTGCAAAATAAGGAGACATAAATGCTATTTGATAATTCAGACCATCTACACAATATCAGCCCTTCACAAAATGTTTTTTATAGGGCTGTCGTTGAAGACAATGATGATTCCAAAGAAGCCGGAGGAACTTTAGGAAGATGTAGAGTAAGAATTTTGGGTATTCATCCTCAGAATGCAAAAAGAACCGGCAAAAATAAAGGCGTACCAACCAACGAGCTTCCTTGGGCTGAACTTATGGTCAGTACAGGTTTTGGTGGTGGTATGTCAGGTTTTGGTGTATCCTCTGTGCCATTAAAAGGAACATGGGTTTGGGTTTTCTTTGATGGCGGCGATTGGAATAGGCCCATCATAGCAGGTATAATTTATTCAGTGTCCACAAAACAAGGACCAGGTGCTTCAAAGGCCAATGGAGGTTTTTATGATCCTGATAAAAAATATCCAATAAAAGAGAAGCTCAATGAACCAGATATAAATAGGCTTGCTGCAAATAGAAAGTTTGTCGAAACACCTATCAAAAAAATCAGGGACGCCAATAAAGATAAGGGGATATCCACAAGCACAGGCGGAACTTGGAACGAAATTCTTGAAGCATCTTCAAAAGCAAAATATCCAGATAATATAGTTTTTGAAACAAAAGGTCAAAGTATAATAGAATATGATAGCACAAAAGGAAATGAGAGAATTCATTTTTTTCATAAATCCGGAACATATTGGGAGATTCAGGATAAAGGAGATTATCAAGCTAAAACAGTTGGCAATCACTATGAAATCATAAATAAAGATTATCATAGACTCACCAAAATGAACCAAAGAATAACGGTTCAAGCAGATGTGGAAACAAAATATGATGCCAAAGAAACTATACTAATTGGTGGTGACCACAAAGAGACCATCAAAGGAAAAGTAGAGCAAATTTATAAAAGCACCAAAGACGAGAAGGTTACAGGCGCAGTTTCGGAAAAATATTCAGCTGGACAAAGTACAGATGGTGGGCCTAAAATTACTATTAAAGCAGGAGTCATAAACTTGAATTAAGCATTTAAACAAAACCATCCTTTATATTTTAACCATTCTTTTTTGACTTGAGATAAGGATCTAAAGCCATGTTTATATATTGGTTTACCATTATTGTATGAAGAAACCCTTAATGCTTTATAGGGTAAATCGTGATCATCACAAAATTTTGAAAATGAACCTTCCGATATAAACATTAACTCACCTTCTTCGTTAAATATTTTCTTAATTTTAACCGGTAATTTTCTTTTTTTCATTTTTTCTATGTATTCTTTCTTTTTCCAGTTTTCTTTTGTGGTTCTGGATTTTTTCTTTCTTCCTTCTTCTGTGAATCCTTTTTTGGTGTTGATCGAAATTTTCTTTCTTGTTTCTTCAGAGATTCCATATTTCATCTGAATTTTTGCTTTTTTGCTTAATAGTTTTTTGGTATTTTCTGAATGCTTAAAACCCAATTGACTTCTCCCACCTTTATTTCCGTTATATCCTTCTTTAAACGTGTTATATTTTTCTATATAAAATATTTCTTTTTTATCGAGTGAATTATCTTTTTTATTTTCATTTAAAGGAGAAAATAAAATTATATTTTCTTCTAAAATTTCTGACTTAAAATTTTCTATGCCATATTTTCTAATTGCTTTATGAAATTTTGAACACGAACCACTTTCAGCAGTTTTTATATGACCTTTTAGTCTTTCTTCCGTGCTTTTTGTTGTTTGACCTACATATGCTTTTCCGTTGATTTTATTTGTGTGTTTATAAATTGTACCCGTCACAATACATCCTTTTGAATTAATTGAATTTAGTTATTTATAAATAATATTAAAAGAGGATAATATGGGAATTACTGATTTGTTGAATGGGAATAATCCTTTAGATAATATAAAAAACTCAATACCTGTTCCCAGCACGCCAAAGGTGCCAGATGTTGTGGATTTTGAAAATTTTGCCACAGGTACAGCGTGTATAGAGGCTTCCGTAAAACACACAACACTAACCCTAAAGCTTAGGAGTTCTCATTTTGGCGGTGAAGTGATAATGGATTCTATTATACCTATGTTAGAAGCCATGCTAGGAACAGAAAATCCGCCAATTCAGGCACTTGAATTGGAAGGTTTCAATATTGATTTAGGTATATCAAAAATATCATCCCCAAAAATAAGAGATATTCCTCAGTGTTTATCTGATACCTTAACAGGAAAATTATCAACAAAAGGCCCTGATTTAATGAAGGATATCCTTGACCCATTTAATGCTGCAATAGGAATGACGAATAATTTAACTTCTGATGCAAATGATTACCTTAATTCAGCACTTAATTCTTTTACGGGCTCCTTAAACACACTTGTTAATTCGGCCAATAAAGTTCTTGCTAATTCTATGAAACAAGTCATTGACCCAACCGATTTAGCTTTATTTGAACAAATTGATGCTCTATATAAATATTTACAGAATACAGAATACATTCAAGATTATAAAAATTGGAAAGATATGACTAAGTGTATTCAGACTAACTGTAAGCCGATAGCCGATAAGATTTTGACAGATGATTTTTTATGGTATGACGAAGATAAGCATACTGAATTTATTATGCCGATTGACTTAAATAGCGGCAGAATTACATTCATTAAATTTTTTAGGACCCTTACTAAAGAACAGTCAAGACAATGCTACGAAATTGAAAGAAGGTATTATCAATACCTTAGAGATAAAAAAGCAATAGCAAAGGCAGCTTCAGAAAAATTAAAATCACAAAAAATAGAAGATAATAAGAACCCTTTTATGTCTATTGTTAGGTCAATGATAACATCAAGAAATGACATAGTGAACACACTATTCTAGGAGAAAATAAATGAATTATACTGATATAGCACCAAAATTAAATAAAGAACGATTAAAAGGTGCGGATGCTGTAATGGCATCAATAGGGAATATTTTAGCAACACCAATAGGTTCGGTGCCTGGTCATCCTGAATTTGGGTGTGGTATGGATAAGTACCTATTTGAACAAATAGATTTACTAACAACTCACATGATCAAAGAAGAAGTGCAATACGCATTAGGTAGGTGGGAACCTAGGATTAATTTGATTGACATAAATGTAATTGAAGATTTGGACTATAATAGAATATATATTAAAATAACTTTTGAATTAGTGAATGAACCTGATAACCCAGAAAGAGAATATATCTACTCAGCAAAGTTATAAATACAATAAAATAGGAGGAAACTAATGTTAGAGGTAGTACCATATGAATTAGATGAGATAAAAAATGATCTTAAACTGAAAGCAATCGAAGAATTTGGATTAACTGATGCCGAATATGAAGGATCAAGTATTTCTCAACTGATTAATCTGCTTGCATATTCCACTGTAATAAATAATACCAATTTCACATTTGGGCTAAATGAGATGTTTATATCTCAGGCTCAAGATAGAAGAAATGTTATTAAACACGCCAGACAGATGGGATATTCTCATAAAAGAAGAATATCTTACCAATATAAAATAAAATTAAAAGTTTTAAAATCAGGTGAGGTAACACTAAATAAATATACTAATTTTAGTAGTAATGGCAATAATTATGTTTATCTCGGTGAGAGTGTCCTTGATGTTTACGGGACATATTCATACCTAAAACTTTTAGGTAACGAATACAATAATGGGTTGGTTGATGTATATTTTAGCAATAATCTCTCAAAAGGAAACTTTATAATTACTGAAGAGGGACAAGTTTGTAAAATACTTAATAGAGAGCCTGTGGGCGATCCTAGGTTTCTTTTGGAAGTCCTTGACGGCAAAGAATTGCCAATTTATTCTCAACTAGGACAGGAAATATATGTTACAGATGGCACTAGAACAAATGGATATAGGAACTTTATTAAGGTTGGTGTTATTGATACTTTTGTTACAGATTTAACAACAAAAACTTTTAAGGTTCAGATGACATTAGAAGATGAGCAGGTATTTCCTTATTCCACTATGATTACTCATCCTGATTCTTCATTGGTAGAAAATGGCACAGGATTTAGCCTTGAAACAGATACAGAATATCCAATAAATGCTTTAGAATCACTGACATTAACAGATGGCACGGAAGATATAGTGGTTTCTTTATTAACTCTTGATATTCAGGATAGAAATATAATTATTCCCGGCGATAAATTGGATGTTCAAGAAGAATATACAGGGACTGATAATTCTACTCCATATTATTTAACTGTTGAGGATAATATAACACATAAAAGTTCATTGGTTACAGCTCATGACATGATTGATGGTAGTTTGAGATCATTGTCTATAGTAAGAGAAGAAAAAACATATGAAATTTCTTTAACGGATTTGATTGTCGATGATGATGAAAATAAAATTACTATTCCTGCTCAAGTTAATAATATTGTTGATAAAGATTTAGGTATCACTGATGGTTTAATTACTTTAACTCACGATACAAATAAAATTACTAACTCTGTAATATTAACAGATGGAGATGGCAATAAGATAGTTATTGCAAGCACAAATTTTAGTTTTAATAATAATTCGGTTCAATTACTCGACGATAACGGTGATGCTACTGATATTTATGATGATTATACAGCAGAAATAGATTATGATTATTATGTTAAAATTGAGCAAGGAATTGTAACAGTTAATTACTCTTATATAAAGGACATTACAGATTTTACAGCAAAAATGAATTATAATTATATCTATGATAATGATGGTTATTTGGCAAAAAGATTATTTTTCTCAGACCATCGTGGAGAAACTTTGAATAATGAAAATGATTATAGTTATACAAATCCTGAAGGTTGGAGTGGTTTTTATGCTACTTCATTTAATACAGAAACTAATGTATTATATTTTAATATAGCAGAAGCTACTCAGGAAGAAATAGATTCTGGTAGAACTGCTGGACAAGCTTTTCATAATCCTTATGTTAGTGTCGAAGGAGCAACTCCTTTGGCCATTAATCAAAGGATTAAAACACCTTTTAGGAAAACAAGGTTTAGTTCATCTGAAGAAATTTTGGATGAAAGAACAAAGGAATTAATGGGATATAAAGAATTCGACAAAAGCTTAGTGTTTTCAAGTATAGAGAGAACAAGCGTAAAGAATGAATTAGAAATTATTGTAAAAGAAGGTTTTATACAAAGGTGGAATGACCAAACAGAAGATTCTATTGATGCTATTCAAGAGGCAAAAGATAAGAATCTTCCTATTCCTTCTCCTGTATACATTAATCCTCAGTTAACAGTGAATATTAATGAGGATATGGTTAAGGTAGGTCATTTTACTGTACAAAATGATGATATAGAGAATGATGGTATTGAGTTGTATATGACAAGATTACTTGAAGATGGTTCAATTGAATATGACATACCTTGGAATAGAAGAGATTATCTGCTTGCAGAGAAAACTGAAGCAGGAGACAAATCTTTTGTTGCTCTATCTGATGTAGATTATGAAGATTATATTAATATTTACACCAAATATGCAGGTACAGGTACCCCATTGTCATTGGACATGATAGCAAAATTAAATGTTCTAAAATCCAAAGGACCAGGTGGAGCAACAAATGAACTAATTTCTCCTGTTGATGATAAAAATTTTGAGGCCAAATATTATTTAGAAGATACTTTAACTCCTATTGTACTTCATATTGAAGGCACAGATGTTCAAACAACCGATGATATTAGAGAAACGGCACCATTATTTAGTAATACAGCAAATAGGGCAGTAACAAAAAATGATTACAAAACAATTTGTGAAGCACAACAGTTTATTCAAAGTGCTCAAATATGGGGCGGGGAAGAAGAAACTCCCAACACAATACCGGGAAACATATTTTTTAGTTTTATTCCTTATTCAAGACCTATTAGTTATAATAAAGAAGGCACTAAATACATTCTCAAAAATATAGATAATCCTGAATTATTTTTTACATCTTATTATCAAATTACAGGAAAAGATAGGTATGATTTGGAAGCTAATAAGACTGATCAAAATGTTCTATTTAACCTTTTAGATAACTATAAGATTATTACTTTACAATTAAATTATGTAAAACCAATATATATGGATTATAAAGTTGAAGTTAAGGTTCTAAAATATAAATTTGGTCAAACTGTTGACGAAACAAATGCAGAAATATTTGAGAATGTTAGACAATATTTTGTAAGAGAAATAGAAAAGTTTGATGCTTCTTTTTATTCTTCAAGTATGATTAGGTATATGGATGAAAAAATAGGAGATGATTATGGTATTTCTGTTAATACCAAATTTAGTGTTGATTTATATGACAGTCTTTATGAACCAGATAAAGGAACATTTATTAATAATACTATGAATGATTTAACAGATAACGACAATTCTCTTGGTTTGGTTGGCGACAATGATAATTGGAAGTTTGTTATGCCTATTGGTTATCCTATTGAAGATTTGTTCGAGGAAAGCACAATTGTAAACAATATTGTCACCCAAAGGGGAAGAATGATTGTCGATAATATTACAAACTGTAATACATCAGGATTTATAATTCCTGGAGATATGCTTTATATGGAATTGGATGATGGGACATTTATATCACATGATATAAATGGCGACTTGGAAACTGTATTGGCAAATGCTTATTCTGAGGTTATTGAAATAAATATCATCTACACAAAGAATTTTAACGATAAAAATACAGAGAGATTTAAGGTTGGCAGTTACTGGATTCATAGAACACAAAATATTATAAGACTTGAGTTAAATACACATAATTATTGGCATATAGATGCGCAATCTGTTGTTACCCAAGAAATGATTAATGATGAGAAAACTCATGATGTTAATGGTAATTTGGTTTTATATGCAACAGGTGATTTAGGTAAACTTATATACTACAAGGTAGATCCTGATACAGGAGATTATATTTTAGATGCAGACGGAAACAAAACAGAAACACTAGAAATAAAAGAAACTGAAGAAGCATCTTTTAAGAATATTAAAAAACCATATACTGATAATATAGAACCTACTATATTGAAAAGTAATGATGGCACCGAATTGTATAGTATTAGGACTTGTCCGTTGCCTAGAAAATATTTCACCGACAAAACAAGAACAATGAATATAAATCCCAAAAAAGAAAATATTAACTCAAGAAGAAATGTATTTTCAAGATTAAAGTCTATAGAATTTATTTCCTAGGCTTTTCCTCTATTCAATAAATATAAATAAAAATAAAAAAGAGGAATATAATGACTGAGACTGAATTACAATTTGATAATATTACACCTCAAAATCTTAAAGATAATGAGACAATATATAAGTTATTAAAACTCTATAATTCCTCTTTTGAAGATTTTGTTGATATATTAGAAAATCCCCTAAATTTATCAGATACTGACTTCTTAATTAAGAAATACGAAGAAACAGCTAATGTGAGGTTTGATAGTGTAAGACGAGAAATTTTTAAGATTCATCTTCAGGAGATTTTTCAAACATTTGAGGAAATTGGTGACTCAGAGGAAATATATAATAAATTTAAGGGCGTATATGAATCTTTAAATATATCCACAGATAATCTTAAAATAGTGGCCGATATTGATAAATCTATTGATTCACAATACCTTAATGCCTCAAAGTCATTTAAGACCAAAAAAGGCACAAGGAGTGGATTCTTTTTTGTTTATGACATTATTAATAAAGCCGGTATTCAAGCGATTAATACAGATAAATTCTTTAACCTTATTGAAGGAACCAAAGAAAATCCCAGAACCCCTTATGAATATACAGTAGAAACATCACTATATAAAGAAGTATTTCAAAAGACCATAGTTCCTCTTGCCCATCCTGTTGGGTTTAACTGGAACTTTATTAGACTTCTTTTCTTTACTATGGAAGATTATTTTGGTTTAGAGGAAATCAAAACTCTTGGAGAAACTTTATTAACTTGCTATGGTTCAAATGAAGCAGCCATTAATCAACAAGAAATAGTAAATTCAAAAATATATGGAACAGTCAAAAACTTCTTAATATCTGAGAACCAAGATAAACAAGAACAAATAATAATAGACTATAACCCTCTTGACGGATCAGAGGGAGATGGGTTAAGATTATTAAAAGATTTTAATGGCACTGTAGTTTTATATGATAGACAAAGTGTAAAGATATTAAGAGATATTAATACAGGAGAACTTACAGGCGAAATACAATATCTTGAAATAGATGACATTAGACTTATTCAAGAGCAAAATGGTATATTGACTATTAATAAGGTTCAAAGAACCTTATTAGATGAAACATTCGAAGTAATCGAAAGTATAGATTTTAAAGAATATACTATTATAGACAAAGAATACATTGAAGTTCAATTTAAGGTTAGAGGAGATTTTGAAGATAAATGGAATAATGCTAAATTATATTTAATGGATAAAGTTGTTTCTGATGATATAAAATTCTTTGAAACAAAAACTTTTACAAGACAAGATATTTTAGATAGTTCATCTTCATATAATGGTAGAATTGTCAAGGATATGGGTTCAAATTGTTTATTAACTTATAAAGCCACATATACATATAAAGTAAGCACTAAAGATGTTTCTGAGTATGTTGAATCTGTAAGACCTCATTCCCTTGGTCTTGAAACCGATGTGACTAATATTAGTATCCCTCAATCAGAGTATGATATAGCAATATCAGAAGGAAGAGACCCATATAAAGATTTATATGCCACTCATGATCATACTATTCAAGAGTTTAATCTCTATGATACCAATGAGAATTTTGCCAGACTCGCTATAGGAAATATACCGAAACAATATAGCCCTTATAGAAGTAGTCCTGACATTTCGATAGATGATCCGGGATATTTTATTGACAAAAATATAGAAATAGATGAAGACACTGATTGGAGAATAAATTGGGGTGAACTTCATCTCAGGGATTTGGGTTTTAATCCTAATAATCCATCAGGACCTAGATGGGAAAGTTTTTATACTCCTGAAGCAGAAGAGAGTCTTAATTTAATAGGCAGTACAACTCCTGTGCAGACATTTATAAGACAGAATCTTGAGTGGGCTGGAAATAAAGGAAGTAGTACATTACCTGAAGGGTTTGGTACAGGATATATCCCAGATAATCAAACAAAAGAAGATAATCTTATATCAGGCATAAAAACACTATCGGAAGATTACTTGGGTGTTATAAGATTACAAGGTAATGGTGAATATATAGCATGGGAAAATTTTGATGTATTTATCAGTTATGATATAGTATCTAATGTAAACCTTAATTTGTCGGAAGAGGTTTTTAATGCCCTTTATAATTATGAATATAATGATTATGTTCATGAATTCCTTGATGATAATTCTACAGTAATATATCTTAATGATATAAAAGAGTGGAGTAATTCATGGGAAACAGGAGCTCTTGTATTCGATTCCAATAAAGAGATTGGTGATGGTGATTGGGCCATAGGGTTCATGTTACATAGAGAATATGAAAGTGAACATTATAAAGAATCTTGGATAACGGAAAATGATTTAGGCATTTTAGATGACTCAGAATATGAAAAAATGCACGCTGATATAATATTGGGAGATAAGAAATATAATTATAATTATTGGTCACCAGGTGGCATAGAAATTTTAGAAACTGACTCAGAATATGAAATTGATGGTGGTAATTGGGCAATCGAATATATTTTATTGCATAGTTACGAATATGAAAATTATAGGATATCATGGACTGATGTGAATGAAGAAGGTTTGTTGGATTATTCAAAATATGAAGAATTTGAATTTGGTGTATATAGAGATGGAGTATTACTAGAAGATAATAACCTATCAGCAATAGAGTAAATATAAATAAAAACAAAAGGAGATTGTAATGATACTAAAAGACAAAATTGATTTTCAAGGCGAATTTAAGATCAAGATGTATAAAAAAGATGGAAGTATAGAAGAATATACCGACAAAAATCTTATAATGGATAAAGCGCGTTCAAATATGGCAGAATTGGTTGGTGGGTATACACAAGGAGTGCCTATTGACAAATTTGTTTTAGGTAATAAAGGTCATAATGGTACTGATATCTTAGATTATAAAAAAGTTGGCGCTAATGATGAATTTATATCATCAAGAACAAAGTTATTTGCAGAAGATTCTGCATATAATGATGCAAATGATAAAGAAAATTTTTCATATGAAATTTCTTTTGATGTGCAAAGTGACACATCACTTAAAGATGATCAAAATGCAGTAGGTAGAATAACAGGTTCTGATGAAACACAGGAATGTGAAGTTCAAAGGCTTGTGAATGATAGAACTTGTACTTACACAATTACTATTCCTGATTTTGCTGGTAATAAGGTGGGAGAGGGCGCTGTCGTTGCCTATACAGAGGCAGCACTTTATGCTGGACAAGATATTTTTTCTATGAAGACTTTCCCTGCTAGAGTCAAAGAAGACACTGTAAAATTTGTTATTACGTGGTCTATCATTTTTTAAATTAAGTAAAAAATACTAAAATATAATTTATATAAAGGATTACATTGTACAGTGTAGAAGATATTAAAAAAGAATACTTAAAAGGCAAAACCCTTAGGTATTCACAAACAAAAAATAAAGACATATACAATTACATAGAAGATGAGATAAAGTTAGATATATCTCATAAAGAAAAAGTCTATTGTTTTGTTAATAATATACTTCCTAAGTGCAAGAATCCTAATTGTAAAAACATAAAAGCCCCTAAATTCCAAGATTTCAAATCAGGCTATAAGGATTTTTGTTCTATATCATGTTCGGTTATATGCTCAAGAGATACTCAAGAAAAATCCCTTATATTAAATATTCAAGATAAAGTTAAGGATATGGATGCACAATCAATTGTGTATGACATATATCATAAAAAACTAAAAATTAAAAGATGGAGAGATATTAAAAAGTTAAAGGATTACCTAGATTTTAGTACATTGGAGCAAGTATATAAGCATGTTGTATTGAATCAAAATCAAATATGCGATTACTGCAAAAAGCCATTTGATTTTGATAAGAAAAATAAGAAACCAAGAAAATGCACATGCAATACAAAGAAAGATAGATTATTTATTGAGTTATGCAAAATAGAAGATTTTGATATTTTTTTGGCTAAATGCCTAGACAATAATTTGCATTATTCAATAAATTCATCTTATAAAAAATTCAAAGAAGAAGTTTATAAAAGAAAAAATCTAATTAAAAAAACAGATAATCTCCTAGAAAATATATATTGCTACTTAAATAAAATTGAACCCCAGGATAAAGAATTTATTAATCTGAGATTAGGATACAAACAAGAAGAAATAAAAATTGATTATTCGAAAGATGACTTAAGTATCATATCACAAATGAGAGAAAAATATTCCATTAAAGGTATATACTCATCAAAAGAATTTATTCAATGGTTGAATTTGATACAAGATTTTGTATTCACAAAATCAAATAAGGAAAAGGTATATTGCATTGAAAATGATATACATTCTGTGCCTATCTGCATTAACCCTGAATGCAACAATAAAACTAAATTTGCCAAAAAGGATTTGAAGTACAATAGTTATTGTTCTGTATCTTGTTCAAATAAAAATACCACGGATAAGAGGCACATTAGCAGTAAAAATTCATTTATAAAGAGAAAATTACCTTTGATACTAAAAGAAAGTGAAGTGGAATTATTGGAGGAATATGTTAATACAAAACATAAACACACTTTTAGGTGTTTAAGATGCAATGATATATTCAAAAGTGATTTTTATAACAAGGTATTGTGTAATTGTAAGAAAATTGAATGGATGGGAGTTTCAAGTGAGGAAACAGAAGTATATGAATATGCAAAATCAATATATGATTTTGAAATCATTAGGAATGATAGACATTTAGGTTTAGAATTAGATTTATATTTCCCGGATATAAAGTTAGCAATCGAATATAATGGCGTATACTGGCACAGCTCAAAATTCAAAGATAAAGAATATCACATAAATAAAACAAAAATATGTGAAGAAAATGATATACAGCTTATTCATATTTTTAGTAATGAATGGAAGGATAAAAATGATATTGTAAAAAGTATCATAAAATTGAAAATAGGACAAATAGAAGACAGAATATATGCCAGAAAATGTATCACAAAGAAAGTATCATCAAAAATTTCAAATAAATTTCTTGAAGAAAATTGTATACAAGGGAAAGATGATGCAACAATAAGGTATGGTTTATACTATGAAAATAAATTGGTGCAGTTAATGACATTAAAAAGAAGTCATAAAAGTAAAGATAAATACATTGAATTAAAGAGAAATGCTACCAAATTAAATTGTATTGTGATAGGAGGTTTTAGTAAATTACTAAAACACATTAAAAGTATATTTAAAGAGGACATAATTACTTTTGCTGATAGAAGGTATTCATATAAAGAAAATATATATTCAAAATTGGGCAAAAAATCAGGAAAGACTGATCCAAATTATTTCTGGGTTAATGGGAATAATTTGGAAATAAAGGAAAAAACCCAAAAACATAAATTAAAATATAAAATATATGATTGTGGTAATTGGAAATATCTTTTATAAATAGTTATAGAATAATAAAATAGGAGATTTAAGAAATGGCAAAACTAATAGATGAATTGACATGGATAGAACCTGGCGAAAAAGCCAATGCCATAGTATTCAATAGAGCATTAAAAGAATTAGTACAAAAGATTGACAATAAATCTTTTGAAGTTCTGTCAGGCAATAGCGGATTTACTGTTGATAGCGATGATATTGATACTTCAAATGTTAGCGTTGGAGACTTCGTATATAAGAGAACAGACGGAAAATATGACTTAGCTCTTGGTGGAGATGATATCAAGGATAAGGTCGTAGGTAGATGGGAAAATATTGATGATGTTGATGTTATAGTATTTAATGGTATAAGTGCTTTCACAGATTTAGAAGTGGGAAAGACATATTATTTAAGTGATACTGATGCAGGCAAATTAACAACCGCAAAATATAATGGCGCTATCGCAGTTGGTACAGCATTATCTGATACAGAATTACTTATTAATTCTAGTGGTGGTTCTGGTAGTGGTTCAAGCTCAACTGAACTTTCTAGTGATGCTACAATTAATGCTGATGATGGTGATTTTGTATATATAGCATCAAATGGAGATGTAAATAAAGCCATTGTTGATGGCACTGAAGCAGAGAATGTCATGGGAGTTCTTAGCACAGGAACAAGAAATTCTATTTTATACACAGGCATTAAAGATGGTTTTACGGATTTGGTTACAGGTTCATACTATTATCTAAGTGCCACTGTGCCTGGAGCAATACAAAGAGAATCATATCCTGGTGCTATAAAAATTGGTATGGCTAATTCAAGCACAGAAATTATAATAGATATAGATAAATCTCCTACTTCATCAAATGATGAAGATTTAGAATATCAATTTCTTTTAAATAACAGTCCTTTTAGTAATTGTTATTTTGATGTATTTTCTGAATTAAATACCATGACAAAAAATGATGGAGGTGATGCAAATAATGTTGTTTATTCTTCACTAAATACTTCTTATATATTAAAAGACACTTATAGTATAGAAACCCCAAATAACACAATACAAGCCGAAGATGGCACTCAATATTCATTTTTGATATCAAGCAATATTGCAGGAGCTTGTAGAATTGATTATACATTAAATGATGGAACTGATTGGTTAGAAGTTCCCGAAGACGGTTATGTTAAAGTTCCTAATGGATTTGATAACCTTAAAATAAAATTTACTGCCTTGGAAGATGATACAGAAATTAAATCTTTTGGTATTTTATATAAAGAAGAAGGTTTTATAGGAACAAACAGAGTTAAATTAAGAGAACATCTTGTCACTCAAGAAAATATTGCAGCAGGCACTGAAGTACAGATTCCTAATGGTCAATATTATACTAAAAATGGTCAATCTCTAAATATTAGAGTTGAAGGACTTGCATTAATTCCAGGAATTGATTATACAGAATTTAGTAACAGAAGTGTTAAGTTTACCAGTGATATAGCTGAAGGAGATAGTATAGAGTTTGAAGAACTGTATGGTTATGTAGATGTTTCAGTGGATAATATCGCAAGAGTTGATCAAAATATTATTGATATAAATAAATTAAAGTTAGATGTTATTGCTTATGCAATAGCACTAGGATAAGGAGAAAATAAATGGCATTTAAAAATTCTAAAACAAATAGCGTAACAGATGAAACAGTTTGTTATACACCAGATTTAAGTGTTGGTACAGTTATAGGTTTAACTGTTTGTCCAACATCCGGAAATGATACCACTGTAAGTGTTAAAGTCGAAGATAGTTTTATTGTTAAGGATATAGTGATTACTGCTGGAAGTACGTTAGTGCCAATCGGCGGAGAGCAAAAATTAGTTGTTCTTAATTCAGAAAATATTAAAGTGCAAGCAACAGATACTGTTGATGTTATAGTTTCAGTTCTGGAGCAATAATATGAATGGAGTTTTAAGAACGGGACTAGGAGTTCTTGATAAACAAATAGGCAAATTTGAATTAGATTCTGAGTTGCTGCAAGAAGCAAGAAGCATAGTGCCTATAAATACAGAATTGCAAAGCATAACAGGCATTAATGAAGGTTCTTATGATACTATAAATATCGAAGGTTATAGTGCTCTTAATACTTATACAGTTTCCTCTAAAATAGGAGGGAATATAAGTATTCAAGGAAATAAAATTATAATGGATTATAGTAATGTTGATATAACCGAAAATATAGATGAAGTTATTACTTTGGGTGTTATAGAGCCTGGAAAGTTTCTTAATACAAGGGAATATAGTTTTACAATATTCTACGTTCCAATTGTGGCAGATGAAGCAATAAGTAATGCGGATTTTGCAATTAATGAAAGTTTTAACGATGGTTTTAGATATTAAAAGGAGAAATAAATGATAAGTGTTAAAGATAATGCAATTTATATAGAAAATAAAGTAGAACAAGAAATGGGTTATTGTGCAAGTGGCAGTATAGATTTAGATGCTATGCCTAGTGATGGTAATTACTTAGATTTAAATGGTACCAAGTTTACATTTAGAGATGAACCAGATGCAGATAATGATGTAGCTATAGGTACTAATGCAACTGAGTGTGTGGCTAATTTACTAAATGAAGCTTTGCCTGAAGGATTTAATTATACTGTAGATGGTACTGTAATGACTATAACAGCAAAAGACATAGGTACAGCAGGTAATGACTTTACTATAGACTGTGATTATGTAAGTGGATTAATAGATACATTAAGTGGTGGTAGTGATACTCCAGATACTGATTGGGTAAAAGAGGGTGCCACTACACTTAGTTATGTGTCTAGAAAGATTAGCGTCCTTGATACAACTACAAAAGATACATTAGAAACACCTACTGAAATAGTTAAAGATGATAATCTTATTCTTGTAGATAAAGATAACAATATTAATGAAGTTGTTGTAGATGAAGTAACGGTTGGTGACAGTACAAACATCCACGACATATTTAATGATGGCAGTGCAGTTGCAACATATCAACTAAATGGTGATGCCACAGACTTAGGTGGTAATTATGATGACATAGGCACTCAAAAAGGAGAGGCTAGTTATGAAGAGTGTAAGTTTGGTGATGGTTTGGTAGGGACTAAGTCAAACACTCTTTACAATATAGACCCTTCTTTAGGTAATTTTGTGACGGATAATGGTGGTAATATTACACTTAGTTTTTGGTATAGTACTTCTAGTAATGATAGTGAAGGAAATTATAATAACAACGCCATACTGCTATACTCAGGAGGTTTAATGTTAGGGCATAATGATGAACGAAGTTCAGTTAGGTGTGCCGCAAAAGATGGTGATGGTAATTGGAATACAATAAGTAGCGATGTGGATGCTTCCAAATTACATCATTATGTAATAACAGTTGATGGTACTTCTATGTCTTTGTATATAGATAACGAACTAATTGAAAATAAAGCACTAGGTACATCAGGCATATCAGCAGATACCAGCGGTAACGCAAATAATAGGATATTTGGCTATAACGATGATGCCAGAACTACTGGTCTAATAGACCAAGTACGTATCTTCAACAGAGCATTAACAGCAGATGAAGTAGATGCACTTTATAGGGAAAGTAAATACTCAACAGCAATAAATCAATCAGCAGTACCCACTAAAGCATTCTTCAATGATACCTTAAAAGTAAGTATAGCATTAGAAGAAACAGTAAATAGAACATTTTGTAAAGATGTAGTTTTAAGTAAATCAAGTTCAACAACAACTGAGTTTGTAGGCACACATGAAGTTAGTGGCTTATTGAAAACTGGAGATAAAGTATTACTTGATGATACAGAGGTTACACCTACAGAGATTAAAGAAGAAGCTGGCACTATAGACACCCACGATATATTTGGTGATGGCAGTGCAGTTGCAACATATCAACTAGATGAAGATGCTACTGATTTAGGTGGAAATTATGATGGTACTTGGGATGGTACAGAAGCTTATGATACAGGTAAGTTTGGGGATGGTGCTAAGTTTGATGGGGAGAGTTATATCAAGACTGGTATTCCTGATAGTATAATAGACGCTGATAAAGAAATTACTGTTAGTATGTGGATAAGTGCAAATAGTGTTAATAAGCACTTAATAAGCACTTATAATAGTGTCGATGAATTTATAGCAATACACTGTAAAGATGACAATACGCTTAACGCTAGCGCACGAAGTAAAACCCAAGATAGCGATACTGATAATGGAGACACATTCACAGCTAATTACGAATTTAGCGCAGGAAACTATGTACATATCTGTACTATTTTCGGTAAAGACTATATTCATTTATTTTTAAATGGGGTATCGAAAGAAAACATCTCTCTACCAGCATCAGAAAGTAAGAGCAACGGTCGTGATATTGATATAGCCCCAAATAACGCTTCAGATAGTGGTATTATTTTAATAGACCAAGTAAGAATATTCAACCGTGCATTAACATCGGATGAAGTAAATACACTATATAATGAAGAAGCTACTAAATACACAGTAACATTTGATGAACTATCAAAAGCTCCAGAAACAGGAGTTATACCCGATAGAAGCACAACATTAAATACAGTTTCTAAAACATTTGATGGGAATAAGTTTACTAAGACATTTAGTGACCTAGAGAAACAAGGTAGATGCATACAAAGAAAGATAATAGCAGAGAAAGCCGGAACAACAGTATTAGAACCACTACAAACTCAAATGTATAAAGGAGAA
>Ga0256842_1001381_pt1 | contig 19526 bp, 21 predicted proteins | sample 4559240metaG_FD_185973 | JGI IMG/M metagenome (GOLD analysis project Ga0256842, IMG submission 185973) | Hydrothermal vent microbial communities from Guaymas Basin, Mexico - 4559-240 | ecosystem: Environmental > Aquatic > Marine > Hydrothermal vents | place: Mexico: Guaymas Basin | collected... | reverse complement strand
GGCTGTAAATCATCTATAACAGGTTCTAAAAAATCTCTTAAAAAATTATTTATTTCTTCTATTTTTTGAGGCTCTTTTTGAAGAATTGCAAAGCCAGACTTTAAAAAATCAGGGATTTTTCTCAAAACTTTGCTAATAAGATTTTCTAAAGATATTCTTAAATTAGATGATGGATCATTTTTTATTTTAATCATTTCCTCCTTAAGAAGGTTTAAAATCTTCTCACTAATTTTTTCAGCATTTATAAGATTAAATTTTTTTCCCAGATCTATAAAAAATTTTTTAGGCATACTATTTTCTTCAAAGGTTTTATTAATAAATTGTATAAGATAATCTCTTAATTCCTCTTTCTCAAGCTGAGTCTCTAAGTAAGAGATGATAACCTCACATATTTTTGCTTTTATTTCATCTTCATAAAGATTAAGTTTATCCACAACTTTTTCCCCATCACATTTTGAAAACAAATCATTTAATATTAAAACTAAATTGGTCTCTTTTAGTTTTTCTTTCAATGCTTCTTTAGAAAGCCATTCGTTTAAGACAACCTTTACAATACCTTCTTCAAGTTTTTCCCTATTACGCAAAATTATATTGGTATGTCTTCCTATAAGCGGAATAGGTATTTTGCGATAAAGCGCGCTTATAGCAAACCAATCTGCAAAGGCACCTACAGTAGATGCCTCAAAGCCTGTCATTAAAAGTCTAAATAAAAAACCATCTATTCCCCAAAAAATATGAAAAATTTCAAGAGTCAAAAAACCTGAACAGGCAATAATCAAAGAAATATTTCCTATTTGATTTTTTTGGTAATTTTTAAAGTTCTTTTTGGCAAACATTCTAATTTTAGAATTATAAAAAGTTTAATTAAAATTCAAATAGGTTTTAAATTTTTTCTTTAAAAAATCTAAGTAAAAGTTGTTTTTTGAGGTATTTTTCTTATAATAAAATTTCTATAAAAATTAACAACTAAAAGGAGGCTTTATGGAAAAGAAAGTAAGTGAGATCATGAATACAAAATTAGAAACCATTTCATCTGATGCTACAGTTTATGATGCTATAGAGAGATTAATAGATAAAAGAATTCGTTCTCTTTTAGTTTTACCCAAAGACTCAAAAGATGATTATGGAGTAGTTACCGTAAGAAATATAATATTTAAAGTGTTAGCTCAAAAATTAGACCCTGTTAAGATTAAAATAGGAAATATAGCTTCTAAACCTATTATAGCTGTTTCTAAGGATACAAATATAGAAGAGATATTAAATTTGATGTTAAAAAACAATATAGCCAGAGTTTTTGTTAAAAATGAAAATAATGAAATTATAGGTTTGGTCTCTTTTTTTGATATTTTGGCTGAAATTCTAATTGAAAAAGCTAAAAAATAAAATGAGGTAAGAATATGTTAGAAAAATTTTGGGGTAGTGGAAAATTAGAAAAAAAAGTTCTTGAAAAAATTAAAGATTACTTAAACACTCTTTGTTCAGCTACTCAATGTTTAAAGGAAGTTTTTACAAAAGAATATATAGAGGAAACTTATTGTGTAGAAAATCTTGAAAGAGAAGCAGATTATTTAAAAAGAGAAATTATATCTATGATTTATGAAGGAGCTTTTTTACCTTATATTAGACCTAACCTTTGTGCTTTTATAGAAATTACTGAAAAAGCTTTTAATTATCTTAAACTTTGTGCTTTTGATTTTAGATATTTTAAACTTGACATTTATAAAGAAATAAAAGAGGAATGTATAAAGGTAGCTGATATAAATGTTGAAATGTGTCAAATTCTTATAAAGGGATTTGAAGCTTTAACAAAAAAAGATAATCTCAGAGAAAAAAACCTTGCTATTAGAATTTATGAAAAAAAGGTAGATGACATAAAATTGGATATTAGTGAGAAATTAAGAAACTCAGAATTAGCCAAACAGGTTAATTTTTGGGAAGGAAAAACAATTGCAGAGTTTGTAGATTCATTAGTAAGTATAAGCGATATTATTGAAGATGCAAGTGATTATCTTTATATCCTTGATCTAAGTTTAAAATAAAAGATTAGTTCTTATGATAAAACTTGCCATAATTTCAAGCTTTCTTATTGCCTTTGGAATAGGTTCAAATGATGCTTCTAATGCTCTTGGTATTTCTATTGGAGCTGGAATAATAAGATTTAAAAAAGCTGTTTTTCTTTTTGGAATTCTTGTTTTTACTGGTGTTTTATTAAATGGTGATAAGGTAATGAAAACTGTAGGAAAAAACTTAATAGAAGCAAGTCCTTTTATAATTAGTTTAGCTCTTATAATTTCTTCTTTTTTGATTTTATTATCTAATTGGAAAAAATTGCCTCTTTCAACTCATCAAGTAATTATAGGGAGTTTGATTGGCTCCGGATTTGCTTTGAATCATTCTGTGAATTTTGTTTCCTTAGTTAAAATATTTATCTCTTGGATAATATCTCCTTTTATAGCTTGTATATTGGGATTTTTTTTATATATTCTGGCAGAAAAATTGATCTCTAAGATTCCTTTTTTTGAAGTTGAAAAACTTCTAAGATCTTTTCTTCTTTTAAGTGCTTCTCTTATTTCTTATAACACTGGAGCTAATGAATTAGCCACAGTGCTTGGTCCTATTGTTTATATAAAAATTCCTATAAATACATTACTTCTTTATTTTTTAGCTTCTTTTTTTATCTTCTTAGGTGCAATAACTATGAGTTATAGAGTTATAGAAACCGTAGGAAAAGGAATTATTCCTCTTGATCCTTTCTCTGGTTTTATAGCCCAATTTAGTGCTGGTATTTGTATATTTTTATTTACATTATTTGGTATGCCTGTTTCTACTACTTATTGTATTATAGGTGCACTTAGTGGTGTTGGTATAACCAAAGGATTACAAACTATTAAATTAAATCTTATTAAAAGAATTGCTATAAATTGGCTTCTTACTCTTTTAAGTGCCTTCACAATTTCTTTTCTTTTTACTAAATTAATCTTAATCTTTTAATAATTTTTAATGTTCAGATTTAAATTCCGGATGTTCATAAAGCACAGGCATACGATTAAGAATAAATCTATAAACTAAAATTAACATGGTAATAACACCTGCACTTAAAGCAACCTCTGTCCAGGCTGGATAATATTTTTGAGAAACAGGTAAATACCATTTATAAGCTAATAAACACACGTTAAAACGATTTACTAAAATTCCTAACATAACCAAAAAGGCACTTATTTTAACCCAAAATGCTTGTTTATATCTTACAGCATAAGTCAAAATAAGAGCAGGTATAAGGAAAAAGCCAATTACTTCAAATAAATACCAGAAACCATAAAAACCTTTTAAATAACGCCATTTTTCATAATGAGCAAAATCAAGGAGTTTTAAAATTAAATAAATATAAAGCCCATACGCAACAGCTTTTCCTAATCCTATTATCTTAGCATCAAAATCTACAGGATCATAATCTTTAATTAAATGTTTATATGCTCTATGAGTAATACTACTTTCAAAAATGACTACAGATATTCCTGCACAAATTGCTGAAAGTAAGAAAAATGGAGGCAATAAAGCTGAATACCAAAGTGGATGTAATTTTGAAGGAACTACCAAAAATAAACCACCAAGTGCAGACTGGTGACCTCCAGCAATTATCACTCCAAAAATAGTAGCCCAAATAGCAAGTTTATTGAAAAAATTCCTTGCTCTTTTTAAATTTAACCATTCACATACTACAGGAGCAAATTCAATTATAGAAATGTTAATATAAAGAAAGAAATGCCAACCAATTAGGAATAGAATAGAACTAAAACCCCAAGACCAACCAATTAAATAAAATACACGATAATATCTACCAAGGTCAAATAAAAGAGCAAATACTGCAAAAACATATCCAACCAAACTTGACAAAATAGCAGGTCTGGCAAAATGATGATAATCTTTTAAACCAAACAAATGAACAGCTGTCCCAATAGTAAGACCTGGAGCTGCTAAAGCAATACCTACTAAAATATCAAAAGCAATCCAAAAACCCCATGGATATTCATCAGAAAGATTGGTAGTAGGGCCAAACCCTGCTACCAATCTATAAATCATCGCATAAATTCCTAAAATCAAAAATATCAAAGCTATTATATTCCAAGGAGTTAAACAATCTCTAATATACTCTCCAAAAGTCTTTCCCATAAGAATTTTTTCTCTAAACCAAGAAGAATTCTTATTTCTTTCCATGGCTTTCTCCTTTCTCTTCATTTGTAGAATTGTGTCCTTTCTTATGTTTAGAAAGTTGATAATAAGCTCCAAAAACTAAAGGCCAAGCTCCTACTATTTCAAACATTTTTACCATAAATAAAAATTGATCACTATATTGACGAATTGGAACTTCTCCTAAATCTGTTCTAAAACCTATTTCTTCAAAAGGAACAGGTGATATATATAACCAGCTTGTACCACCTACTTCCTTTTCTCCATATATATGATTAACATATTTACCAGGATTATTGGCAATTCTTTCTTTAGCTATTTTTATAAGCTCACTCCTTTTACCAAAAGTTAAAGCTCCAGCAGTGCAAGCTTCTACGCAAGCTGGTACCTTTCCCTCTACAATTCTATCATAACACATAGTGCATTTAGTAACTTCCGGGGTTAAAGGATCATAATACTCATAAGCAGGAATATCAAAAGGACAAGCTACCATGCAATAACGACATCCTATACATACATGAGGATTATAAATAACCGGACCTTCTGGAGTCTTTCTAAAAGCTTCTACAAAACAAGCAGCATAACATGCAGGAGTAACACAATGCATACATTGAATTTTAACATATACAGTTTTGCCACTTTTAGTCTTAAATCTATTAACTACAGTAAATTGTCCTGCATGAGGTCTTCTTCTTTTATCAAATACTGAAGGCTCTTGAGATACAGAAGCTTCAAATTCCTCTATAGGTCTATTAGGATTTTTATTCCAATTATTACAAGCCCACTCACATCTTCTACATCCTATACACTTGGATACATCTACTAACACTCCATAAGGTTCCTTAGGAGGTGGTATATGTTTTTTTTTCCTTTCTTCATAGATCTCCCAAACTTTTGAATTAGCCTTGTTATCAGTAGCATAAATAGAAGGATCTGCTTCTTTGTCTCTTTTATATGCCTGAGAAACTGCAGGAGTACTTGTAAGAAGAGCTCCTGCAAGCATCCCTGTTTTTTTCAAAAAATCTCTTCTATTAAATTTCATATAAATCCCCCCTCTTTAATAAGCTGGTTTATTAAGAAGATAATATATGAAGATAAAAATAAACATTGCTGTAACTGCTACTACATATTCAAAACCATGCCCTGTAAAAAGTTGTTCAATTATATACATATCCCTATCTCCTTATTTATTTTTTTCTTTTTTAGCATGACAATCTGTGCATCTTCTTGTAGGTTTTTTTAATTTCATAGCATCATGACAACCTATACACTGCTGATGATAAGCAGCCATCAATTTAGGCTTTGTAGGATTCAAAGGATCAAACCCTATAGAATGACAATTAATACAAGCAGGTAGTTTATAATTACCTACTTCTGCCTCCTTTTTACTTTGATGATGACAACCTCTACATACAGTTTGTAGATTTCCATGAAAATATCTGCTTAATTTGTTATTATTAGAAACTTTTACTAAATCATCTATAATTTTACGATGAGGAAATTTCGCAGGCTTAAAATCTTTTTCAAGAACTTTTATCTCTATATCAGATTTTACCACCTTTGGATCAAGCTTAGCAGTAGAAATTAAAGATGGTAATATCACCTGCTTTTTACCAGTATGACATTTCGCACACATCTCTTTATCAGGAGTCTTGGCAGCAACATCCATAGCAGGTATAAAAATATGACATCCCATACAGTCTTTATTTTGAGCTATCTTTCTATTATGACAACCTACACAACTATAATCAGAAAATACAGAATGATAAGCCTCAGCTAAATTAATATAATCTCCTTTAGGACTGCCTTTAAGAGTATGACAATCTTTACAAGGCTTTAATCCTTCATGATGGCACTCACGACAGGTTTTATGAGCATATTCATGCGCCTTATGATCAAAAGGAACTCCTTTCATTTTAGCATTTTTGACATTTATAAATATGATATCCTTCTGTGCTCTATCAGGACGAGGGACATTTTTAAGATCTTTTACACTTCTATATTTTCCAGTGTGACACTTTACACACTTTATAGGTGGAACTTTTTCTGCCTTAACCTTAGAAAGAGCTATTTCTTTCTTAATCTCAAGATGACAGTTAAGACATCTAATATGAGAAACTTTCTTAATATTATCATTTTCTTTAGAAGTTATTTTTAAGATCTTTGAAAGTTCAGGACCTCTCTTTTTGACAGTTAAATCATGACAATAATAACAAGATTCTTCTGTTCCATTTTGGTATACCAATTTCTTAGTTTTTAAATCATAAGTATGATGGCATAATTTACAAGTTTCTTTTACAGTTTTATTTTTGGTTCTATCTTTAAGTTTCTTTTCATGCTCATCATGAAGTTTAAAATCAAATTCCATAACAGGATATTTAAATTTAGCTATATTAACATTTTCTTTATGACAATCACCACAAGTAACAGGCCCTGTCTTCTTATTCTCTTTCATTCTTTGTTTATGACATCCTATACATTCCTTATGATAAGCATTCATATAACCTTTATAATCTTTTTTACTAATCTCCTTAGGAAAATCAAAAACTAAAAATTCTTTTTTATCTTTTTTATCTCTTTTTACTCTATGACAGGTCTTACAAGTATCCCATTCTTTTTTTCCTTCTTTTTCAATTACTTCTACATGTTTTTGATGATCAAAAATAACTGGTGGTCTTTGTAATACCCCAAACATTTCACTATGAGCTATTACTATTTTATTCCCGGGCTTAACAGTTCCTACTTTTTTAGAGGTTGGAATAGGTGCAGTATAAACTTGTTTTATTCCATAAATTATAATAATAAAATACAAAACAATACCTAATAATAGTAAAAACCATGTCTCTTTTTTCATAATTTTACTCCTTATCCTTCTTCAGGTTTTAACTCTTCTGGAATTACCATAGTGCTTACTAATAACTGATCTAAATACATAGTTTTTACAGGTAATTTCCAATAATTTATTACATCTTTAATTCCAGTATGACAATTATGACAAGGAGTTATTACTATTTTAGCTCCTGTTCTTAAAATTTGTTCAGCTTTTACTCTATTACCTCTTCCTTTATGTGCACTCCAATTAGATAAAGCTGCAAGTCCCCCTCCTGAATTACAACAGAAGTTATGTTCTCTATTAGGATACATATCTCTAAAATCCTCACAAGCTGCTTTTATAACATATCTAAGCTTTTCTGCTGCTCCAGCTCTTCTAATAAGATTACAAGGATCTTGCACAGTAACAGGTTCTTTAATTCTTTTAGCTGGATCAATTTTAAGTCTCCCTGTTACTAAAAGTTCATAATAAAATTCTGCTGGTTGCAAAACTTCAAAAGGTAAATTTTTAAATCCTAATAACTGCGCCGCCACATAACTTGTGGCGTACCTTGGATGCCCTCATTCTGTTAAAACTATTCGTTTAACCCGCAATCGTTTGGCATTTTCATAAAGACCTCTTACAATTCTTTCCATAGTAAAATAATCATTAATAAACATGGACATGTTACTACTATCCCAAGTATCCTTAGAAGTCATAGTCCAGTCAACACCTGCTACAGCCATTATTTTGGCAAATCTATCAATGTGATCAACACCTGTTTTAGGCTCTGCTCCTAACGGAAACCATAGAATTTCTGCTCCTTCTTTATCTATAGGTATTCTAAGATTTTTTAATTCATAAATACCTTCTTCTTCACGCCAGAAAAGTGTATCTAAATAATCATTTTGCGATAACCATACCTGGTTCAAAAATGTTATATGAGTCTGAGCTTGGTCAAGTTGACGCTGAGGAACTACACCCAAAATAAAACAAATTCTTCTTACCAATCTAATAATTGCAGTAATATCTAAACCAAAAGGACAATACATACTACAACGATGACATATATTACATTCAGTAAAAACCACTCTTGCACAAAATTTTATAAACTCAGGATCTACCTTGAAATTTCTCTTTATCATTTCTCCAAGAGTCATCCTAATTTTAGCTACAGGTGCATAAGTTGGATCCCTATCATTGGAAATGTACCACTGACATGCATCTGAACAAAGACCACAATGCATACAAGTCTCTATAATTGACTTTAACCTGGCTGTTTGTTTTCCTATTACCCTTTTAATTACCCTTTCTATTTGCTCAGGGGTTAATTGGGAAACCCTCTCATCAAGTCCCATATCAGGAATTACTTCTCTTACATATTCCGGAAAATAAGGACTAACATATTTCTCTTTTTCTCCCTGTTCCCTTTCCTCTATTATCCTATTCAAATATCTTTCAATAGCAAACTCATTCATATTCAAATCCCCCTTTTTATTTTACCAATCTTTAGTTTTCCACCATGCAAATTGGGAACCCATCCAAGCTCTTGTCAAGAAGAAATAATACATATGAACAAGTCTAGTAAAAGGAATACATATTAACATAATCTCACCAAATATTATATGTAAATTTAACATAGCTCTATAAGAAAGAAGTAATTGATGATGAGCTAAAAATCCTGTAAGAAAAGTAAAAAAACATATACCAATAAAAATATAATCAGATAAAGTAGTGACAAATCTTGCTGTAGGACTAAAAATTCTTCTTAAAAAGAATAAAACAGACCCTACTATTACTACAATACTCATTATATCCGCTAAAGCTTCAGGTAAGGTCCACCAGGAAATTCCCCAAGATTCATATAATAAAAGATTATGACCCAAAAGGAAAATAGGAGTAAATATTAAACATATATGAAAAAGAGATGTTAAAATAGTAAAAAAGGGTCTTAATCTCCAGTTTCTTGAACCGTAAGGTATTAACCAGTGCAAAACAGATTTAATAGTAGCTTTCATACTTAAAAAAGGAAAGATAACTCTTTCTTCTTTACCCAGCTTAATTAGATAAAAGATTTTATATATGCTTCCTAAAATAAAAATAATAAAAGTTAACCATACCATAGGGCCTCTTAAAAAATTATAAAATGCTACACTCTCTAAAAAACCCATATTCTCATCCCTCTCTTAATTTTATATTTCATCAATAGAAAGCACTCTTCTAACATATTTACCGTTTTCTATTCCTCTTATAAGAATTTTAGAACCATCGGGATTAAAAATGGGATCCCATAACCATTCATAAGCTGTTTTACCAATTTTTCCATTCGCCACAATAAAAAATTTACCGTTCTTTTCAACTCTAAGTGCTACCTTGTCACCCTGAGGTGAAAAAACAGGATCCCAAGCATTTTCAAAAGAATCCGGCCAGACTTTATCATCTACTACTACTAAATATTTATTATTATGTTTAGCGATAGTAGCTACTTTACTACCATCAGGACTAAAAATTGGATTAAAAATCATTTGGTTAAAAATATTTTTCCAGGGCTTACCATCTATAGCTACTGTCCATTTACCAACCTCTGGCACTACTATAGCTGCTAATCTTTTACCATCAGGACTCACCTTAGGAGAATAAACCTGGTGAAAATAAGGCCATATAATAGCTCCATTCTCTGCCAAAGTCCAACCTCGGGGAGTTTCAACAGGTGCTATAACATCTAAAGTTCCTGGGACAAAAATAGGTTCCCAGCATCCACTAAATTCTTTATCCCAAGGAATACCATCTACTGCAATACTATAAGTAGCTGCATCACTTGTCATAACAACTGAAGCTACATGTTGACTATCACTACTAAATGTAGCACCCCAGGTCGTTAAAAAAGAATTATCCCAAGCTTTTCCATCTACAGCTACAGTAAAATTTTTCTGGTAAAACCAGTGTATATTAAGCTCTTCTCTTTGTCTGATCTGAACATGTGAAGCTGTTCTCTTGCCATCTGGACTGATAACCACATCGCTTGCTTCAAAAAAAGTGTTTTCCCAAGGAACATCATTTAAACATACTCCACTTGTCATCTCAGCAGTTCTTATATTAACAGCTATACTTTTAGTATCTGGACTTAAAGTAAGATTCCACATCATATCAAAACCGTTTTCCCACATTGTATCCCCAACAAGAACAGTCCATTGAAAGTCAGCATAAACAAGACAGATAGGCTGATTTTCTAAATTAAATCTAAGTGAATACATCCTATCAAACAGGTTCTCTTGTAATTCCCCATTTATACATAAAGTAAATTTACGAGTTTCAGGTTGAACTATAGCAGCAATTTTTTCCCCATCATGAGATGGAGTTAACTCTCTTATATCAATAAACCTCCCCTTCCAACTGTTAATGTCTGCTATAACCTTTTCTTTTGTTCCCCAATCTATTTTCTCTTCCATAAATCCTCCCATTATTTAAACCAGTCCTATTTCAAATTAAAGAATTTTATTTATTTATTTTTAAAAGTCAAAGAACTTTAAGTCCAAATAAAAACTATTTATCTTTATATTATCTTATTTTTTTTAGATTTTTAATTTTTTTTCTTATTTTTTTTATTTTAGATAATTTTATTTTAGATAATATTTGTGAAAAAACAAAAATGTTATAATATTAAAATAATCAACAATTAAATAATATTTGTCAAAAAACAAAAACGTTATAATATTAAAAATAAACAATCTAAATTATAGGAGGATTTTATGCAACTTTTAAAAGATATAGGTATCATTGGTGGTGGTCAGATGGCAGAAGCTATAATAAAAGGACTTCTTGACAAAAATATATTTACCCCAGAAAAAATACTGGTTTCAGAACCCTTTTTAGAAAGAAGGCAGTATTTAGATGATTTCTACAAAGTATCTCTCACAGATAATAACCCAGAAGTTGTAAATAACAGAAACCTTATTATTTTAGCTGTAAAACCTCAAGTAATGAAAGAAGTTCTGGAAGAAATAAAACCTTTTATTACAGAAAATCATCTTATTTTAACCATAGCTGCTGGACTTCCCATAAGTTTTTATGAAAACATTCTCCCTTACAAAACAAGACTAATAAGGATAATGCCAAATAGTTGTGCTTTGGTTCATAAAAGTATAAGTGCTATTGCTAAAGGAACTTTTGCTACTGATGAAGATTTAAAAATAGCTGAAACTCTTTTTTCTACTATAGGAGAAACTGTAATTGTAGATGAGTCTTTAATAGATGCTGTAACAGCTCTTTCAGGAAGTGGGCCTGCTTATGTAGCTCTTTTTATAGAGGCTTTAATTGATGCAGGAGTAAGAGCAGGACTTCCCCGTCCTTTGTCTGAAAAGCTTGCTTTGCAAACTATTATAGGAACAGTGGAATTAATGACTAAAGCAAAAAAAGATCCTTATCAATTAAAATCTATGGTTACCTCCCCAGGAGGAACCACTATATCTGCTTTAAATGAACTTTATGAAAAGGGATTTTCTGGAATTATTATTTCTGCTGTATACAAAGCTTACCTTAGAAGTAAAGAATTAAGCGAATTTTTAAAATAATTCAAAATATTATTACAATAAATTTTCTACTACTATTTTGTGAAAATAGGGCCTAAATCTTCTAATTTTAATATTATTTCTATCTGGATGAACTCTATTAGACAATAAGACTATAATTATTTCTCTCTCAAAATCTACAAAAAAAGAACAACCTGTAAAACCTGTATGTCTTAAAGTATGAGAAGATATTTTATCTTTTAAAAACTCTCTTTCCTCTTCACTGGGAAGCATAAATCCAAGAGTATATTCTAAATTTTTTTCTCTAAAATCTATAAATTTAGAAATTATTTCAGAAGGAAGTTCTTTATCTAAACCTTTGTAAGCAGATACTAAAAATTCCAGAATATCAAGGACTCCATAAATATTACCGAAAAGTCCTGCTACTCCTGAAACTCCTCCAATAGCTCTGGTATTTTCATCTTCTACCAAGCCTCTTAAAATTTTCTTACTCCATGGACATACAGAAGTAGGAACTATTTTCTCCTGATCTATACCTTTTTCAAGAGGCTTAAAACTTAAAAGAGCTTTCTTACTGAAAATTATTATTTTTTTTGCATTTTCAAAAAGGTTTTCAAAATCTGTTTCGTATACCTTTTCTAATAAATAAGTTAATAGAAAATATCCCAGGTCTGAATAAACACTTTTGGTTCCTGGAGTATATTCCAGAGGTAATTCTTCTATCTTTTTTATCAACCTTTCCAATTTATCAAGACTTTTATTTTGCCATAATTCTTCATAAAAAGGATACCAAGCCTTTAAACCAGCGGTGTGATTTAAAAACCTGTAAACAGGAATTTCTGATAAAGGTTTTTTAATAGGTAAATATTCACCTATAGGAGAATATAAATCAATTTTAGGATCCTTTTTCAAAAGATACATAAAAGTGAAAGCTAAAGCTAAAGGCTTGGTAAGAGAAGCAAGATCAAAAATATTATCCTCTTCTACTGGTTCTAAAAAAGGAACTAAAGCTCTATAACCTCCGCCTACAATGTATCTTCTATTTTTATAAGATACTCCTGCTACTGCTCCGGGGAAAATTTCATCCTCTACAGCTTTTTTAATGACTTCAAAAAGCTTGGTAAGCACCTCAGTTGGTTTCCTCTTCTGATTTTGTTTCAGATGGAATTTCAGCTTTCCATTTGTTTTGTTTTTGCAATTTTCTTATTTCTAATTTGTATTTAATGATTTGAGAAAGAGATAAAATCACTCCTGAAAGGAGTCCTAAAATAAAGCTAATAATAATTACTAAAGCTAAGGGTATGTTTTCTAAGGTAGCTCCTGGGAAGAGATGAACTTGAACCCTGGGTTCTACATTAAAAATTACAAAAAAAACTATTAATAAAATTATAACTATCCATAAAATTAATCTAAATATCATTTCTTCTGTTCCTCCTTTTTAGTTATTTCTTCTAAAAGCTCTTTTATTCTATCTAAAGAAACAGTATATTTGGTTCTGCAAAAATGGCAAATTACCTCTACAGGTTTCCCTTCTTTTATAAAATTTTCCAGTTCTTCTCTGCCAAGAGCTATTAGACTATTTTCTACCCTTTCCATATTGCAAGTGCACTTATACTGAAGCTCTCTTTTTTCCAAGATTTCTATTTCTGGAAAAATCATATTTAAAATTTCCTCTGGTGCTTTTCCTTGGGATAAAAGAGTTGTAACAGGTGGTAATTTTTTTAATTTTTCTTCCAGCTCTTCTATTTCTTCTTCGGTTGCATCTGGCATTTTTTGAATTAAATACCCTCCTGCTGCTAAAATGCTTCCATCTGTATTTACCAAAACACCCAAAGCCACAGCTGAGGGTATTTGTTCTGAGACAGTAAGATAATAGGCTAAATCTTCTGCTATTTCTCCAGAAACAAGCTTGGTAGAACTTTGATAAACCTCTTTTAGTCCGAGATCTTTTGTTACTGAAATATAACCATCTTTGCCTACAGCCTTTCCTACAGGTAACTTTTTATCTCTAATTTCTATATACACATCAGGATGTTGAACTGTTCCTCTTAAATTTCCCTGATAATCTCCTTCTGCCAAGATCTCTCCTAAGGGACCTCCTCCGTTTATTTGAATAAAGATTTTACCGATTTTTAAATCTGCGGAAAGAAGAGCTGCACCTGCTAAAGCTCTTCCAAGGGCAGCTGAAGCCACAGGACTTAATCCCTGCAATTTTCTAACAGTTTCTACCACATCTCTACATTCCACAGCAAAGGCTCTAAAACTTTTTTTAACAGGTAAAGCTCTAATTACATAAGCCATTTTTTAATCCTCTTTTTATATTTCAAAAGTCTTCAGTTCCTCTATAATCTTTATAACATTTCTTGGGTCTATAAGATTTGCAGTTCCTATTTGAAAGGCTTTTGCTCCGCAAAAAAGGTATTCTAAGGCATCTTTTCCTGAGATTATACCACCGCATCCAATTATAGAAATGTCAATCCTTTGAGAAAGTTCATAAACCAGTCTTAAAGTTAAAGGTTTTATAGCAGGACCTGAAAGCCCACCTTTTATAATTTTTAAAGGCTTTAAATTGATTACTCCTAAAGCAGAATAGGTATTTGCAACTACTATAGCATCTACATCTTGTTTTTGACAAATCTCAGCTATTTCAAAAACTGCTCCTACTGGAGAAAGTTTAACAGCAAAAAAATTGTCCCAAGATTTTCTTACTTCCTTTACCAAATCTTCTACAGCTTTTGGATCTGAAGAAAAAGAAATACCACCTTTTTTAACATTTGGGCAGGAAATGTTGAGCTCTATTCCTTCTATCTCTTCTTCTTTTAATGCTTCTACCAGCTCTAAAAATTCTTCTATTTTTTCTCCGTGCAAATTGACAACTATAGGAATATTATAGATTTTCAACATAGGTAAATATTTGGCTTTAAATTCCTTTATACCGGGATTTTCAAGACCTATAGAATTTATAAGACCACAGGGCGTTTCACAAAGTCTGGGAGGAGGATTTCCCTCTCTTGGATTTACAGAAATCCCCTTAGTAACGAAAGCTCCTATATAAGTTTCAACTTCTTCCTTAGTAAAGAATTTATCAATATTATCTCCCAGTCCCCAAGTTCCTGAAGCAAGCATCAAAGGTGTTTTTAATTTTAAGCCATTTAAATTAACTGATAGTCTCAAGATCTATCTCCTCTGCCAAAAAAGTAGGTCCATCCACACACAGATGTATATAGCCGCCTTTTTTCAAAGGAATTACACAGCCTCTGCAAAATCCTATTCCACAAGCTAAAAAAGTTTCCATAACCAGATAGGTTCTTACTTTATATTTTTTCCCAATTTCAGCTATTTTTTTTAGCATAGGCAGAGGTCCACAAGCTAAAATATCTTTATGTTCTTTTTTTAATTCCTCTTCTATCAAGTCTGTAATAAAACCTTTGTAACCTGCTGATCCATCATCTGTAGCTATTTCCAAAGGAATTTTAAATTTACTCAAAAATTCCAGTCGAACAAGTTCTGATTTGCTTCTTGCTCCGTAAAAGATTGCATCAGGTGGCTTAAATCTATTCTTAGAATTTGCACATTGCAAAAGATATCCAAAGCCAGCTATTCCTATTCCTCCAGCACAGATAACATAATTCTGAAGCACAGGAAAAGGCTTTCCAAGAGGTGCCAAAAATTCTACTTCTTCACCTTCTTTTAACTTACTCAAAGCCTTTGTTCCTTTTCCTTTTATCTGATAAAGAATATAAAAATTGTTCTCTTCTACAGCATGAACAGTAAAAGGTCTTGGAATCAGAGGATCTAATCTATAATTAATTTTTATTTTTATAAACTGACCAGGCTGAAAGTTTTTTATAATTTCTTTTGAGGTTTCTATACCAAGCAAGTATATATTTTCAGATTCTCTTTTATGAATTGAAACCTCCCCAAAATGCATTAAATTATATCCCTTAAGAAAGTTAAAGATTCATAACTTTGAAATTCCTCTCTCAATTCTCTTAAGAGATCTCTAAAGGTTATTTTCTCTTCAACAGGGGTTCTATATAATGTTCCCACCCATTTTCTCAGATCTTTTTCTTCAGGTAAAATAGGAAGCTCATCCACCTCTAAGTTATTTAAAAGGTAATCTGGGACCTCTTCAGCTTCTCCTTTTTTATAATAATGTAAAAACTTCAAAAGATCAAAAATATTTCCATAAACTCCGCCAATATCTATATTTTCCGCAAGTTGCATAGCTATAGTACTTATTTGAAAAAGAAAAGGTGGAAGTTCTGCCATACCCTGACTGCATGGAACAATTGAAGCCATAAGTCTACACATAAGAGGGCGTCTTTCGTAAATTTTACAAAGACCTTTTTCATCTAAAAACGGGCAGGGTTTTAAATCTTTTAATAGTTCTTCTTGAGGTGGCTCTGTACCATGCATATAACAAAGAATAGTTTGATTATTGGTAATCTTGGGACGTGGATAATTGCTTATTTTTTCCAAAATTTTTATCTCTTCTTCTGAAAGAATATCCAAAATATAATAAGCTTCTATTGATGTAGCATAAACTTTCTGAGTGCAACACAAATTACATCCGGGCTTGCAAACTAAAGGATATTCTTTATAAGTTTTATCTATATAATCATAAAGTGTTTTTAGAAGTTTTACTTTCTCGGATATAGCAAAATCTAAAACTGTATTAATTTTTCTCCTCCTTAAAAATTTTATTCTTTAGAAAATTTAATTTTTTTTAGAAGCTCGTCAAGGCTATTTTTTTATAAAATTTTTGAATAATCTTATAAAAAACATATAGGTTTCTCTTGGGCCTAAAATTTTACATATACCTATAAAAACCGATGCTCCTAAAAACAATGAACAACCCAGAAACAGTATTACATTATCAATAAAAATATCTAAAATCTTTAAAACACTTATTAAACAAAAAGAAGCTACAAATAGAGTTAAAAAACTTTTTATCATAAATTTAAAATCAGGAGCTTTTAGTTTTAAAAAGGCTACTATTAACAGAAAAAAAGATTGAAAAACCAAAGACAAGCTTGTTCCAAGTGCTACTCCTTTTATGCCCAAGGTTTTTATAGTAAGCAAAATTGTAATCACATTGGTAATTACAGCGATTACACTTCCAAAAGCAGGAATTATAGTTCTACCCAAGGAATAAAATAAAGGCACAGCAGTTTTAGAAAGTCCATAGAATGGAAGCCCAATAGCTAAAATTTGCAAAATACCAGCAGTTTGTAAGGTATCATAAGCAGTAAAATTTCCTCTTTCAAAAAGCACAGTAATAATAGGGTGAGATAAAACATATAGTCCTATAGCAGAAGGTATGGATAAACTTAAGGAAACTATTAAAGACCTATAAAAGGTGTCCTTTGCTAAAACTAACTCTTTCCTGGCAATTTGTTTGGAGAGCTCTGGTAAAAGTGCCTGAGAAAGACCTATTCCAAAAAGTCCTAAGGGAACATACATTATTCTAAAGGCATAGGAATACCATGAGATCGCTCCCTCTCCGCAGGAAGTGGCAAAAAAAGTATTGATGAAAATATTGATTTGAACAACTGACAGGCCAAAAATGACAGGGAAAATAAGTCTTAAAATCTCTTTAAAATAGGGATCTTTAAAATTTGGAGAAAAAGAAAAAGAAAATCCCTTTTTTTTAACTAAAGGATACTGAAAATAAAATTGTAAAAAACCACCTGAAATAACACCTATTGCCATAGCATAAATTGGTTCTATACCTAATCTAACAAAAAGAAAATACCCTATTACCCCAACTAAAATAGAAGTAAAATTAAATAGGCCTGAAGAAAGAGCAGGTAAAAAGAAAATCCTAAAAGAATTTAACATACCTGCAAGAATAGAGGAAAGACTTATAAATAAAAGAAAAGGCATCATTATTTGGGTGAGCCTTACAGTAAGCACAAATTTGTCAAGATCCTTTTTAAAGTCAGGAGCAATAAGAGAAACAATTTGATTGGAAAAGATTATCCCCAAAGATACCACTATAAAAAGGATTATTAAAAAATTAGAAATAAGAGTTTGAGCTATTCTAAAGCTTTTGGATGTTCCTTCTTTTTCTAAGCTTGAGCTAAAAACTTTTATAAAAGCCGATCCCAGGGCTCCTTCTGCAAAAAGATCTCTTAAGAGATTTGGAATACGATAAGCTACCACATAAGCATCCATGCTTTTACCAGCACCAAAAAAATATGCCAAGACCTGTTCTCTTACTAAGCCAAGAATGCGACTTATAAAAACAGCTATGGTTACTGAGCTTGCAGATTTAGTGATACTTTCTATTTTTTTCATTTTTTTCTCTTGCTAAAAATTTATTGGGTTTTATTATATTAAAACAATTTTTAAATTTTTAAAACCAAAGCCGGAGGTGATACTATATATGCCTGTCAGCACTATAGAAGAGGCTTTAGAAGATATAAAACAAGGTAAAATGATTATAGTGGTAGACGATGAGGATAGAGAAAATGAGGGTGATCTTATTTTAGCTGCTGAGAAGGTTACACCTGAAGCTATAAATTTTATGGCAAAGTATGGAAGAGGTTTAATTTGCTTAGCTATTACACAGGAAATAGCTGATAGATTGCAATTAAATTTGCAACCAAGAAGAGGTATGGATCCTTTTGGGACAGCTTTTACTGTTTCTATAGATGCCAGACATGGTATAACTACAGGGATTTCTGCTCATGATAGAGCCTATACTATAAAATTGGTAATAGATGATAACAGTAAACCAGAGGATATTATTACTCCAGGGCATGTTTTTCCAATTATTGCAAGAAAAGGAGGGGTGCTGGTTAGAGCTGGACATACTGAGGCATCGGTTGATCTTGCCAGACTTGCTGGGCTTAAACCAGCTGGTGTAATATGCGAGATTATGAAAGATGACGGAACCATGGCAAGACTTCCAGATCTCGAAAAATTTGCAGAAAAACATGGTCTAAAAATAATCACTATTAGAGATCTTATCGCTTATCGTATCAAAAATGAATCTCTGGTTAAAAGAGAAGTTGAAACACTTCTTCCTACCAAATACGGAATTTTTAGACTCATTGCATACAGCAATTTTATAGATAACGCTACTCATATAGCTCTTGTAATGGGGGAAATAGATGATAACCCTGTTTTGGTGAGAGTTCATTCTGAATGTCTTACAGGAGATGTTTTTGGATCTTTAAGATGTGATTGCGGTCCTCAACTTCATAAGGCTATGGAATTAATAGGTAAAGAAGGAAAGGGAGTTCTTCTTTATTTAAGACAAGAAGGAAGAGGTATAGGACTTTTAAATAAATTAAAAGCCTATAAATTGCAGGATCAAGGCAAGGATACTGTAGAAGCTAATATTGCTCTTGGTTTTAAACCTGACCTGAGAGATTATGGGATTGGTGCTCAAATATTAAGGGACCTTGGAGTAAAACAGATGCGTCTGATGACTAATAATCCCAGAAAAATAGTAGGACTTGAAGGATATGGTATGAAAATAATTGAAAGAGTTCCTCTTGAAATTCCACCAAGACCAGAAAATTATAAATATTTGAAAACTAAAAAAGAAAAATTGGGACACCTGATTTCTTGTTTAAAATAATAGAAACTTCTTTAAAGGATGATCTTTGCACAGGATTGAAACATGCAGAGATAAAATATGGATACATGGAGGTTTTAGATATAGAAAAAGAGTTAAAAAGAATAAATATAGAAAACAGAATAATTTTTTATGGAGTAGAAAGTATAAAATCAAAAAAGACTCTCTGGAATATTTTTGCTTTTATGAAAAAAGCTTTTCCAAGTTTTGTAGAGTTTTATAATTTTCCTCCTGAAAAAATTCATGGAGTAATAACAAGAGTAGAATTTTAATATTTAAAGATATCTTGACAAAATGGAAAAATATAATATTTTATAAACTGGTTGCCGGGGTAGCTCAGTCGGTAGAGCAGCGGACTGAAAATCCGCGTGTCCCTGGTTCGATTCCGGGCCCCGGCACCTCCAAT
>Ga0256842_1001380_pt1 | contig 19533 bp, 33 predicted proteins | sample 4559240metaG_FD_185973 | JGI IMG/M metagenome (GOLD analysis project Ga0256842, IMG submission 185973) | Hydrothermal vent microbial communities from Guaymas Basin, Mexico - 4559-240 | ecosystem: Environmental > Aquatic > Marine > Hydrothermal vents | place: Mexico: Guaymas Basin | collected... | reverse complement strand
CCTCGTTGTCTTACACTCAATAACCACATTAAATATCTTATTCCATTTTTTATTCTCAGTGAAAACATCACCCTTAAATCTTGGATCATTAATTTGATTAGTGGTTGAGAAAGCACCACTTGCTGGAACACGATGAAAAGGAATCTTAAAAGTCTTGCTTAATAATTTAGCAACAAAACGCTCAAAACGACGACCCTTCTTCAAACTATTAACCCTAACCATACAACCATCACCCCACCACTTATTTTTTTAATTCCTCACCTAATAGTTTTGTTTTATAAACCCACTCAAAAATACTATGATAAACAAAACCATTAGGATTATTATGCTCTTCCTCATAAAACTCATCCATCAACCTCTTTTTTTATTAATTAGTTGTGTTTGTGAAGTAATCCCTTGGCAAGTTAGGATAACCAACCCCTAAAGTATTAGGATTAATAATACAATAAGGCAAACTTGAAACATTAACACACTTATTATTAATAATCACACCACCCCAACGCTGGCAAAACCACCAAGCACTAAAGGAAAAACCCAAAACAAAAACCACAATCACTAACAAGACCAAATTAATTATTAAAAACGCCTTTCGCATCATCATCCAACCACCCAAACAACACATTCCACTCCACTATCAAATGACCAAGTAGGATTATGAGGAATAACAAAGCAAAATCAACCTTCCCAAACAACAAAAAAATAATTGTTAGGGTTAAGTAAGCAATGCTGGTCAAGTAAAAACCAGCGTAATAAACCATTCGAACCTGACCAGCCATAGTGCCTTGTGGAAAATCCAACTCGCACCAAGCAAGCCTTAACAAATTATTAATCCTTGTTGGCTTGAACACTTTAATACTCGCTCGTGAATTAGGAAATAATTTTTTAAACATTAAATAATGACCTAACTCGTGAATAAAAAACTCAACAAACAAAAAAATAATAAAAAAAACAATCAAACCCCACAACCTCATCATCACTCACCCAAACCAATCATTAACATCAGGCTTAACATTACCCTTAACATCCTTTACTTCCTCAACAGGAACACTCTCACGCTTTGGTTTCTTCTCACTAACCCAAACCAAAACACCCTCGCTTCGAAAGTGAGGCTCTTTAGGATTATCCTTATGCTTTGGATTGGGAAAAGCAACCAAATCCAACCACTTACCAAAAAACCAAACCCTAATCCTCAAATACTTCTCACCTTCCCTCATAAAACACCACCACCTTTTAATTTTTTAATCTCTTTAATTTCTTTCAAAACAAGTGTAATTAAGCATATAACAACAAAAAATAAAAATAAAGATGAACCAACAAACAACACCAACCCATTAAATAAATCTCTCCTATAACAAAAAAACTTCATACTTATAATACCAGCAACACTACCAATAATAAAAAACAAGAATAATAAAAAAATAGGATACCACTTAACATATAACTCCCACAAACCAACTAATACTTTACCCTTCATTCCACACCACTACCAAACGCTTTTTTATATTTTTCTTCTAATTCTTTCTTAACAACCTCTTCGGACACAACAGGCAAATACAACCCCTTAGTATTCTGCAACCAACGAGCACTCCTCGTTATAGTCTCAGGATTAAACATAACCCCAGACAACTCCCAAACCTTCAAAACCAACTCCTTACGCTTCCTAACACTCCTTAACTCAGGATAATCACGCAACACCCTCGCAGTCCACGACTTAACACTAACAAAACCACACTCACCAACCACTTCCTGCCTAACAACCATCAAACACCACCCCCATCCTCACTCTTATCTTTAGAATCACCATCACCAACAACAACCCTTAACTCCTCATTAAAACCCTCAACCTCACTAACCAAACCATCCAACAACTCCTTAATCCTCATTAGTTTCGAATGAAAATTAATAAAATAATTCCTCGCTCGAACACTCAAATTATTCAAGTCTGAGGGTTTTAACAAACCACCCTCTAACTCCATCTTATAAACACTAAAACCACGCCTTAATAAGTCCACGAATTTAATGTTGTGTTCCTTACAAAACTCCTCAATCTCCTTACTTATTCTAACACTCGTTAACCTCTCCGCCTTCACACTCCCACCCCCTTATTCTCATTATAAGCCTTACAAGTATTAAGGAACTTACAACCCCTTCCATCATTAAAACTTTCACAATACTCTTTATTAACAAACTCAAGTGTTTCAGGGCATAAGAACCAACCCTTACTCTGATCATACCTTAACGCTTGTGCCAAACCCTGCTCGAACTGAGTAATCCTCACTTGTTCCTCGCTTATCATTCCTTCCACCTCACAACATTATTATTAATTATTATAATATTATCTGTGTTATCAAGAACCCTCAAGAACTCATTTAACACTCTTTTTGAGAATCCATAACGCTCTAACAAGTGTTTTTCCAAGAAAGCAGTGTTAATACCACTCTCACCAGAATTTTTTATGATTTTTTTGATTTCCTCAAACGCTTCTTGCCTTATCCTATAATAGTTTGTCATGATTAACCACCATCCTATTATTATTTTGTTTGTTCTTATTATTTTATTAAAAACAATGCTTGTATATATTTTTTTAGTTTGAGTATTTATTAGTTTGTGTTATTTAACAAACAAAATATATACTTTAATAGTATATACAATAATGTTTAATAAACAACCCAAAATGATTTTTTTATTTTTTATTCTTTTATTATTCTTTTCATTTTTTTATTTATTGAGTTTGAGAACTTAAATACTCAAAATAATATATAAAAAATTAAGAATTTTAAGGATTTATATATATTATTTGAACATACCGCTTTTATAGATTTTGTAAATAAAAAAAAGAAAAAAAGAAAAAAAGAAAAAAATGTTTTTTGTATATCAAAAAAACCATTAATTATATAACACCCTCAACACTTAAAGTATATACACACAAGCATATATAATCAAATATATACTCCCAAAAGTATATACACAAAACACAAAAAATATATAAAGGAGATATACTTTATTAATAAAAAAAGAAAAATAAAAAACTAAAAGCGAGGTGGTGTTGTGATGTTTTGGATAGACTTTGAAAAGAAAAGAATGGGTGGAACAGCCTGTGTTAAAGACATTAAAAAGTATGGGTTGATCAAGGCAAGTCGAAAAGGTGGTGGTTATGAAGAAGATGAGCAGTATTAAAAAAAGTTTATTACAATTAAGGGTTATCTTGGATTTGATTGATGGTGAGAGGAATATTAATCAGTTGGAGAGGGAGTTGTATATTAGGTTGAAAGATGAACTCCCTCTTCATCTTATTTATACCTACACTACCCTGCACAGGATTGTTGATGAGTTGGAAGAGTTAGGTTTGGTTGTTAGTGAGAGGAAGGGTAAGGGTAGGGTGATTGTGAGGACTATGCTTGGTGATGAGTTATTGAATGCTTTGAAAAGGTTGAACGGGAGTTTGTTTCATTAAAGCCTTTTATTACCTTATTTTTTTTCAATACAATATATTGTGGTGTTATTGGTGGGATACCACAAGATGTTGTGTATTGGTATCAATATATCGATACCGATACATTCTACAAAATATATTTTGAATAATTATTTTTAATATTGAAAAAAATTCTACAACATATATTTTATAAAATATATTCTTTAAAGTGTGTTTTATAAAAGTGTTAACGAAGGTTACCTTAATTAACACCTGCTAATTCGCTTGTTTTTATTAGTTTTAAGGGTGTTAACGAAGGTCTTATTAGTTATATTGATTTAAAATCTACTCCGTTGATTTAAAATCAACGCTGTTGACTTAAAATCAACCATTATAACCAAAGTAGTATTGTGTTTTATAATGAAGGTCTCCACTATTAAAAAATAATTTTTAATACCATTAAAAAAATTTTTTTAATGGTATAATGAATGTTCTATAATTTATATTTTGAAACATATATATCTTTATATATAAGTTTTGTATCCTTTATGTATATTAAGGTAACTATTAAGGGGGTGGTTTGAAATGCAAAAAAACGAGGGGATTAAAGGCTCTAATGAGAAAATAATACAAGATTACAAGGCTTGGTTGGAATTACAAAAATACTCGGTTAGGACAATAGAAAATTACCTTTTAATGCTAAAATTATACCAGCGAATTGTTAAAGATTTAACACAACCCACGCAGGAAGAAATTAATAAGGTTGTTGAAAAGCATAATCATAGGGTTATGAGGGCATTCCTAAAGAATTTTATTAATGAATACTTACAAAACAGGAATATCATAGTGCCCAAAATCAAGGGTAGGTATAAGCACAGGATCAAGTATATCAAACCAGAACATATTAAATTATTAATTAAGAGTGCGAGGCGTCCTTATCAAAAAGCACTGATTAGTTTAGCGTTTGAGACTGGTTTGAGAGCGAGTGAATTAATAAATATTAGGGTTAAGGATATTAACTGGCGGGATAATAGTGTTGAGGGTGTTGGTAAGGGTAATAAGCCTTTTAAAGTGTTTTTTAGTGATGAAACAAGGGCTTATTTAATACAAAGCATTAAGGGTTTGGATTGGAGTGAGAGGTTGTTTAAGAATTGGAAGTCAAGGCATAGTTTGAAAATGTGGTTTGCTCGTTTTACCAAGAAGGTTTTGGGAAGGCATTTTGGAGTGCATGCTTTGAGGCATTCAACAGGAACTTATTTGAGGAGTCAGGGTGTTCCTATTGAGCAAATTAAGGATTATTTAAGGCATGAGAGTATTAATACTACTATGATTTATGCTCATAGTGTTGATAAGGAGAGGAGTGTTAAGAGGTTGTTTAAGAATTATTTTGTTAATAAAGAAGTAGGGGATTAAAAAAAGGAAAGGAAAAAAGAAAAAAAATTGTGTTGTTTTTAGAGTTGTTTTCTCTGACCAAAGGAGAATGCTGTCAATAATATTCCTAATATGACAGCGGCAGCGATGACAATAGCAATGGTTGGTGTCCATTGTCCCAAATTACTCATTGCATCAAGTCCTTTTGCAGTTACATTATATGCTGTGCTGCCTGCTGTTTGTGTGCCTTGAATATCACTCAAGACTGTTGATATCATGCTGACTGCGATCACAACAACTGCTAAAACCATCACAATCCCTGGTAGGTCTCCAAGACCAACTCCTTTTTTCCCAATCTTTTTTCCGAAGATGTTTAAGAGTTTCGTTCTTACCACCCCCTTCTTGTTATATTAGGGTGTTAAGTGTTTGTTATATTTAAATTTTAGTTAACAAGTGTTAACAATTCTCGTGTTTTTTTTAGAATAATTTGGTAATAATTGCTAATCCCAAAGCGAGTATTATTGAGTATATTATCATGTCATTAAAGGTCATTATCACCCTGAACAAACTTGTTATTATTAATGTTGTGAATAAACTGATTATTATTCCATTCCTAATGTCTTCTTGTTTGTTCATTGTGAATAATAATGTTATGGTGAATGTGCTTATGATTATTCCAATTATGAATGTGTTGTTTGTTGTTTGTTGCACATAATTTAATAAGTCATTTATTCCTGTTATGTTGTTTGGTTGTGGAAAACTCATTTTGCTTAATCACCTTTTTTTTATAATTGGTATCTTAGTATTGCACTTAATAATGTCATTATGAATATCACGAGTATTATGCTTATTCCAATGGTTGTTATGTATGTTGGAATGCCTAATTCTTCGCTTGGTATTGTGACTAATAATTTTATGTAATTGCTTATGGCTTTGAAACTAACTATTATGCCTTGCCATCCCATATAAGCAAGGTCTCCTAAATAATCTGTTGCTGTGCTGTTCACTCCTGATTCCACTTTTTTCCTGACCGCTTCTACTCCTTCATAAGTGTTGTTTAAGTAATTATACTTGCTTAGTTCTGTTGTTATGTTAGTGTTTATGTTGTAAGTGTTGAATAGTCCGTTTTCAAAACTTATTATTCCAAGTATGACTCCTGAGAATATTATTATTCCAATTATTAATCCCGTGATTGTTGTGTTTGTCATTCTCACCCTCTTTTTTTATGTTTTTTTACTTGTTAATATTAGTATTATAAAACTGACTATTCCTAATCCCATTATGGTTGGTGGGTTGAGGTTTAAGAATCCAATAAGGTTTAATCCTATTATTGTTGTTAGTGTTAGTAAAACACTGGCTGGTGGGTTTATGGTTAATCCTATCATTGCCATTGTGCCGATTATGAGTATGTTTAAGAACATGCTGGGTTTTGTTGATAAGGGTTTTTCACTTGTTAAACTTATTATTTTATTATTGATTGTGTAATTTTGTTGGTTGATTGTGACGATGATGCTGACCCCGTAAGTTCCTGTTTGGTTGGTTAAGTTCCAAGTGTGAGTTAGGGTTTTGTTTATTGTGTGGTTGGTGAAGGTTATTGTTTTTTCAACGCTTATGTTATACCATTTTAGCCATAAGTCTGTTGTGTAATTATTAACATCATTAACGCTTGCTGTTAGTAAATGATTGGTTTCATCCCAAATAATGCTGTTGGGGATGTTCCTGCTTTTGTTATAATCATTTAGGGTTTGGAAACTTTCGCTTGTGCTTCCACTACCAATTGTGAATGTTGTTGATCCAACATTTGCTGTTAGACTGCCAAGGTATAATAATCCTGTTTCATCATTTTTTTCTATCCAAACATGATAGGTTTCTCCTTGTGCTAAATAAGTGGTTAGTTGGTTGTTGCTTGGTAATTGTGCTTTTATTATTGTTTGGTTATTACCATTAATGTTTCTTTTTATTATTAACCAACCATAATTGTATTGGTTCGTGTAGTCTTGTATTATTATTATGTGTTCTACTATTGTTGTTGTGCTTAAATCACTTAGGTAAATGGTTTGTGTTGTTTGATTATAGGGTGGTTTGATTATTCTATAATAAGAGTCCCCATTATAATCAATGAGTATTTTATAATAATCATACTGGCATGGCATGGGGATTAGTTTTGAATGTGTTGTGTAATTGTATTTCCAATACATTGCTTCCTCGTATAGTTTGTTCCCACTAACGTTTAATAATAAGGTGTAGGTGCTTGTGGTGTAATCCCAACAATACACTTCTGAAGTATCCCAATAAGTTGATGATACATTTAGTTTTATTGGGTTTTGCCAGCACTCGTTTGGTATGGTTAGGTTGTAGTAAGAGCCAGAGTTTAGTCTTGACTCCCAATTAGTTAGTGTTCTAATAGCATTATTTGATAAATTATAATTTATTATAATATAAAGTCCTTTTGAACTTCCCCGTGCGTAACTTGAATAATTATTATCATAATAATTCATTGGTGGGTATTCACTATACCACCCTGAACCTATCATTCCAGTGTAAGAGTATGAGTCAGCGTCTTGAGTGTAGTTTGTTGTTGTGTTTTTGTAATAAATTGTTTTGTTAAGGCTTCCTGAACAATAAATTTGTAATGTTGGGTTGTTCTGCCATGAATTAAATGGGTTGTTTGTGTTCTCATCAATTAATGTTATGTTATAATAAGGGTTTAAGAATATGGTTTGGCTCGTGTTTGATTGTGGTGTTAGATTAATGAATAGTGTTTTTTGTTCATAACCATAAGGGTTTGTGCTGGTGTCACTTGTTAGTATTGTAATGTTCATTGGTTCAGCGTTTATTCTTAATATTACACTATTATTTCCAGTGAAGTTTTTTTCTGGTGTTATTATTGTTAGGTTTGGTATAGTTTGGCTTGTTAGTTTGTTCTTTACTGTCAGGTTTAATTCTGCCTGGTGAAGAGTGGCTTGTAAGTTGTTTATTGTGTTATAATTAGGGTATGTATGGTTTAACCATTCATCACCACCAATTGTTATGTTTATTATTTCTCCTCTTGTTATTGTTGGTATTATTATTGTTCCATTATTAGTGTCATAACGAGTGTTATTATACCAAGCACTAAAGTTTAGTACTTGTGAGTTATTGTACTCATTAATTGCTGTTATTATGAAATTGTTTGATAATTGTAAAGTATAATTAATAGCGTAAGGTTCTGAAGACAAGTATTTTCTCACTGCCACGAAATCATAAAATACTTGATGAGATGTGGTTTTCCACTCTCCATAATGTAACATTACATACAAATTGTTTAATTGGTGTGTTGCTGAAGTGTCTGTTAATTGGATGGTAGTGTCTGTGCTTCCATAAACAAACCTTGCTTTTCCAGTTTTATTATTATGATAATAATAATATGTTGTCCTAACCCATTTTCCAGCCCAATCTTCAAGCGAACTTAAATCTCCTGTTGCTCTCTTATTATCATACATAATTCTTAATCTCTCACTTACCCCGCTATTATCTGTGACTTCCGAGCATGCTTTGTAATCATAATACCCATAATAACTTGCTATTGATGTTTTGTCGGTGAAACCAACACTCATTCCTACTTCCCCACCATCAAAACCACCAGTGCGTTTTCCCTTCCATTCAATAATATAATTCCCTAACGAGCCAACAGTGTTTTTTCCAACGACACCACCACCACAATCACTTGTTGAACTTGTTATGTTAATGTTTAAGTAACCATTGTACTCCCCAACACTTGCACAATCAGTAAGAACATCCCACTTATTATTATCAATAACCCCATCATTAAAATCATCAAAGAACAAGAAGGTTTCATCACCATTACTTTTGTCTGGTATGCTTGTGTTATCATAATAATTAGTGTATAAGTAAATGATAGTGTTAGCGTCTGGTGTTATTTTAGTAATATTAACCCAAATACGGGCTTCCTCGCTTGTTTTATTACAATACTCAATCCAAAAAGGAATTTCACTCTCAGAACCACTTGTAGAATTATAATAAGTGAAAGCGAAATCACTGCAGTTTTGAACATAAGACCAATTAATGTTCGTGCTGTTCAAATCAACCCTCACTTGATAATTAGTTAGTGTAACGCCTGATCCCGTGTTGTTAATGTAAATTTTGTATCTTGCTTGGTAACTACTATTCCACCAAGCGAATTCTGGGAAGGTAATAATACCGTTTGGGGTGTTTAGGGATAGTATGTTATCAACCCTGTCAAAATCTCCTTTGCTCCCACTAATGTTTATTAAAACCCAATCCTTACTTGTTAATTCTGTTGAGAAAACACTTTCAAAGGTTGGTTTCACCCTTTTAATCAAGGATGTTTTCTTCCTTAACAAGTCTTTTCTTGTTAAAACCACATTTTTTGGTTGTTTAGTTCTTATTATCCCATCCTTTTTGGTTTTCCACAACACCCCTATCTTGGTAGTGTCAAGGTAGAATGGTGTTTTTCCTTCCCAACTAATATTATACACTGTCCAGCACTTGTTAGAACAATGAGGAGTGTTTTCAACAACACTAACTTTTAAGCCTAATTTTTTAATTGTTAGGTTTGATTTTTCAATTGGTATTTTAGCGTTTGTCATGCTTGTTAGTAGTGTGAGTAATAAAAGGATTATTCCAAAAAACCATATTATTTTATCCCACTTCATTCCTCACACCCTTTTTTTTCTTAAATACTTACTTCTTCATTAGCACCAGTGAATAATAATATTAGTGTGATTATACTAATGATTAGTATGAATGTTGGGTAGTGTTGTATTAACCAAGTGGTTTTTGGATAATAAACACTGCTTGTTGTTGAGAATTCTGTTGTGTTAGTGATGTTTTCATAAACATTCGCTATTGATGGTGTTATTACTAATAATATTATTAGTATGGACAAACTGATGAAGAAGAATACTGGTGTTGTTCTAATGAAGAACGCTGAAACCCACATTGCAAGCGTGACCCCCCCAATAATGAAGATTAATAAATCATCCCATAATGTGTTTAGATTATTGATTTTGTTAAGGTTGGTGTTGTTAAAACTTGTTGTTTCCAAGTTGGTTTTCACATCATTAACTACTTTAGTGCTAATAACCCAAGTTATTATTATGAACACGAATATTATGCTTAGGAATAAAATGTCAAAAACACTTGCTTTTTTACCCTTAAATTTTAAAATCCCACTTGGTCTCAACCTCAACACCTTTTTTTAGTTTTTCCGCTAATTTTTTAGTGAGTTTGGCTATTGGAACGCCTGATTCTAAACTTTGTTTTTTTAGTATTTTGTAAAAATTAATATCAACCCTTATTAATCGTGTCTTGCCCATTCTCCCACTCATCACATTGCATAATGTTTTGGTAATAATACTGTCCAAACAAAATAAATAATAAAGTATATTGTTGTTGTTATTAAAGTGAAGGTTAGTGTTTGGTAGGATGTGTTGAGTAAGTTATGTATGGTAATGTTTGTCACTCCAGCGTCGCTCATGAAATTAATTATTAATTGTGGTGTTATGATTATGTTAATTAGTGTTATGAATAATAATAATAATTTTAGGATGTTCTGGTTTAGTTTAATGACTAAAACACTTAATAACACGCTTGTTAATGTGTAAAACCCAAGTGCATAATCCACGCTCACCATCCATCACCGAATAAATAATATTTTTTCGCTTGGTTTTTTCTCCTGAAATAATTAAAAATGTCCGCTATGAATAATATTATAATAATGATTGTTGTTATTACCAAACCCCAAAGTAATAAGGGGTATGTTGTGTTATTAATGAGGTTGGCTGTTGTTGAATAACCATTATCACTTAGTATTTTCCCAACACCCCTGTTCAGGATTAATAAATTGCTAAAACTAATTAGTAAAAAAAGTATTTTTAATGGTGTGTGTTTATTATTTAATCCAACGCTTAAAATGATTAATGTTGTTATAATGCTTAATAGTCCAAGCGTGAATGTTACTTCATAACCCATTTAATCAACACCTCATTGTTTGGTTTGGGAATTAATAATATTGTTATTATCATTCCAAAAATAATTATTAATGTTGGGTTCGTTCTGATCACCTTTGGAATAAATTGCTTAGGTATGGTATTCTAAAACCACTCGTGCCTTCTGGTTTTTGTTGTATTGTTTCAACATGCCTAACACCCCTGCTTAGTAAGTTCCTATTACCACCGTTTAAAGCACCGTTTAGAACACCAAGCACTAAGTGTTCGGCACTGTGTATTATGACATTAGCGTTGTCAATGGTTAAATCATATTTTTTCATGTTAACGAATAATTTTTGAGTGAGTGTTATTGTGAATTCCCTCATTATTCGATTAACCTCGTCTTTTTGGAAGTAACTCAAACTTAAAACCCTGCTTAAGTGTGGTCTTAACACTGTTATTACTGCTTTAGCCCCTTTTTCATTGATTAATGGTTCGAATTTCTTAACCCATTTGTTTTCTTTAACCTTGACTTCCCCAAGTAGTTCGTGGTAGAAATTGTCTATTATTTCATCAGGGTTGAATTGCCATTTGATTATGCTTTCTAATTGTTCTGGTGTTAATTGTGTTAGTAAGGGGGTCATTATTTCTTCCCCATAACCTTGTAGGTTTGGGTTGTTCATTAAGAGTGCGTAATCTTTATTATCCATTTTAACCCCTCACTTTTTCTTGTGTTTTACTTTGTGTGGTTTTCCACGAATGATTATTTTAGCGTGTGGTGGTTTGCCCATTTTTTTCTTGTTGTGAATGTAATTGTATGCTAACCATTTTTTATAATCTTCTTCACTCTTAAAGCGTAAAACCCTTGTTTTTTTCTTGCCTTTCATATTCTCACCCTTAACAAGTTAGTTTTTTTCTTTTTAGTAGTGAGTATTGGTCTTATTTCAAAACCTGTTATTCTTATTTTTTTCTTCTTTTTTGGTCGTGGTTGTTCATAATGTGTTAGTATTGAATAAACGCTTGGAGTGTATTTTTTCCCGCCCTTGCCCCGTGTTTGGAACGAGGTTTTTCTTGTTGGGAATAAATAAAATGATGGTTTTAAAGGTGGTGTTGGTGGGGGTGTTATTGTTTCGTCAATGATTGGGTTTGTTATTGTTATGGTGGGTGGTGGTGTTATTGTTGTTTTTATCACTGATGGTTTTGTGGTTTGTGTTCGTGCTTGTTCTTGTTTATAACCTCTTATTAAATCTTGTTTTAACCCCCTTATTAAGCCTCTTTTTTGTTCTTCACTTGTTTTTATAATCACTTCTTGTTTTGTTTTTTGCTTTAGCATCCTCTTAACACTCTTAACATCACTCCTAACACTTCTTGAACTCATAATTAATTTTGGTTTGGTTATTTTTTGTTCTTGTCTTTTTTGCTCATTAACAATACTCTTTGTTACTTGTGCAATACTCTTACTAATCCTCTCACTCCTAACCTCTTCAACTCCTAAACCTTCACTTTTCAAGATTTGTTTTTGTTCTTGTTTTGTTAATAAATCATTACTTGTTGGTTTTATTAATAAGGACGGTGTTTTTTGAGTGTTTTGTTGTTTATTAATGATTAATGCTTCTTTCATCACATCATTTGTTGTTAAGGATAGTTTTGTTTTTGTGATCAAGGATAATGCTTGTTTTTGATTATTACTTATTAAACCAGTTGTTTTTGACAAGCGAGTATTAGTTGGTTTGATAATATTATTTTGGCTTGTTGCTTGTGGTGTTTTAATCTTTTCAAGGATTGTTTTTTGCGTTATGCTTTTAAAACCACCACTACCCCTAATATTGCTTGTTGTTGGTAATTCCCCCCTTCCAACGCTTGTTCTTGTTAGACTGGTTGTTTTTCCAACACTAATGCTTGTTAATTCCTTGTTCTTGCCAAGAACAAGCGAGGTTTCACTTAATTCTTTAGTAGTGTATAATCCTGTTTCAACACCACCTTTCTCACCAAATAATTTTTCATACTCTCCCAACCCTAATGTTCTGCTCTTAACAAAGTATTTTTTATTATTAAGGTTTATTCTCCCACTGCCATAACCTTTTATGTTAGAAGTTAATACTTTTTCCTCATAAAACACTCCCCCACCCGCTTTTTCTAATTTAACTTTATAACCTTCAATGTTTATTTTATTAATTCTTGTTAATTCCCCACTAATTGGTTTTTCCCTAACCCCCCACTTACCGAACAAACCTTTCTTTTTAGTTTTTAATAATCCTTCATAAGTTATTTTTTCAACACTCTGGTATTCTTCTGGATTAATCCTTTCATAATATGTTTTTCCCCTAATCTTAACATTTAATAATGCTTTTTCATTCTTTAATGAATAACCACTCTTGGCTTTCGCTGAAAAAACACCCTCACCAATACCTTGTTCTTCATTAAAACTTGTTTTTCCAACAATCTCACTTGTTTTTCCCTCAATAATTCTTTCACTTAATAATTTGTTCGTTTGCTTAACAGCCCAAGCACTCTCACTAACTGCTTTACTACCACTAACACCACCAACCACAGCACTTGTTGTTGTTAATGCTAAACCACCCAAGCGTTGTGCTTTCCTAACCTCATCTTTTTCCTTACTAATACCATAACCCTCATAAGTTATTAATCCAGTGCCAACAACACCAGTAATTATTTTACTCGTGGTCGCAAGGGTTGGTTTTGTGATTGATAAGGCTGTTGTTCCAGCCCCAAAAGCATAACCAACTCCAAAACTCGTGATTGTTGTTCCAGCGGGTGTTGTGATAGCATAAGGTAATGCTTTAATAGGGTTTTTGTATTCTGGGTGTTCAATACTTGTTTTTATAACCTCAACCTTGCTCTTATGCCATAACCCCCCAAGTGTTTTTTTGTTAAAACCATTAATGCTTTTTTTAAAATAATCCTTGGGGTAGTAAGGGTTGTTAATGTTCAAACCAGCCCAAGCACTTCTTAATCCCTGACCAACACTATAAGTTATTACATTGTTTTTTTTAGCGGTGGTTAGTGCTATTGTGGTTAATAATGCTTTGTCCAATGAACTGCCTTTTTCCTCAACACGCTTTAATACTTGTTCAGCCCGCCATTCCTTCTCCTTTTCAGGATCATAAGTTGTTAGGGTTATAACACCACTTGTTTTTTTAGTAGTTCTTAACACCTTACCCTCTTTAGTGTTAATGACTTCTTGCTTGACAAAGGTGTAATGTGGTGGTATTGTGATTACTTTAGAATAAGGATTTTTAAAAGTGGTTATTGGTTCGAAGTATTCTTGTTTTGAACCTTCAGGAACTTCTCCCTTATAGGTTGGCACGCTTTCTTGCCTAATATAATCTTCATAACCAGTCATTATTCCTTTTTCATTATACACTAAACCCTTATACTCTGTTATTCCCCTCTCCCTTAAGTCCTGCCTTAACCTTTCATATTTATTCCTCAAATCAGGGGTTGGGGGTTTTGGAGTGATTGTTGAGTGAGTTGGTGTTTTGTTCTTGTAATCACTTGGTTTTTTAAATATTATTTTCTTCCTCGTTGGTTTTTGCTGACTAATCGCTTGTGCTTTTTTAATCGCTTGTATTACATTAGAAGCGGTTGGTTTGGGTTTGGAAGGTTGGGCTTGTGGTGTGAAGTGTGATTGTGGGGGTAAGAAATTAATGGTTTTTTTGCTTTGTTGTTGATTAGTAGTGGTTGGGGGTTTTGGCTTTGGTGGTGTTGTGGTAGTTTTTGTAGAACCAGCCCAAGGCACAGGTTTGATACGATGCCAAAGATTGGTTAACCAACTCATTCTTTAAAAACCCCCCAACCACTTTGTTAACAAGTGTATACAAGATAACAAGATAAGGTAATATTAATAAATTTATATGTTTGAGAATATACTTTTTTTTGTTTATTCTTTTTTAAGTAATTCTTCCTTGTTATTGCTTAAGAAAATGCTGATCTCATCATCCCTTAAACCCTCACTCTTTAAATCCTTAATTAAATATTTATTCTTATCCGCTATTTCAACCCTCTCCAGAATCTCGCCCATTTCCTTATAATACTTGTTAAGGAAGAATTGTTTTTTCTCCTCATAAGCGAGTATTAACTCGGGACTTGGCAGTCCAAACTTGACTTGACTAATTTTTTTAATAACAGCATCCTCTCCTTTCCTCTTAATATAAACCCTTAAAAAAGTGTTCCTAACATTATCCGAGAGAACATCCTTGATTAAAAAGTAAGGTTTGACAAGTGTTTTCTTCTCCTTCTTAATAACTCCCTTAACGAAGAAACGAGCGTTGAATAATTTACGAGCGTGACTATCCACGAAAGTGTCTAAGGGGGTTGTGAAGAACACGAATAAATTCTTAAACCTGAAGGTTTGAACGGTGCTGTCAACGAGTTTGTTTTGAATACTATACCAATTCCTACTGCTCATTGCCTCACCAGTCCCTGCCTCGTCAAAAATAACCACTTCCCCCTTTTTTAACTTACCACTCCCTATTAAATTAATAAAATCCCTCGCTCTAAAAACAATATTATTCACATTAAACTTCCTGTTGAATTGTTCACTAATAATCTCAGCGAGTTTCAAAGCCGAGTAGGATTTTCCACTGCCTGGGTTGCCAACGAAAATAGCGACGAAGTTCTTATTACTTTTTTTAACCCTGTCCACTAAGTAATCAACCAACCAACTCCCACTCTTAGGCTTTCCCTTCCTAACCCTGTATTGAATAAACTTCACCCTAACAACCCCCTAACCTTTTCTTTTAACGCTTTAAAAGAGTATTTTTCCAAAATAATCTTTTTATTCCACTCCCAATTATCCCCCCACTCGTTCTTATTAAAAAATATTAATTCCCTCGTTGAATACAAGTTTTTTAATCCTTTAATTTTGTCCTTATAATCCCAAATTACAATACAACCATTAAATAATGCTTCAATAACACTACAACTTAAACTATCGTGTTTTGTTAATCTTAAAAAATACTTTGAATTACCAAGTATTCTTAAGTATTCTTCTCTGAGCATCCAACCAGTAAAAACAACATTATCAGGTAATTTCTTTAATAATTCTTGATTATTAAGTTCTGGAGAATCACGATTATAATCTGGGATTACAATCAAAAACTTCTTTTTCGGCTCTGACAAAGCCAAATCCCTTATTTTATCACCACCATAAAAAAACCAATTTTTTAAGGGTAAATAACTAACATAATCAAACTCTCTCTCATCCCAATCCCTACCATAATCATTCCCTTCCCTAATAGTTTGTAATGGAATAAAAACAGCGTTAACACCAACACTTCTTAATTCACTAACCAACCAAGGAGCGCTGGTTAAGTGCTTAACATCATGCTTTTTACTAATCAACCTTAATAATAATTTATTCAAAAAAACATAAAACTTCATTATTAAACCCTTTGGTCTTGTGAAGTTCAAAACATCACTACCAATCCAAAACACAAAAACTTTTTTTCCTCGCAAAAACCATAACTTCCAAAGTTTCAACTGCCACAAAGCACTCCCATAAAACCAAAAAACCACATCACTCCTTGAATAATCATTACTAACCTCAAAACCCAACTCATCAAGAACCTTCCTCAACAACACAACCCAAGTTTTAGTGTTCAAAACACTAACCCTAACCATACCACAAACACCCCCTTTTTTTTAACCTTCTTAAACAACCTCATCAACCGTGTCAACACCCTCAATCTTACTCGTCAAAGCATCAATCAAAACAATCAACTTCTTCCTCGCATACTCATAATGTAATAATTCCACCTGACCACTCGCTTTATTACCAAAATCATTAATCAACCTCTTAGTCTTCCGCTTCAACTCATCCTCTAACTTTTCAAGTTTACGCTGTGATCTTGGACTCACCGCTAAATACTTCCTGCTCAAAACCTCAAGCATGTTCACAGCATTAACAAACGCTGGTATGAACTCCTTCCTAACACCCACTAAATTCCCTAATTGCCTAATCTCATTTATTTGAGTGAGGATTAAAAAATCCCAACCAATCCTCTCACCATCAATGTTTGGAATAACAGGCTTTTTCATCATAACATCACTTTTTCATCGTAGCATTCAAAGTTCTCAAAGCATCAGCGATTGTTTTAGCAGCGGCTTCAAAACTCTTACCCGTATCCTGTAACACCTTACTCAGTATTATAAAGAATATTATGACCGTGATGATTATTATTCCAACACTTATTATTCCAGCATAACGCTCCCAAAAAGATTTCCACTTTGGGTATTTTTCATAAGTGCTCTTGATCTTCTCAGCATACCAATTCTTATTAATATTCTCTAATTCACTGTCCAAAACACCATTTTTAATGAGTGGTTTCCAAAAAGCCCAATCACCCTCTCCCTTCTTAACAAGAAATAAGACTTTGTGCATGTTCAAATCCCTAATAAACTCTGGTTCTTGCGGTATTGGAAGCATTTCCTTGAACTTTCTTAATTGCAAGACAGCCCTGCCCGTTTTGTCCTTAATAATCCTTGCCTTGTCAAGAGCGAAAACAATACCTGATTGGGTTATTGAAAACAACAAAGTCCTAATATTAAATGATTTATAATACTTAATTAGTTTATAACTTAAATAACCAATAATGCCTAATAAAACAATAATAATTGTTGTTGTAATAATACTTATTGTTTTTGAAACAAGACCAGCGTTCAAACCATGACTTAACACCATTCACAATCACCCCCTTATTAATGCTTAATTTCTTCTTCTTTTTTAATATAATATTTTTGAATGTAAATGAATAAATTCCACCTTTTAGGTATTAAACCCTTATCTTTTCTCAACCAATACTCCTTAATAATCCTTATTCTCTCACTTTCACTCTTGGATTGTAAGTAATCCCACGCTTTAACATAATGATTTGTCTTTGACATAACAAAACCACCAAAACCCCTTATTTTTTTATGTAGGAATATCCCAAAATATTAAAAATATAATCCCAAAATAAATAAATAAAAACATTGCAGAACAAATACTAAAAACATATCCACCAAACAAGTTTTGGTTTTGAAATAAAATTATACTAACCTTATTACATACTAAGCTTAAAATAAGAGATATTATTAACACAATAGGAGCATGATCATAACACCAAAACCACAAATCCTCAAAATCAAATTTCACATTCTCACCTTCTGTATTTTTGATTAATTAAGTATTTGAGTAGGATGTGTTGTTTATAGTCCTCAACAAAAATCAAATACCTAAAATCCTTCTCCTTGTAAAAGGTTAGGGTCTTAACATTAAAATATAAGTCACCACAACCCTCTTTATCCTTGTATTCTCCAACCCTAACATAATCATTAACAACTTTAAGGTCCAAACTAGTTAGTTCTTTAAAAAAATCATCCTCAACAGACATTCTCAATCACCTTTTTTATTATTTTTTATAATTTCACAAAGACCCTCTTCATCAACAAGTTGTTTTCTCCCTTTCTCATCAACCTCAATTATCTCTCCTTTAAAAACAAGATAATGTTCTGACCCCTTAGACAATACAAAATTCCTTAAAGCACGCACTTTATACCAAGTTTTTGGCATTCTCAATCACTTCCCATATGTTTGGATGGTTATCTTAACTATTTTTTTATCAAAATTCTTAGATAGTTGATAAGGTAAATATACATAAGCCATTTTCTTATCCTTCCTAACCTTTACCTTTGCTAACAATACCAACAAATCCTCTTTATGTTCTAAAATCAAAACTCCCTCTTTAACCCTCTTTCTCACCCACACCACCCTCAAAAACAGGTTTAAAAGATAATTTAAACAACCACTCATTATACTTCTTAAAACCAAATTTTATTAATGTTTTGTCTTTCAACTCAGTATAATTTTTCACAAAATTAGAAACATATTTTTCATAAGAAGGAAAATCTTTGATTAACAAAAGAGGGTTATCCTTATATTTTAGGTAAAATTCACAAGCAGATTTAATTCGTTGTTTTACAACCTCAATAGCGTGAAAAAAACCATCTTTAAAATCTATTTGTCTTTTAACATCTGTTAAATATTTATATTTTTTTAACACTTCATTTATATTAATCTCCAAATCCAAAGGTTCTGGCTTCATTTTTTATCACTCTCAAAAATAGGTTTAAAAGATAATTTAAACAACCACTCATTATATTCATTGATATCATCAACAACCACCCCATCTCCCATAAGATTTCCAAAATAAAAATTAATATTCCCAACCCTATTTTTGTCTTTCACAAATTCCCAAAACAAATCTTCTCTCTCCTTAAATAGCAATTCGGGGTCATCAACATATCTCAAATATAACTCACAAGCGGACTTAACATCTTTTATCTTATGCTTCATTCTACACATCACCTTCTGAACCTAAAGGTTTTGTGGCTTTATAATTCAATCACCCCATTCTTTTCTCTTTCCAAATCCTTTGTTTAATCTTTAAAAAATGATTATGCCTCATTGGTTCTGAAGTAAAATGCTCTTTTATTTTATCATCCCACAAACCCTCAATTATAATAATTGGTTTATAATCCTGCTTAACAAACAACCAAAAGTTTCTCCCTCTTGCTTCCTTATAACACTGCTCCAACCACTTCTTAACCTTCTTATTAAACCACAAGTCAAAATACCAATACTTACTACTCCAATCAACCCTTGACAACTCCCTCGTTGTCTTACACTCAATAACCACATTAAATATCTTATTCCATTTTTTATTCTCAGTGAAAACATCACCCTTAAATCTTGGATCATTAATTTGATTAGTGGTTGAGAAAGCACCACTTGCTGGA
>Ga0256842_1001379_pt1 | contig 19534 bp, 21 predicted proteins | sample 4559240metaG_FD_185973 | JGI IMG/M metagenome (GOLD analysis project Ga0256842, IMG submission 185973) | Hydrothermal vent microbial communities from Guaymas Basin, Mexico - 4559-240 | ecosystem: Environmental > Aquatic > Marine > Hydrothermal vents | place: Mexico: Guaymas Basin | collected... | reverse complement strand
CAACTCATTTCCGCAGGCTTCCCAATAATGGAAAGTTACAAAGAGAACATCTTCAGGTATCCTCTCTGTCACCCAAACTTTACAAGCAATTTTTCCTCTTTTACCTTCTATTAATACGTAATCTCCCGTCGAAAGCTCATACTTTTTAGCCGTCTCAGGACCTATCTCTACAACAGGACCATAAACGTCAGCTCCCTCTTCAAGAGGCTTACATCTTCTTGTCATAGTTCCAGTATGGTAGTGGTAAACTCTCCTTCCTGTAGTGAAGAGACACGGATAAACCTTATCAGGCTTTTCATCAATTGCACCAACCATCATAGGATAATCTTCAGGAAGTCCTAATTCTTCTTTCAATTTTCTTTCAAGCACAGGTTTTTCTTCCTTGTTTTCAGTGAAAATCACAGGAATAAGTTTCGCTTTCTTATCAGAAGTTAAAAACTCTCCATTCTTATAAAGCACCGGTGTTCCGGGATGCCCTTCTGTCGGGCAGGGCCACGGAATTCCGTTTTCTTCTTCAAGTCTCTCGTATGTTATTCCCCCAAACCTTCTCGGGTCAGCCTTCCTTATTTCGTTCCAAATATCTTCAGCATCCTTGTAATCAAAACCTTTTACTCCAAGCCTTTTAGCAATTTCACAGAATATTTGCCAGTCTGGCTTGGCTTCTCCCGGAGGTTCAACCGCCTTTCTAACAAGTTGCACTCTTCTTGCTGTATTCGTGAAAGTTCCGTCCTTTTCCGCCCAACAAGCCGCAGGCAAAACGACATCAGCCTTCCTCGCAGTTTCCGTTAAAAAGATATCTTGGACAACGAGAAAATCTAAGTGGGCTATAGCTTCAAGGAAGTGGTCAGTCCACGGGTCAGACAGAACAGGATTTTCACCGAAAATATACAAGAACCTTATTTTTCCTTCCTCAATAGCGTGAGGAACGTCAGGAATCCAAATTCCTGGTTTATCGGGAAGTTTACAGTTCCAGAGTTCTTCGAAATGCTCTCTTGCTTCTCTATCAGTTACAAACTTAAAGTTGGGGAGTCTATTAGGAAGTGCACCAAAATCACAAGCACCTTGAACGTTGTTCTGTCCCCTAAGAGGATTAACTCCCCCGCCTTCTATACCTAAATTTCCAGTTATTGCAGCCAGGTTAGAAACAGACCAAACATTTCCAGTCCCGTGGGTAAATTGAGTTATTCCCATTGTATAAAGAATTGCTGAAGGTTTCTCTGTAGCGTAAATTCTTGCAGCCTCTTTAATAAGGTCAGCAGGAACTCCCGTCAGTTCAGACACCCTTTCAGGAGTATATTCTTCCACCGCTTTCTTCAAATATTCAAAGCCAACAGTATGATTTTCAACAAAATCCTTATCGTAAAGCTCGTTCGCAATTATGTAGTTAATCATTGCATTAATAATTGGAATGTTGTATCCGACAGGAAGCTGAATATGAATGTGCGCTTTTTGAGCCATTTCGGTTCTTTTGGGGTCAATAACTATAAGCTTTGCCCCCCTTTCCAAAGCTCTTTCAACATGCATTGCAATAATGGGATGACATTCCCCCGTATTTGAACCAATAATGAGAATACAGTTGGAATACTTGCTGAATTCAGCAAGGTCGTTTGTCATCGCTCCGCTACCTAAACTTTTAGCCAGACCGGCTACTGTGGGAGCGTGTCAGAGACGAGCACAGTGGTCTATATTGTTCGTTCCTATGGCAACCCTAAAGAACTTCTGAAAAACGTAGTTATCTTCATTCGTGCACCTTGCCGAAGAAAATCCCATCAAAGCATCAGCGCCATATTTCTCTTTTATTTCTTTTATCTTTGAAGTAATAAGTTCCAGTGCCTCTTCCCAGGTAGATTCAACTAATTCTCCATCTTTGGAGAATTTTCCATTTTTTTTCCTTATCAACGGCTTTTTAAGCCTATCGGGAGAATGAACATACTCCCAACCATACCAACCTTTAAGACACAGCTCTCCATCGTTTACCGGATGATTTTTAGTCGGCTCAGCTTTTACTATCCTGCCATTCTCCACGAACAAATTTATGTTGCAACCTGTCCCACAATAAGGACATGTAGTTTGAACTTTCTTCATTTCTTACCTCCCAGAATAAAATTCCCTAATTAGGTAACTTTTCTACATCTTCTTTATGACCTAAAAGTCCCGCAATTCCAACGAAGAGAACACCCCCCACAATATTTCCTAAAGTAACAGGAAGCTCGTTGTTAAGGAGAAAATGCTTAATATCAAGATTTGCAAGCTTTGCTACCGGAAAATGGTGAAGAAGTTCTGAAAGAGCATTAATATCCCCACCTACTTGAGCAAGGTAATAAGCTTTACAAAGAAGAGCATGAGTAATGATGAACATATTTGCCACACAGTGTTCATAACCAGAACCAACGAACGCTGCAATTGCAAAAGCAATACCCCAAATTTTTCCAGCTCCATCTTTACTGGCTACTGCTATCCACACAGCACAGCAAACCAAGATGTTACAGAAAATAGCTCTAAGAAACGCTTCCAGAAAAGGAAGAGAACATTTTGCAGCTCCAATTTCAACAAAATGTTGAGCTATCCATCCTCCATATTTAAAAGGAAGACCAGAATAGAAATACATAAAAGCCGTAAGTGCAGCACCTACAAAGTTAAAAATCCAAACTAAAGTCCAATAAGAAACAATACCTCTGAAAGTATCAATCTTTTTTTCAGCAACTGTAACAGCTGTAAGTGTAGAGCTGGTAAAAAGATGACCGCCGAAAAAGACAACAAGCATAAGTCCTACGGAGAACGCAAAGCCCCCTATGAAGTTAGCAATTCCTGGCGCTACGTTGTGCCCCAGTTTAACTACTGAATTAGCCCAGAAAATGTCACCAATAGCAATTGCACCACCTGCCATCATGGCAAGAATAATGGTGCCCAACCAGGACGTTTCCGCCTTGTGTTTAGAAGCGTTTGAAATTGCCCTTACAACCTCTGCCGGAGACAAAACTCCCATCTCTTACCTCCTTTTTCGGTATTCTTTTCGCAGAAATATATAAAAGTTTTTTAGACATTTCAAGATATCTAAAACAACAAATCTTCATCTTTATATATTTTATTCTTTATGCATAGTCCATTCAGTGAACTTTATATGTGGTAATACAAATAATTGATTAATAGCTTGAAATTAAAACGGAAGAAAAGAGGAAAAGACTAAAAAGTTCTCTAATCCAATTTTTCCTTACTCGAAAACTACTTTTGAACCGTAGTGAGATTTAGCAATCCTTTTTAGCTGGGCTGCCACCTTGGCAATTTCTTGAATGTTCTTTTTATTTTTTCCTCTAACTACGGCTACCGAAAAGGAAGCTAAAGGAAACTTCCGCTCCTTCCCCTCCCTATCCTCAGCCGTAAAATATCCCTTCTTTAAATCATCCTCTCTAAAAAAGATGCGGGCACTATTTTCAAGTGCCTTAAGCAATCTATCCAACGTATTAGAAAGCTTCTCCTTGTTATTATCTTTAACCACAAAAACAAAATCATCTCCCCCTACATGCCCGACAAAACCATTTTCTCTGTAAGTTTCCTTTATATATTTCTTTAAGAAGAAAGCAGTGCGCTTTATTAAGTTATCTCCAGAAACAAAGCCGTAAGTATCATTAAAAGCCTTAAAGTTATCTATATCAAAGTAACCAACGAAAAAATCCTCCCCCTCAGCAATCAACTCTTCTATGTGTTCTTCTATTACAACGTTCGCAGGGAGTCCCGTTAAAGGATTAACGTGTATCCTCGCTTTATACACTTCCCTGTAAAGCTTTTCGTATACTTCCTCTTTATCTAAATAATACCTAATCTCATCTCCATCCTTAACAAAAATCACATCCTCTTTACTCTTTTCAAAAATCAATGCCAGCTCTAAAGGAGAAGTAAGTTCGCACAATTCAACTATCTGTTCCTGATGTTGAGAAAGCGGTTTAACAAGTTCCGGACATACGTTTATTCCCTCTTTCAAAAGCCAGGAGAAATCTCTCATATAAAACAGGTTGAATTTCACAACATCTGCACAAATCCTGGCGCACTCCCACAGGTTGAGCACAAAAATCTCCCCGTTTAAGCTCACCAACAGATACTTCTCATTTTTCGAGTAATTGTGGAACAAGTAAAGCAAATCTTTAAATTTCTGCTCCGGGGAAACCTCTACTATCCTTATAGGCTTTAACCAACTTAACACAGAGCTTACAAACGCCTTTCCGCTTTTTTCAGGAATTTTAAACGTTGCTCTAAAGTTTCTAACCTCTTTTTCAGGAAGAGGTTTCCCCACCAAATACCCTTGGACAAAATCTGCTCCCAAATCTATAAGCGTTTTCAAGTCTTCTTCTTTCTCTACTCCTTCCGCTATAACTTTTATCCCTAAGCTGTGAGCAATTTCTCTAAAAGTTTTAACCAGTTCATATTTCACAAAACTCTTTGAAACTCCTTGAATAATCACAAGAGGTAGTTTTATAAAGTCTATGTAGTATGACAACTCAAAGAAAACGTCAATCGTGTTGTAACCAGTGCCGAAATCATCAAGGGCTAACTTAAATCCCTGCTTTTTATAGTGCTTTAAAAGCTCAATGAGTAACTCTGTATCCTGTATCTTCTCAGACTCTGTAATTTCAAGCACTACCTGAGAAGGTTCTAATCCAGCTTCCCTAACGTATTTCTCTGTTAAGCTCTTTCCGAAATTCTCGCTTTTCACGCTGGAAAAGAGTATATTTACAAACAGCAAACGCTCTTTCTGCTCTTTAAAGGGAAACTTTTCAAAAAGAACTTTCCTACACAACCAATCAAGCTCATCATTTAATCCCTTCTCTTTAAAAATTTGGTAAGCCTGAGGGAAGGATAAAAGCCGTTCTCCAATTTTAAAACGTGAAAGTCCCTCAAATCCTACAATTTTTTTCTTTTTCAAAGAAAAAATTGGTTGATAGTGGGGAACTATTATTTTTTCAATGGATTCCGCAAATTCCACCATACTGCGGTTACCTTAAAGAAAAGATGTTATTCTCATTAATCTTCTATTTCTACTTCTTCTATAAACGAGTAGGAACTTTGAGGAATTATTAAAGTTTTTTTAGTAGCTTTTTCTTCCTTCAACCTTAAATATTCTTTCACATCGTCGCTAAAAGTAAAATAGCCCGAAACTTTAATGTGGGCATCATTTATAAACTCAAGAGTTTCTGCGAACATGTAGGTTCCAGCAGAACATTCGGGAGAGAAAACTATTAAATATACCTTCATATTACCTCCGCTCCACAAATATTTTACAAAATTTAACTCTTAACGGTAACTGGTTTTTCCCTGTAAATCCTCTTAACAGAAATAACTCCCTTCACTTGCTTAATCGCCCTTATAACGTTTTGAAGCTCCTCTCTGCTCTTTACTTGAACAACGAAATCTAAAACCCCTCTGCCGGAAACAGACCTACTAACCGATGAAACGATGTTTATTTTCATCTTTGCTATGACAGAAGTAACGTTTGCAAGCATTCCCGGTTTATCCTCAACAGAAACTCTCAACTTAGCGTTATAGGTTTTATCGCTGGGTAGAAATTCAACTTGAACAATTTTTCCAGGAGAACTTTCCATTATCTGTCTTACAACGATACAGTTTCTGGTGTGGATAACTATACCTTTACCCGAACTGACAACTCCAACAACTTTATCTCCCGGTAAGGGATGGCAGCAGGAAGCAAGCGTAACCACTACGTTATCTATACCATCAACCTTTATACCTTTAACTTTCTCACTACCCGAAACTTTTCTCTTCTTCCTCTCAGTTTCAACAGGAAGCTTCAAAAGGCGCCTTGCAACTTTTTCGGGACTTAACTTGAAATAACCCACATCTATAAGGAGAGAATCCCAAGTTGAATATCCCAAAGAAGAAAGGAGTTCATTCAACTCATTTTTCTTTTCCAATTCTTCAAGCAAGGAAGAGAGAGATTTTTCTGAAAGTTTCCTTACACTTTTGTCAAGAAGCGTTTCCCCCAACTTCTTAGCTCTTTCGTTTTCTTGCTTTCTCAGAAAGTTTTTAATGGCATTTTTCGCTTTGGAAGTTTTTACAAAGTCGAGCCAGTCTCTACTGGGCTTTTCCTCGTTTCCAGTAATGATTTCAACTCTATCACCGCTTTCAAGAATGTAATTAAGAGGAACCAACTTACCGTTAACCTTTGCAGCCTTACAACGGTGTCCTATAGACGTATGAACGGCGTAGGCAAAATCTACCGGAGTAGCACCTACGGGTAGCGTTTTTAAATCCCCTTTAGGCGTGAAAACGTAAACCTCTTCTGCGTAAAGGTCTTTTCGGACAGAATCGAGGAAGTCGCGGGGATTTTTCTCTTCCTTAACCCACTCAAGCAAGTTCCTGAGCCACATAAACCTTTCTTTTTCGGCTTCCGTTAATATTCCTCCTCCTTCTTTATACTTCCAGTGGGCGGCAATACCCATTTCGGCAACTTGATGCATTTCCCACGTTCTTATCTGAAACTCTATAAACTGCCCTTTAGGACCAACTACCGTAGTATGCAAAGACTGATACATGTTGGGTTTCGGAGTAGCTATATAATCCTTAAACCTTCCCGGAACAGGCTTCCACAAACTGTGAATTATTCCCAGCGTTTGATAGCAATCACCAACGCTATTCGTTATAACCCTTATACCAGCAACGTCGTAAACTTCTTCGAAAGGAATATTTTTAATAATCATCTTCCTGTAAATACCGTAAATATGCTTAAAGCGCCACTGAATACTGCAAGAAATACCATTTTCCTCTAACTTTTCCTTAACCGTATTAATCACATCCTCAAAGTAGGGAAGCAGTTTCTTCTTCTTTTCCTTAACTCTCCTTTCGATATCCCTGTAAGCATCAGGGTCAAGGTATTTAAGAGACAAATCCTCCAACTCATTCTTCAGTCTATACATACCCAACCTGTTTGCTAAAGGAGCATAAATGGTCAAAGTTTCCCTCGCATTCCTAACTTGACTTTCTCTCGGCATGGTGTCCATAGTTCTCATATTGTGAAGTCTGTCGGCTAACTTAACGATGAGAACCCTGATATCTTCAGCCAGAGAAATCAGCAGATTTCTAAAAGCCTCTGCATCTTTTTCTTCTTTACTCTGAAAACTATAGTCCTCTAATTTTGTTACACCTTTCACAATAAAGGCTACTTCTCTACCGAACTCTTTCTCTATCTCTTCAATCGTTGTATCTGTATCTTCTACCGTATCATGTAAAAGTCCTGCAATGATAGTGGGAGTATCCATTTTCAACTGAGCCAGTATGTAAGCTACCTCCGCAGGATGGGAAAAGAAAGGCTCTCCAGATTTTCTAAACTGCCCTTCATGTTTTTCTTTGGCGAAGTTATAAGCTTTCCTGATTTGTTCCTCTTCAAAAGAGCTTCTATACTCCTTAATCTTTTTTATAATTTCCTCACAAGTTCTCATCTAAACGTTCCTTTCAAAAATTAAAAACTGCTAAACTTCTCTTTAATTTAAGGCAAACTGCAAAGGAGTTGCAATGCCAGAAAGTCCTATAGGTATTTTCGACTCTGGAGTTGGAGGACTAACTGTTCTAAAGGCAATAAAAAAAATCCTCCCCCACGAAAACCTCATCTACTTCGGAGACACTGCCAGAGTTCCCTACGGCAACAGGTCGCCAAACACCATAATAAAATACAGCGTCGAAAACGCAAGGTTGCTTCAGAAATTCAACATAAAAACCTTAGTAGTTGCCTGCAACACCTCTTCATCTTACGCTTTAGAGATACTGAAGGAAGAGTTTCCATTTCCCGTAATAGGAGTAGTTAAGCCCGGCGCAAAACTGGCAGTAGAAAGCTCAAAAAGTAAAAGAATAGGAGTAATAGGAACGGAAGCCACGATAAAAAGCGGTGCATACAGGAAAGCCATACTGTCTCTTGAACCGTTTGCAACGGTATTTGAAAAAGCATGCCCTTTATTTGTTCCGTTAATAGAAGAGGGGTGGTTATCCGACAAAATAACAGAGCTTGTAGCTGAGAAATATTTAAAAGAACTAACAGAAAAAGAGATAGACACCTTAGTGCTCGGTTGCACCCACTATCCGCTGATAAAAGACACAATAAAAAAAATATTGAAGGACAACGTAACGTTAATAGATTCTGCCATGGCAGTAGCGGAAGAAGTTAAAAGAAAACTTCCCCACAGAAAGAAAAACAAAAGCCAAGGAGTTGTTAGAATTCTGGTCAGCGATAAAACGCCAAGGTTTGAAAGAATAGCAAAAATGATTATGGGAGAAGATACGCTTATAGAGGAGGTTTCCCTTGACTCGGAGTGATGGAAGAAAGTTTGACGAACTAAGGAAAGTTACCATAACGTTAGATTACATTAAGCATGCAGAAGGTTCCTGCCTTATAGAGTTTGGCGATACAAAAGTAATATGCACAGCCTCTGTAGAAGAAAAAGTGCCTCCATTTTTAAAGGGAACCGGACAAGGATGGATAACAGCAGAATACTCAATGCTTCCAAGGGCAACCGCGCAGAGAACGGTAAGGGAAGCAGCAAGGGGTAAACTAACAGGAAGAACCCAAGAAATCCAAAGACTGATAGGAAGGTCGTTAAGGTGTGCAGTTGACCTAACAGCATTAGGAGAAATGACCATTTGGATAGACTGCGACGTGATACAGGCAGATGGAGGAACGAGAACAGCTTCCATAACAGGCGCTTTCGTGGCACTTTACAGAGCTTTACAAAAAATTGAAAAACTAACAGCTCTTAAAAACTTCATAGCAGCAGTAAGCGTCGGGATAGTCAATGGAAACGTTCTCCTCGACCTCAACTACGAAGAGGACTCCTTGGCAGAAGTAGATATGAACGTAGTAATGACGGATAAAGGAAATTTTGTAGAAATTCAAGGAACAGCAGAAGGAGAACCGTTTTCAAGAAACACCCTTAACACAATGTTAGACCTGAGTGAAAAAGGAATAAAGGAACTTATAAAAATACAGAAAACCGTTTTGGGAGTAGAAGCTTGAAAATCATATTCGCCACAGGCAATAAGGGAAAGGTTAGAGAAGTAAGAGAAAAACTCAAAAGTTTGGGCATTGAAATCATCTCTTTAAAAGAACTAAAAACGGAGATTGAACCACCAAAGGAAACAGGAGAAACATTTCTGGAAAACGCATACCAAAAAGCTATTTACTACGCTAAACACCTGAAGTTGCCGGTAATCGCCGAAGATTCCGGTCTCGTAGTTGAAAAACTGGGAGGACTTCCCGGAGTAAGGTCTGCCCGATTTGCGGGAGAAAACGCTACAGACGAAGAAAACAACGCTTTACTGATAAAAAAGCTCAAAGAGATGGGGTTAACCGAATCACCGGCAAAATACGTTTCATTCTTCGTCCTTTCCTACCCCGAAAGTTTCGGAGTTTGGAGCAAAGGAGAAGTAAAAGGAAAAGTAACAACAAAGCCAAGAGGTAGCGGAGGTTTCGGCTACGACCCGCTCTTTATCCCAGAAGGTTACACAAAAACGATGGCTGAACTGAGCGTAGAAGAGAAAAACAAGATAAGCCACAGAGGAAAAGCCCTTGAAAAGTTTGTCAGACTATTAAAGGATATTTTATAATGAACCAGCACATATAAAAACTCAACGGGGAAAGAAATGGTAAACAAAAAGCTGCCCATTAAACCTAACGATATAAGAGCAAAAGAGTTCAGCAAAAAGCTCTTTGGATACGACCCGGACGAAGTAGAAGCATTTTTAAACGACGTCGCCAACGCTTACCAAAACCTATTGAACGAAATAGAAAATCTTAAGAAGAAAACGCCTGAATACAAAGCCGAATTGCTGGTTGAAAAAGCCAAAAGGGAAATAGAGAAAATTATTCAAAAGAAAACGGAAGAAAAAGAGCAGTTAGAAAAGAAAAAGAAGGAACTGGAAATTGAGATAGAAAAGCTGAGACTGGCGCAGAAAAAGGTATACGACAGACTCAAACTGGCAATCATAGAAATGACAAGAATATTGGAGGAGTTAAGACCAAATGCTAAAGGTGAAGAAGAAAGAGAACGGACTGATAATAGAAGTGAAAGTCCAGCCAAAAGCGTCGAGAAACAAAATAGAGAAAGTGGAAGAGGGGAAACTGAAAGTGAAAGTGACAGTTCCGCCGGAGGGAGGGAAAGCGAACAAAGCGGTAATTGAACTGATTTCAAAGGCTTTAAAAGTTCCGAAATCGAGAATAGAAATAGTTAGGGGAGAAACATCAAGAATCAAGACTCTATTCATAGAGGGAATCTCCGAAAAAGATATTAAGGCAAAATTGGGAATCGAAGTCAGCACAACCTCTTGACATTTAAACTTTAAAGTAGTATTTTCACTTTAAGCCTTATGGCACTTTAACTTAAACCAACTTAGGAGGGAGCGGCATGACAAAAAGCGATTTGGTAGCAGCAATCGCTGAAAAGGCAGGAATAAGGAAAAAAGACGCAGAAGCAGCTCTCAACGCATTCCTCGAAGTAGTAACAGAAACCCTTGCAAAGGGTGAAAAGGTAGAAATCAGGGGCTTCGGAACCTTCCTCATGAAGGAAAGAGCTCCAAGAGTAGCAAGAAACCCAAGAACTGGAGAGAAAGTGGAAGTTCCTGCAAAACTTTCTCCTGCCTTCAAGCCTGGTAAAGACCTCAAAGAAGCTACCGAAAAAGAAATTAAGGGCAAGAAGAAGAGAAAGTAAGTTAAAGGGGGAGGACTTTCCTCCCCTAATTTATTAACTTAAATATCCTGCTAAATCTGGGCAAGTGCTTATTCCCATCCCAAGAGAAGAATATAATTCTCGCTATTCCTACGATTTCATCCCTCTTTACAAATCCCCAAAATCTACTGTCATAACTGTTGTTTCTGTTGTCTCCCATCATCATATATTCACCTTTAGGAATGACAAAAACCTGAGTATCGTCCCCTCTCGTTCCCGTTTTTAGTATCAAGTGTTTTTTTACACCTCCTTCATTTTTGGGTAGAAACTCGTAATAGAGTTTCCCGGTTACTTTTTCACCGTTCTCAACATAAGAGTAGTTCCCAACAGGCTGGTATTTACAAGGCTTGCCGTTTATATAAACCTTTCCATTTATAACCTGCACCTTATCTCCGGGAAGTCCCACAATCCTCTTTATGTAGTAAACGCTTTCATTTAAGGGAAAGTGAAAAACTACTACATCACCCCTATCGGGATTTCTGAAGTGATAAGTAACCTTGTCAACCAGTATGAAATCTCCAACCAAAAGAGTTGGTATCATAGAACCCGAAGGAATGTGAAAAGATTGAACTATAAAGGTTCTTATAATTAAAGCTAAAATCAACGCTACCACAAACGATTTAACGTTTTCTATCAGTTTTTCTTTATCCACGGTCTCTCTCCGTTAAACATCTTTATATTTGTAGTCAGGCAAATTATACACGGGACTGAATTTTATGGTTGAATGGATTTTGTGGGAAGTTTTGTTCGAAACCGGGAAAAGAGAAAAAACGCTTTACTACAGTGAAGTGATGAAAAAACTGGAAGAGCGCGGAATACAGTTGGGTAAGGGTAGAAACGCATATACAAAATTAAGCAGTCACCTACACAAAGTTTGCTCCTACACATACAAGAGTTGGAAAATCCTCCCCGGCTCCATCATCATCACCAAAAAGGATAAAATCCCTTCCATCGGCTACTTTAAATTTTTGAACCAATTAGGCGTTTGCAAAGGAAAAGACCTTTCAGCGTGGAAAAGAGAAAAGAGGAGATTCTATGAGTTCTGTCGTAACTTTTGATGAAGAAACGCTCCAGGCACTTTACGGCGTTAAAAAACCTGCATGCTACCTCTCTTTGGAACTAAACCTAAAGTATCACAGGTTCGAAGATAGAGAAGTAAGGTTCGTTCTAACCTATCCAGACCTCTACGAAATCGGAACTTCTCATATAGGCGGGAAAATCCTCCTCCACACCATCAACAACCTGACAGACTTTGCCCTCATGCACAGAGCTTACCTGCCCCGACCCGACATGCAGGAATTTATGAAAGAAAGGGAAATCCCTCTATTTACGATAGAGGAAAGGAGACCGGTGAAGGAGTATGAGTTGTGGGGATTTTCTCTATCCTCAGAACTCACCTACACCAACCTCCTAAAATGCCTCGAACTCGCCGGCGTTCCTCTATTCAGCGAAGAAAGAAAAGGCTTCCCAATAGTATTTGCAGGAGGACCCTGCGTTTACAATCCCGTTCCGCTATCGCCGTTTGTTGACTTCTTTTCAATCGGAGACGGAGAAGAAACTCTAATAGAAGTAGCAAAAGCGCTAAGAGAAGTCAAAAAACAGGGAGGCAGTAGAGAAGACTTCCTACAGGCAATAAAAAACATCCCCGGCATCTGGGTTCCAAAATTCGGCAGATACCCAGTTAAAAAAGCAGTTTTCCATTCCTTCTCACCTAAATACTTTCACACCGAGTTCCCCGTTCCAACAGTTGAAACATCTCAGGACAGAATAGCCATCGAAGCAGCACGCGGATGTTTAAGGGGCTGCCGTTTCTGTCAGGCAGGCTACGTTTACAGACCTTACAGAGAAAAAGATGAAAACACGATTCTCAAAATCCTCGACAAAACTTTCAAAAACACAGGATACGAAGAAGCCTCTCTATCTTCTCTATCCATATCCGACCACAGCAGATTCAACGATTTAGTTCCACAAGTAATGGAATACTGCTACAAAAACACAATTTCCCTCTCCCTTCCATCAATGAGAGTCAAAGGCTTTAACCCCGACTTGGCATCTCAACTAATGCAAGTGAAAAAAACAGGCTTCACGCTGGCACCGGAAGTAGGCTCAGACAGACTTAGAAACTGTATAAACAAAGACCTGACCAACGAAGATCTCTACAGAGCAGTAGAAGGACTATTTGAGAGAGGCTGGAACAGGCTGAAGCTATACTTCATGATAGGACTACCATTTGAAACGGAAGAAGACATAGACGCTCTCATAGAAATGCTCTGGCAGGTTCACAAAATCGGAAAGCGGTTTAAAGGTAGAAAACACTTAGCAGCAGGCATTTCCATATTCGTTCCCAAACCCTTTACCCCATTTCAGTGGGAAGCTTTTTCAAGCAAAGAAGAAGCAGAAGAAAAAATCAGAAAAATCAAGAAAAAATCCCCCCGCACCTTTACTCTGCGCTTTCACGACTACCGCCAATCGCTCATTGAAGCCATTTTAACCCGCGGCGATGAATACACGGCAGAACTTCTACTTTCTGCCCACAAACACGGTTGTCAGCTTGACGGATGGAACGAATATTTAAACTGGGAAGGCTGGCTGAAAGCCTTTGAAGAAACGGCATTCCCAGTTGAAAAGGCAATCGCTAAAAGAGGCATAAACGAAGAACTACCCTGGGACTTCATAAAAGGCGTTGTAACGAAAAAGTTCCTGCTGAAAGAATTGGAAAAAGCAAAAAACGCCGTCAAAACGCCAGACTGCAGGATAGTCGGTTGTCACGGCTGCGGTGCCTGCACAAAAGAAGAAATCCAAAAACTCAAAGAACACCCGATACCGGAAAAGATAGAGTTCACCGTGCCGCCGCGCCCCAAAAAAGAATTTCCTCTTAAAAAGAAGGTAGCAGTCGTATTTGAAAAAGTAAAAGAAGCAAAATTCCTATCTCTTTTAGACTTAACGAGAGCTTTCACCCGAACGTTCAGAAAATTCCAGATACCTTTAAGATACTCTCAAGGATTTAACCCTCACCCCAAATTGAACATACTTTTAGGTTTACCTGTAGGCGTTGAAGGATTGGGCGAAATCATTGAAGTAGAACTGACAGAAGATTTTACCTTCTCCAAAAACTTAACGGAGGAAATAAACAACTTCCTGCCCAACGGACTCAACGTAAAATCAATTTTTGAAATAGACAAAAGTAGCTTTATAAACAAAATTACAGAAGTAACTTACCACATAAAACCGCTAAAAACAGCGGGAAACTGGGATTTTCTGAAAACAGAAAAGCTCATAGACAGAAAAGGCAGAGAAATCAACCTGAAAGAAAGGATAAAATCATACGAGTTCAAAGACGAAACACTGACAGTTGTTTTAACCCTCACAAACGGTAATATTTTAAACGTGCAAGACCTGCTCCATGCGGCAGGACTAAACCTTGAAAACACAAAAGTATGGAGAGAACCGCTTGTCAAAAGTTAACAAACAGATTTTGATAAATGCCCACACAAAAGAAGTGCGAATAGCGGTTTTAGAAGATGGAGAGTTAGTAGAGTTTTACGTTGAAAGGAAAGATAACAGGGGGATAGTGGGCAACATCTATAAAGGAAAAGTTCTAAAAATCGTTCCTGCCGTTCAGGCAGCATTCGTCGATATAGGCGTATCTAAAAAAGCCTTTTTATACGTAAAAGATGCCGTTTCAACAGACATAGATGAAGAAAACGAGCTGTTCGAAAACGGAGAGTCGGAAGAAACGGAACTTCCCTCAATAGAAGAAGTTTTATCGGAAGGTCAGGAAGTTTTAGTTCAAGTCTCCAAAGAACCGATAGGAACGAAAGGTCCTCGCGTCACAACCAACATTACCGTTCCCGGACACTATTTGGTTCTCCTGCCCACAATAAACCGTATCGGAATATCAAGGAGAATAACCGACGAAAAAGAAAGGGAAAGGCTAAAACAGATAGCCGAAAAGATAAAACCGGAAAACTACGGCTTAATAATAAGAACGGCAGCAGAAGGAATATCGGAAGAAGAGATTAAAAAAGACTTAGCCTACATACTGAAAGTGTGGCGCGGACTCTTAGAAAAAGCAGAGAAAAGACCGCCGCCGGCACTTTTATATCAAGACCTTGAAATAGTTCCTAAAACTCTAAGAGACCTACTAACAGAAGATGTTTCGGAAGTTCTCATAGATTCACGCAGAGAATTTGAAAGGGCAGTCAGATTTGCAAAAGCCTTTATCCCCAGACTTGCAAAAAGAATTAAGTTTTACGGGCAGGACGTTCCACTCTTTGAAAAGTTCGGCGTTGAAAAGGCAATAGAGAAAGCGCTATCACGAAAAGTTTACCTTCCAAACGGCGGCTACATAGTCATAGACGAAACGGAAGCATTGGTTTCTATCGACGTCAACAGCGGAAAGTTCAGAAAAACAAAAACGTTAGAAGAAACGGCTCTTGAAATAAACCTGGCTGCGGCAAAAGAGATAGCAAGGCAATTACGCCTTAGAGACATAGGAGGAATAATCGTCATTGACTTCATAGACATGAAAAACGAGGAAAACAAAAAACTGCTTCTTGAAACGTTGGAGAAAGAATTAGCAAAAGATAGGGCAAGAACAAAAATCGTTAGCATGTCAGACTTAGGCTTGGTAGAAATGACGAGAAAAAGAGTAAAGAAAAGTTTGGGTAAAAGCCTGACGATGACATGTCCCTACTGCGAAGGCAAAGGAAGAGTTAAGTCTTTAGAAACAGTAGCATTTGAAGTGGAAAGGGAAATCCTTCAGAACCTTAAAATTAACCCTACTCAGTGTAAAGTTATAAAAGTTTACGCAAATCCCTTAGTAGCGGAAAAACTAACAACGGACGAAAAAGATATAATTGAGAGGATTGAAAAGCTATACGACAAAAAGATAAAGGTTGTGCCAGTTGAACACTACCACATAGAAAGATTTATGGTGGTAAAAGGATAATTGAGAGGAGAACGATGAAGAGAAAGCTACTATTAACTGCCATTTTAGGAACTGTCCTGTTTTCCTGCTCCAAAATCCCCACCACAACGCAGGAGCAGTATAGGGAAGGAGTTAAAGCCACGTATCAGCAGGACTGGGGAAAGGCAGAAGAACTGCTGAAAAAGGCACTAAACGGTGAACTATCGCCAGAGCAGCAGGAAAAGGCAAAAATTCTTTTAGCTGATGCCTACTTTAACGATGAGGATTTTGAAAACGCAGCCCTAAACTACGAAGAATTTTTGGAACTTTACCCTGCCTCACCTTACGCAAAAGACGCTACATTCAGGCTGGGAGTTTGCTACCTCAACCTCATAAAAGGTCCTCAATGGGACCAAACCTTTACAAAAAGGGCTATAAACGCCTTTGAAAGGTTCGTAAAGCTATATCCCAACGACCCGCGCGTCCCAAAAGCCAAAGAATACATAAAAATAGCAAGAAAAATCTTGGCAGAACATGACATATACATCGGTGGCACCTACGATATGATAAGGAAATTTACCGCCTCAATTCAAAGGTATAAACTGGTTAAGGAGAAATTCCCCGACGTAGAAGCTCCCGACAGAGTTAACTACCTGATTGGAAGAGCTTATTACTTCACCTACCTTCAGGCTGACGATGAAATCTCAAGGTTGAAAGATAACTTAGAAAAAGAGAAAGAAAGACTCCATTCAGAAGACCCAGACGAAAGGAGAGTAGCAAAAAACAGAATCAAACTTATAAAATCGGATATAAAAAAGTGGAAAGAAATTGCGAAGAAAAACCACGCTATAGGTGAAAAAATACTTAAGGAAGTAGCCCAAAAGTATCCCAATTCCCCTTACGGTATAAAGGCAAGAGAAATACTTTCGGGCGAAAAGATTTTAGACGTTGAACCCGTTACAAACCCGATAAAACACTCCATCTGGTGGAAAATCAAAGAAACCTTTTAAGGAGGATTTTTGGAGATTGTTTACACCGACCATTTCTGGGACAGGTTTCACCGCAGACAGAAAGAATCGCCTGTCCCTTTAACCATAGAATTAATAAAATCAACAATAGAATCTCCCGATTTCATATTATCAGACCCAAAGCATTCCAGCAGAGAATGGAGAATTAAGAAAATTTCAGGCAGATGTCTGAGAGTGGTAGTAGAACGAAAAGAGGATAGATTATTAGTTATAACTCTTTTATTTGATAGAAGTTTAAGGAGGAAAGGATTGTGCAAATAAAATACAGCCCCGATGTGGATATACTCGTTATCGAATTAACAGACAAATCCCCGGTTGAGAGTGAATACTTAGAAAATGAAGGAGTTGTTGTTGACTACGATGAAAACGATGAAATTGTAGGTGTTGAAATCTTTGACTGGAGCAAACGAAAAAGCCTTAGCCTACCCATAATCGGAAAATTCCTAATGGCTCAGACAGGAGGTGAAAAAGTTGGATAGTATTGGAAAACTTAAAGTAGCACTCAAAGCGGCACTCGACAAAAAAGCTGAAGACCCAATAATCTTAGACTTAAGAGGACTAACCACTTTAGCCGACTACTTCCTCATAGTTTCCGCAACGTCAGACACACATGCAAGAACGATAGCGGACGAAGTGGAACAGAAGCTAAAAGAAAGTGGCGTCCTTCCGATTAACGTAGAAGGATACGATTTAGCCAACTGGATTTTGATAGATTACGGAGACCTCATTGTCCACGTGTTCCGTCCAGAAACAAGAGAAACTTATAGCCTTGAAACGCTCTGGATGGACGCACCGAGAATAGAACCTTCTGAATTAATAAACGAATAATCGGGACTCCTTTTGGAGTCCCCTTTTAGCTGGAGAAACCGTGAAAATCAGAGTAGTAGCAGTTGGAAAAATCCCCCCTCACTTCCACGAAGCTCAAGAATATTTCACCCATAGAGTTCCGTTCCTTAAAGTTGTTGAAGCTAGAAAGAAAAAAACCGTTGAAGAAGAGGGAAAAGAACTTTTAAAAGAAGCAAAAGGCTTTATAGTAGCGTTAGACGAAAGAGGTAAAGAACTAACTTCCGTCGAGTTTGCCAAACTGCTTTCCTCAAAGGCAAACATTTCATTCCTGATAGGCGGAGCAGACGGTCTATCAGAAGAGGTAAAGAAAAGAGCTGACTTTACTCTTTCCCTTTCAAAAATGACGCTTCAGCACGATGTAGCAAGAATAGTCCTTTTAGAACAAATCTACCGGGCTTACCTGATAAACAAAGGCTCACCTTACCATAGGGGTTAAGTTGATGCAACAATTAGGGTTCAATATTATGATTTCAAACATAACAAATGGAGAATAAGTAATGAGCAAAGAAGATTGTAAAAATGGAAAAATAGAAGACTGTATGAAGTTGAAAAACTTCAAGCTAATAAATGCTTTTAATATTAACGACAGTTATATAATCGGAATATATGAAGGCTCACTGAGTAAATACGATATAGTCATTAAATACCGCCAAAAACTTAAAGATGGCAGCTGGTCAAACATACGAACTCCCAAACACATTCACTGGGCAGTAGATTTGCTGATGAAAATGCAAGCAGAACCTCAAAAAGCAAAGGATTTTCTTCTATTTCTTTTAAAAAGATGGGAAGAAGTAGAACCCATACGTTCTGAAGAGGAAAGAAAACAAAGAACAAACTTCAATTATCTAATAAGGAAATACAGAAAAGAATTTGAAAACTATAAAGAATTAAGTAAGAAAGGTGAATACTCTGTAAAGTTTCTCCTCTTGTTAGCCGAACTCCTTATGATTCAGGAAAAAACTAACATGGAAAACGCTTATATGTTTAAAGAACTATTAAAAGCATTAGAAAACGGAGAGGATATATTTAAAATAATAAGTATAGCCACCCACAGGAGGAGGTAAAGAATTGCTTTTAACACATCCCAACGTAAAACCTAAACCTTTTGTAAAATGGGCTGGAGGGAAAAGGCAACTCATAAATATTTTACTCTCTAACGTTCCAAGTTCTTTTAATAGATATTTTGAACCATTTGTTGGAGGAGGAGCACTATTATTCGAACTACAGCCTTCAAAAGCCACAATTTCTGATATTAATGAAGAACTAATTAATGCATATAGCGTAATTAAAGATAACGTAGAAGAACTTATAAGCAGTCTCAAAAAACATAAAAATACACCAGAATACTATTATTTCATAAGATCTCTCAACCCGAAAGTTTTAACACCAGTTGAAAGAGCAAGCCGTTTCATCTACCTCAATAAAACATGTTTTAACGGCTTATACAGAGAAAATTCCAAAGGACAATTCAATGTTCCTTTTGGAAGATATAAAAACCCAAAAATCTGTGACGAAGAAAATCTTAGAGCTGTCTCAAGGTTTCTTAACAGTATAGAGATTACAATTCTGAATTGTGATTACAAGAAAACTTGTGAACTAGCGAAAAGTGGAGATTTTATATATTTTGATCCCCCCTACCACCCAATAAGCAAAACAGCCAGTTTTACAAAATACAACAGAAACGATTTCTCAGAAAAAGATCAAATCGAACTATCCGAAATTTTCCGAGAATTAGATAAAAAAGGATGCTACGTAATGCTTTCAAATTCAAACACGGATTTTATAAAAAAACTCTACGCAGGTTATAAAATTCAAGAAATCAGTGCAAACCGTTTCATAAATTGCAAGGCAAATAAAAGAAAGAAATTAAATGTGGAAGTGCTTATAACTAATTATTAATCACTCCTACTCCTAAAAGAGATATTAACAACAACCTAAAACCGGCACTTGGCGCCCTGATAGGTATCAAGTTCTTCCATTCTTCTCCTAATCAAGTTAATCACCCTATTTTTCTCCCTATGGCTACACCA
>Ga0256842_1001378_pt1 | contig 19544 bp, 17 predicted proteins | sample 4559240metaG_FD_185973 | JGI IMG/M metagenome (GOLD analysis project Ga0256842, IMG submission 185973) | Hydrothermal vent microbial communities from Guaymas Basin, Mexico - 4559-240 | ecosystem: Environmental > Aquatic > Marine > Hydrothermal vents | place: Mexico: Guaymas Basin | collected... | reverse complement strand
TTAAATGACAATGTGAATCAATTAACAATATTAACTCCTTTAAAAGTGACATTTTACTTTATTTAAATAAATTTTTCAAGATTATGAAGATATTTTTAAGATTTTATTCACCAAGAAGATTTACAAATAGTCCTGATCTTAATTTAGGCTCAAACCATGTTGATTTAGGAGGCATAACTTTGTCTGCATCAGCAACAGACATCAATTGATTAATATCCGTTGGATATAAACAAAATGCTAGTGTACATTCTTTAGAATCAACTCTCTTTTCTAATTCTTCTGTTCCTCTTATTCCACCAACAAAATCTATCTTTTTATCTACTCTAGGGTCTCCAATTCCTAAAATTGGAGCAAGTAAATTGTCTTGTAAAATAGCAACATCTAAAGATTTAACAGGGTCATCAGCAGGGTAACTACCTTCTTTAGCCTCTATTTGATACCATTTTCCATCTATATACATACCAAATCTCTTTGAAGATGATGGTTTTGCAGTATTTTCATTTAAAAAAGTAAAATTTTCTTCTATTTTACTAAATAATTCTTCTTTTGTTAAACCATTCATAGTAAATAATGCTCTATTATAATCCATAATCATTAGCTGAGTTGCAGGAAATAAAACAGCTAAGAAAAAATTATAATCTTTTTCTTCGTTGTAATTAGGATCATTTTTCATTTTTTCAGCTTTAGCCCTTGCAGCAGAAGCAGATCTGTGATGTCCATCAGCAACATACAAATAATCAATAGATTTAAATAATTCAACTAACTCAGAAGTAATATTTTTATTATTTATTACCCAAATAGTATGCCCTATTCCATCTTCACTTACAAAATCAACATTAGGAGTATTATTTTTAACAAAACTTTCTATTATTTTATTGATATTCTCATTATCTCTATATGTTAAAAAAACAGGACCGGTATTTGCATTAAGAGTTAAAACATGTTTTGTTCTGTCGTCTTCCTTATCCTTCCTAGTAAACTCATGCTTTTTAATTATATTATTATTGTATTCATCAGCAGAAACGGTAGAAACAAGACCGTATTGTTCATGATCACCCATTTTTTGCTTATAGATATATAGCATAGGCTCTTCATCTTGAACTAGTATATTTTTTGCTATCATTGAATATAAATTCTCTTTTGCTTTTTGATACACTGATTCATCATATAAATTAACATTTTCATCTAAATCAATTTCTGGTTTTACTACATGTAAAAAAGAATATTCATCATTTTTAGCAAGATTTCTTGCTTCTTTTGAATTGATAACATCATAAGGAAAAGATGCAACTTTTTGAGCTAATTCATCTTTTGGTCTTACTGCTTTAAAAGGTCTAACAACTACCATATTTCCTCCAATATAAAAATACAAGAACAATATATATATTTTGCTTCTTATTAGCAAGAGTTTTATTTAATTTTAAAGTTTTATTTTACTCCGATTATATATACAACCCAAATCCGTAGGCTTTGTTTTTTATACAATAAGCTTTATTTATTTAATGTATTATTTTAAACATCTACTATGCGAATACAAATATTAAAATATTCATATGGAGCGTTCAACAAATGAAACAGACTAATGAATAATAATTAATATAATAATTAGAATAACTTATACTTAAAAACTAAAATCATTGCAAATAAGTTAATTTTAAAAAAAATCTTGACAATATTAATTAATATTATTAGTTTTATTTAGTAACGCAAGGAGGACTTATGCTAAATTTAAAGAATAATTTTATAATGGCAACAATCAAAACAGGTTATGGAGATAAAGAAGGAAATTTAACCGACAAACATATTAAATTTTATGAAAAAAGAGCTAAATATCTTGGAGCAATAACGCTAGAGCCTTTATTTATGGATAAAGGATTGCGTGAACTCCCTACACAAATAGGAATAGATAATGATGAAAAAATAAGTAATTTAAAAAAACTAACGGAGATAATACATAAATATAATACAAAAGTGATTGCCCATCTTAACCATCCAGGTAGAATGGCTAATCCTAAAATACCAAATAATTACTTTCTGTCATCAACAGATAAAGCCTGTGAAAGTGGTGGTGCAACGCCTAAAATAGCAACAAAAGAAGATATAAAAAATATTATTAGTATGTTTAAAAATTCAGCAATAAGAGCAGAAAAAGCAGGTTTTGATATTATAGAACTTCAGTTTGGGCATGGTTATCTTATAGCTCAGTTTATGTCTGAAAAGATTAACCAAAGAGCAGATGAATATGGTGGAAATTTTGAAAACAGAACAAGACTTGCTATTGAAATCTTTAATGAGGTATATAAAGCTGTAAACATACCCGTTATGATTAGAATAAGTGGTTCCGAAATGACTCCTGATGGTATAAAAACAGAGGAAGTTATAAAATTAACTAAAATTCTGGAAAACAAGGGGGCTGTAGCAATTCATGTATCATCTGGTTCTCTTTGCTCTACTCCTCCATGGTTTTTTCATCATTTATTTGTTCCAGGAAATAAAACCAAAGAAATTGCATTAAAAATACAAAAAAAATTGACAATTCCAGTAATTCCCGTAGGTCAGATAAACACAAAGGAAAACATTGAAGAATTAAGTAAAAACTTTAAGTACTTATCAATAGGTAAAGCCCTCATTGCAGACCCTGATTTTATAGGAAAAATACTTGGAAAAATAGATGAACCATACAGACCATGTATGTCATGTATGGATGGTTGTTTAGGTGGGGTAAAATCAGGAAAAGGGTTAGGTTGTGTAGTAAATCCTAAAGTTGGTAAAGATATAAAATTAGAAAAAACACAAAAATCTAAAAAGTTTGCTGTAATAGGTGCAGGCCTTTCAGGCCTTGAAGCCGCAATCAGACTTAAACAAAAAGGATATCATGTTGATTTATATGAAAGCAATAGAATTGGAGGCCAGTTTAATTTGGCCTATTTACCTCCTAAGAAATCAAAATTAAAATCAATTATTACTTACTATAAAGAAGTTATTAAAAAATATAATATACAAATTTATAAAGGCTATGTACGAAAAGAAATACTTCTAAGTAGAAATTATGATGGGGTAATACTAGCTACAGGCTCAAAACCATTTATCCCGATTATAAAAGGATTAAAACATTATCATTGGGCTGAAGTACTAGAGCATAGTAATAACATCAAAGATAAAAATGTTTTGATTATAGGTGGTGGATTAATAGGTTTAGAGATCGCACATAGTTTAATACTGGATAATAATAATATAACAATTGTAGAGATGCTTGACGAAGTAGCTCAAAATATGGAAATGATAAGTAGAAAGCTGACTCTGAAAACCTTAAATGAAAGTCAAAAAGCTAAAATATATACTTCTAGAAAAGTTCTTGAAATAAAAGATAAGCAAGTATTTTTAGATAACGGAATAATTATAGAAAATATAGATGAAATTATTGTTACAACCGGAATGAAGCCATATCATTATCTAGAAAATGAATTAATGGGACTTGTATCAATTTACTTAATTGGAGATGCAAATAAAGTTTCTAATGCACAAACTGCAATAGAAGATGGATTTGATATTGCTTTAAAATTATAAACTTAAGCTTTTACTGCAAAATAAATTGTAGCAGGAATTGATACTACAAAACAATAATATGCAAAAATATAGAAATTACCTTTTTTAATTAATTTTAATAATATAACTAATGAAAATAAGCCAACAAAGAAAGCAAATAAGCCACCTATCAGATAAACATAAAAATCATTAACTGAAACAGATAAAAATCCCTTATACCCAAGTACAACGGCTCCTAATATAGCAGGAATAGACAATAAAAATGAAAAGACACCAGCCTTTTCTCTATTTACCCCTAATAGTATTGCTACAGAAATAGTAGAGCCCGACCTAGAAATACCAGGAGTTATCGCCAAACCTTGAACAAAACCAATAATTAAAGCTTTTTTATAAGTTAATTTACCATCTTTTTGCTGAAAAAACTTAGATGAATATAAGATTATTCCATTAAAAAACAATATAATTGATACAACTAAAGGACTTGAAAATGTTGCTTCAAAATAATCTTCAAATAATAAACCAATTATTGCAGTTGGAATAGTACCAACAATAACCATCATTCCTAAATTAAAATCTTCATTGGTTTTCTTTTCTAATATAGCAGAAAAAATCCCTTTTATAATATTAATAATGGTCTTTCTAAATATAATTAAAACAGCAAATAACGAAAATAAATGTAAAAATATTGTAAAAGATAGAGATATACTTGTTTTACTGTTAAATAATCCATGGCTAATATGTAAATGCCCCGAAGAAGACACAGGCAGAAACTCCGTTAATCCTTGTATTATTCCTTCAGTTATAGATTCTAAATATGTCATAATTACCTAAAGTTCAAATACTCTTTATCTTTTAATATAATTGTTATTTTTTCATCACTACCAAATTTAAAAACAATAATATCTTTTTCTAACATTTTTTTATTCATATTATCAGTATTTTTATCATTTTTAATCTTTTTATCTTGTTTTTTATTACTTTTTACAAATAAAGCAATAACATTAGGAGTATTAGCAAGAATTTTAAAATCTCCTTTTAATTCAAAAACAGGAACTTTCCCTCCTTTAAATTCTTGTATTGTAATATTATTTGCATCAAACCTTACTTTAACAATATCTGTTGCTGATATTTTAGAGTGAAATTTGAATTCTTTTTTACTATTAATCAAGTCTTTAAACCAAAAAGCGATTTCCTTTATATTCTTTCTTGATGAACTAAGTTTTAAGTTATCAAAAAAGCCACATTTTAATTTATCATTCTCTTTTGTAACAGTAAACTTCTCAGAATATGATGCTCCGTCCATATCCCTTAGAATTAATTTAAATATTTCAGAATTTCCATCTTTTTTTATTGAATTTATTGAAACTATTTTCTTATATTTCCTTAAAAAGTCATTAATATTTTTTGTATACTTTTCATGAGATGCTAAATAATCTTTATCTAAAATACCAATTTTAATTAGGGCCAATTTAGATTTTTGAGTTAAATATGGGTATATTTTACTGATAGTATCTCTATTAACATTCCTACAAAATTCAATTAATTTTTTAGGATCAGTATATTCTTCATCCTCTTCCTTTAAGGTTATACCATTTGGTATTAAAAACAAACCAAATCCTTCAATTTTAACAAAACCAGAAATCACATTTAGTTTTTTATTTTCAGTTTTACCATTAATTGTAAATTCAATATTTCGCCCTTCCTTAACTTTGTATGTTCCTTTTTTCTTAGGATGTCTATGACAATTTCTATCATATTTTCCATATAACTCAAATTTTCCATCAGGAAACATTAATAAAAAGCCACTATCTTTAGTACTTGGCTCCCATACTCCAGCAAAAGGTGTTTTACTTCTATCAATTTTCATAGATGCTAATACTTTCTTAGGATTTTTTTTCACTTTTTTAACAACTTGCTTAACAATAGTTTTATTATTATTTTGTGATTGTTCTTTATTACTTTTACTGCAAGACACCGACACAAACACCAATAAAAAAGACAATACTAAATACTTTAGATTAGCTCTTTTTTTAATAACCATTCTTCCTCCTAACATTTATAAGTTTTTAATTATAGATTTTGCTTTTTTAGAATATCCACTTCTAGGATATAATTTTATCAATGTTTTAAATAGAGTCTTACTATCTTTTTTTAAGCCTAAATTCTTTAAAGAATTAGCCATTTGAAATAATATCTGTGAAATATGTCTACTTTTAGGATATTTTGCTAAAAACTTACTCATAACTCTATAAGCTTTTTCATATTGCCCAGAAGAATAATAAGCTTGAGTTACCCAGTATCTAGCAGAATTAGCTTTATTATGTTTAGGAAATTTTTTAATTAAAAAATTAAAAATTTCAATAGATTTATTCATTCTGTCTTTATGTTCCATAGATTTATATTTTTTACCATCAATATAAGCATATCCTAATTTAAACAATGCGATAGGATTATTTAGTTTTTTATAATCAGAACTACTAGGATTAATATTTTTAGTATTTTTATTATCCTTTGCTACGCTATTTGACTTAACAGCTTGAGTTTTAGAATTATTCATAGCAATATTTACATCTACATCCTTTAGCCTTTCTTTTAATTCCTTAAACTTTTTTTCTAATTGCTCAAATTTAAAAAGAATCTCCTCGTTTTTACCTTCTGCTTTCTTGAGTCGTATATCCATTTGAACCATATCTTGTCCAAAATCAGCATTATTATGATGTAGCAATTTTTTAGCTTCTTTAAGAATTTTGTTCATTTCTAAAAGTTTAACATCAACTCTTCTTAATTTTCTTTTCACCTTATTTTGGTCATTGTTTACTTTATTTTCAAGCATTTTATATTTTGCATCTATTCTAGCAACATTTTTCTTAATTGTATTACCTTCAGCAGTGCTAACACAAGAATAATTAAACATCAACAATATTAATAATATTAAAATCTTTTTCATTACACTCCTATTCTTTCTTTAATTATTTCAATTACCTTATTAATAACTTCTTCAATAGATAAGTTACCAGTATCAATTAAAATCGCATCATCTGCCTGTATTAATGGGCTTGCTTCTCTATGACTATCATTATAATCTCTTTCTTTTAACTCTTCTAGTACTTTTTCAAAAGAAATATCAAGACCTTTTGCAAGTAATTCCTTATATCTTCTTTCTGCTCTTATTTCAGATGAAGCAGTTAAGAATAATTTTATTCCTGCATTTGGAAAAACAACAGTACCGATATCACGCCCTTCAATAACAATAGAATTTTCTTTTCCTAGTTCTCTTTGTTTATCAACAAGTATCTTTCTTAATCTTCCATTTTTAGCCACATTACTAGCATTCATTGATACTTCTTGTGTTCTTATAATGGAACTTATATCTTTGTTATTAACAAACACTAAATTCTTATCATTTTTTTGTTTAAAAGAAAACTTAAGCTTTTTTGCTAACTCAAGTATCTTCTCTCCTTCAAAAGAAATATTATTTTTTATTGCAAATAAAGCAACAGCTCTATACATAGCGCCAGTATCAATTAGCATAAAATTAAATTTTTTGGCGATTTCAAAACTAACAGAACTTTTTCCTACTCCTCCTGGCCCATCAATTGCAATAACAATACTCATAACTCCTCAAAATAACAACCTCTTTTTATATAATTTATTGTAAATATAGTCAATTTTTTTTTATTTTACTTCAATTATTTGAAAATTATACTTGACAACATCATTGTTTTATAATCTAATGGCTCTTTTTATTTATGTAATAGAGGAAATATGTTACCATTTAAGAAAACTAAGGCATTGGAGCAGAAAATCGATAATTTTTTAGACTCATTATTAAAAAGTTCACTTATACTAGAAGCAGGTATAAAAGCATATCTAAACTCAGAAATGAAAGATTTCAATTCTAGAATTGAAGAAATTACAAAAGAAGAGCATAATGCAGATAAAGACAGAAAATATGTTGAAATTGAATTATACACATATTCTTTAATGCCTGAATCAAGAGGAGATGTGCTAGGATTACTAGAAAATCTTGATAAAATAATTGATACTTCAAAAGAGGTCTTATATAATTTTTCTATAGAACTACCAAATATTCCAGAAGAATTTAAAAAAGGTTACATAAACTTAACAGAACAAACAACAAAATCTGTTGAAAATTTAGTCCTTGCAGCAAGAGCGTACTTTGTTAGCTCTCTTATGGTAAAGGATTATATTACTAAAGTAAGCTTTTATGAATCAGAAGTAGATAAAATCACAACAGAATTAAGAACAAATATATTTAGATCAGAAAATTTAAACTTAGCAGAAAAACAACATTTAAGATTTTTTACTCATACAATAGAAAGAATTTCAGATATGGCAGAAGATGTGTCAGAGAGAATTTCAATATCTGTAATTAAAAGATCAATATAAAAATTAAAGGAAATTATGTTTTTTATTTTTTTAACAAGTGGATTATTTTTAGGATGGTCGTTAGGAGCAAATGATGCTGCAAATATTTATGGTACGGCAGTTGGCTCTAAAATGGTCAAATTTAAAACAGCCGCAATATTAGCCTCTGTATTTATTTTGCTAGGAGCCATCATTGGGGGAGCAGGAGCCGCTCATACTCTGGGTAAACTAGGCTCAGTTAATGCAATTGCAGGTTCTTTTACTGTTGCGTTTGCCGCGGCAATAACTGTTGCATGGATGACTAAGCTTAAATTACCCGTATCAACATCACAGTCAGTTGTTGGTGCAATTATTGGCTGGAACTTTTTTAGTAATTCTGTTACTGACTACAATTCATTAACAAAAATTATGCTATCTTGGCTTGCATCTCCTATATTAGCAGCAATTATTTCAGTAATAGTTTTTAAATTAATGCAAAAAATTATAGAAAAATCATCCATTCATATTATAACACAAGATATGCTTACAAGAATTGGGCTAATTGTTATTGGGGCCTTGGCGTCTTATAGTCTAGGAGCAAATAATATAGCAAATGTTATGGGAGTTTTTGTTGATGTATCTCCATTTAAAGATTTATCTTTTTATGGATTATTTAACTTAACAAGTATTCAAATATTATTTGCATTTGGTGGTTTAGCTATTGGGGTGGGTGTTTTTACATACTCTAAAAAAGTTATGATGACTGTTGGTGATGGTTTAGTTAAATTATCTCCCGTTGCAGCACTAATTGTTGTATTAAGCCAAGCAATAGTGTTATTTTTATTTTCATCAGAAGGCTTGGAGCATTGGCTTTATACTCATGGACTTCCTACAATTCCTCTTGTACCAGTTTCAAGCTCTCAAACAGTTATTGGTGCTGTTATTGGTATTGGCTTAGCAAAAGGTGGAAGAAATATAAAATATGGAACACTAGGTAAAATTGCATCAGGTTGGGTTTCAACACCTCTTATTGCTGCCATAGTCAGCTTTATCATGTTATTCTTTATACAAAATGTTTTTCAACAAAAAGTATATACAACTATTAATTATAGGTTAACTCAAGCAGGTTTATCTAAAATGCATAATAAATTATTTAAAAATAAAAAAGTAATTAATGCTTTAGATAAAATTATTGATAAAAACTTTAATAATGCTATTAAATTACAAAAAGAATTATCTAAAAGTATAAAAGATTATACTTTAGTTTTAAAATTAATAGACCAATCTAAAATCGATAAAATGAAAATAAATTACAAGAAAATATCTGAGATAAAAGATTTAAATTACACTAAAAACCAATTAAAAGGAATAAAACTTATTGATGGTAATAATTATAACTATAAATGGCAATTATACGATGATTTATCCAAAAAATCTAAATCTTGGAAGTTGAAAAAGAAAAATATAAAAAACAAAATATACAATAAATCACTTAAAACTAAATTACAAATTCTATATCATAATTCAAAAATCAAATAAATTAATCCTTGTTTAAATAAAACTTTAAACACTTCTTATCATCAGTTTTAGTTTTTATTTTATATTCTGTAAATTCTTTTCCTGAACTTAGTATATGTAAATTGTATTCATCTTTTTTATCTTCTAAATCAGCAGAAAACACAACTTTTATATTATCACCTTCTTTATTAATCTTACTTAACAAATTTCTTGATTTAACTGAAAATGGGGCTTTTAACTTTTTAGGTACCTTCATTAATATCTCTCCTTTATTACAAGAAATATTATTAATTTTAGTTTTATGATTATCTAAAACGCCCTTCTTTTCATTACTATTAGAAAAACTAATTACTCCCCAAATTATTAAAATAATAATAGCAACCAACACTAACATCATAGAAAAAAACTTAAAAAGTACCATACTATCTGTTTTATCAATTTCAACAGCAAGACTTTGCCTATTTTTACTTATTTCATCAATTTCTTCATTAATTATATCTATCTTTTCATAAAAACCTACAAATTCATTTGGTAAAATATTTTTAGAAAATGATAAATTTCCAATATTTTTATAAATCCCTTCAAGTTCTTTATTACGATTTATAACTGAGTTTTTATTTGTAGAAATAATCTTTTTTATTGCATCAATCTCCCTGATTTTCTCTTTTTTTAATCTACCAATCTCTTTTTTATATGTATTAATTTGCTCCTCAGCTGTTTTTATTTCTTCTGTTACAACTTTTATATTTTCTTTAAGAGCATTATATTCATCTGTTTTAGTCTCAAAATCATGTGTAATTTCTAATAACTCTTTTTGTAATCTTTTATAATCATTTTCTAAAATTAATATTTTATCTTCATCTAATCCATCTTCTTCTGATTTATTGTCTAATCTCTCTTGAGTATCTTTAAAAATACCTTCTTTTTCCTTTAATATATCTTTAGATTCTTTTAATACTTTCTTTATTTCTAAAGACTCTTCTTTAAGTTTTATTAATTTATTCTGAGGAATAGAAAGATTTTCTTTTAGTTCCGCTATTAAAGGAGTATAAGAATCAATTTGATGATTGTAATCCTCTTTTGTTATATCAATTTTTTCTTCTAATTCTAAATTCTCTTGTTCTAACTTCTCAATAATACTTAAAACATTTTTCATAGAATTTACTTCTTCAAAATCAGCAAATTTTTCAACATCCATATTACTAATCTTAAAACCAATATCTAAGTATAATTTAGATAATTCCTCCCTTTTTAATATCAATTCATTTTTTAAATTTCTAATTCTTTTTTTTCGTTGTAATTGCTCAAGACCTTTTTTAAACATGTTAACAACATTCATAATAACTCCATTTATTTTTTAACATTAAACCACTTATTTAAATTTATAGGATTCTTCTTTTTTCTTATTTCAAAATATAATTTAGGATATTCAGTTGAGCCCGTATCTCCACTCAAAGCAATTACCTCCCTGTCCTCAACTTTTTCTCCTGATTTTTTTAATATTTTGCTCAAATGCATATAAATACTATAAAAACCACCTCCATGTGAAACAATTACTGTTTTCCCATAACCCTTTATATAATTTGCAAAAACAATATTTCCTTTATAAACATTATGAACTCTTGTTCCTATTGGCACCTTAAAAGTTAATCCTTTGTGCATATCATAATATTTTTTAGACTTTATATACCTAACATAATACCACTTATAAACTTTTGAATTAACTGGAAAATCCAACTTACCCTTCATTCTTAAAAAACCAGAATAAGAATTTCTAGTTACTAATTTTTTATTTATTTTATTAGAAACCACTTTTTTTTCATTTTTTAATTTTTTATTTAAAGTTCTAGATTTTTTAACTTTTATAATATATCTTCTTTTTTCATTCCTTTCTTTTATAAAATCCTTTTTTTGAATTTCAAGTTTTAGTTGCCTTTCTTTTAATTCTTTAATTTGATTTTCATATAAATCAATAATTTTATTAATTTCTTTTAACTTTATTAAATAGTTTCTTATTAAATTAATATCATTGTTTATTACAATTTTAAAAAACTTTTCTTTTCTCTCTACACTTAAAGCATCTTTAGAATCAATTAATTGCAAGAAATTATTTCCATTAAGTATTTTAAATAAGTATTTAACTCTTTTTTTTATAATAATTTCTAATTTTTTATTACTATTTTTTAGATTTCTAATTCTTAATTTACTATTTTCTAGTTTTTTTTCTAATTCAATAATATCTTTTTTACTTTTATCTATAGATTTTGAAATATTAGATATTTTATAATCCAAATTTTTTACTTTATCTAAAATGGAAACAGCTTGAATGTTTATAGCAATTAAAAAGAATAAAAATAGTTTCATATCTTTAAAAATTTAACAACTGAAATATGTGAAGAAAGCAAACCAAGAAAACTTGTTACAAAAAGATTAATAAAAATATATGAAATAGGCAAAAATTGAAATCCCGAAATACCAATAGGTAATAATTCTGCTATATTTGATAATGAAAATGAATATATTATATACAAAATAAATAAAGCAAGGCTTGAACTGATAATACCTTGCAATACTCCTTCAATATAAAAAGGAAAAATTATAAATTCTTGAGTAGCACCAACTAATTCTAAAGTTTCTATCTCTTCTTTTCTTGAATAAATAGTCAGTTTAATTGTAGTGTAAATTGTGAATATTGTTATTATGATTATAAAAATTAAAATATAATAAGATAATGAAGTTGAAACATCTCTAATTTTTTTTATTTTATTATAAGTTTTTTTACCATAAGATAAACTATCAACAAAAAATAAATCCGTAATAGATTTTACTAAAGTTTTAGATAACTTTAATCGTTTTGAAAACCTTACTTTAAAATAAGAAGGTAAAATATTCGCGTCCAATCCCTCTAGTAAATCTCCGTTTTTACCCAATTCTTTTTTAAAAGATTTTAACGCTTCTTTATTTGTTACATATTTAATTGTTTGAATATCAGGCAAAAGTTTTTTTACTTTGTCTTGATAAGTTTTAATATCTTTACTTTCTGCTAATACTTCTAAATAAATAATCATATCTCTTGATGAATGATTTTCTAAAAAAATATTTAAATTATATGATATTAATAAAAAAAGATTTAGTATAATTAAAGACGCAGCTATTATAAACATCAAAAATAGATTCAATGAAATGTTCCTAATTATACTTTTTATCGCTTTGTTAAAAAAATATGCAATCCTCATAGGATAAAAATAGTGTATTTTATAAAGAATATCAAGAATAATTTTAGTTTTTTACTTATTTTTTACTTTATATGAATAAATATTGATATATTTACTATAATATTTTAAAATATTTAAACTTAATATAGGAGTTTTATGCAATTATTAAATAATAAATATAAATTAATCTCTCAAATAGAAAGAAATATTTATAATGCAATAAATATTAATACTACGCAAAAAGTCATTATTTATACTTATAAAGCAATTGCACCTTCTGATTGGAACTTAGGAAAGAAAATTAATGAAGAATTAAGAAAGTCTAAACTAAATAATGAAATTATTGATTTTTTTTACAGAGATGACCCAAAAACTAATAAAAAAATTTTTTATAAAGTAAACTTTACTCAGGAAGAAATAGACAAACTAAAGGATAGTTCTAATAATAATGAAATTAAAAGCACATACTCCACAATTAAACCTAGAAAAAATTTAATTTTAATACCTGTTTGTGGTACTTGTAACACTCCACTAAGCTTAAGAAATATGGATCCAACAAGAAACAAGGCATATTGTAAAAAATGCCATAGAGAAAGAACTATTTTTATGAAAGAACCAGAACATAGTATTAAAGAGAATTTAGAAGCACCAAGAAATATAGATGTAATAATAAAAAAAGATAAATTTTTAGTAAAAATGCCTTCTAAAAAAGGTAAATTTATTCTATTAAGTTTGCTTTTTTTAATTTCTTTAATTCCAGCTTCAATTATAATAACAGGTGGAATAGAAATGAATAGCATTCTTAAAACTTTGATATATATAGGCGGTATATTTTTCTCTTTTGCAGTAGCTATTCCTAGGCAATATATAGAAATAAATGAGCATTTTCTAATTGTAGGACATAAACCTTTTGGATTATCTGCAACTAAAAAAATTAACCTTAAAAAACTAGAACAACTCTATGTAAAAAAAATAGGGAAAAGAGAATTAGATGCAGACACTGATTATTCAGATAAAAAAAATTATTTTGATAAATATGCATTAAAAGCCATATTAAAAGGAGAAAAACATATTTTACTACTTAAAACAAGAAATCCTAAAATAGCAAGTTATCTAGAATACCAAATTGAAGAATATTTAAATATACAAGATAAAATTGTACCTTTTGAATATAATATTGATAACGATCTAGCATTTTATGATGAAAATGAATAGAATTAAGGAGTTTTATGAAAGAGCTAAATTATAGATTTAAATCAATAGAAGAAAAAATAATTAATGGAAAAGAAGTTCATAAAGTTAAAGATATTTTTAATGACAATGAAGCATTTGTTGAAAAATACAAAGAAATAAAAGATATGGACTGGGAAGGAACATCAAAAATAGAAGATGAATTAAATAAATTAAAAGATAATAAAACTATAACAGATTTTTTTTACAATAATGATTATGACAGGGATTTAAAAATATTTTACAAGGTTTTTGAACATTACGATAAATATGAAACCCATAATGTAGCAGTAAGCTCCCGTACTGATCCTGAAATGGAGGCTACCAACTCCCAAACACATGAAAATCCCACAAAACAAACAGATATTTTAGAAACAGAAAAACCTTTAGAGCAGGAAAAACCTGCCCATACTGTGCATAAATTAAGTGAACTGGGGGGTTCGGTAAAAGTAGAAATTAAACCTAAAAATGATTTACAACCAACAACACTTAAAATGGAAAAAGAAGATATTTTTACATCAAATTTACTTGATACCCAACCTAAAACATTTGATAATATCAATAGTAATCTTGAGTTAAATTATAAAAAAACAGTATCAAGGGCTGAAATGAATAATAAGATTATTTGCAAAGTATGTGAACAGCCACTAAAAAAAGAAAGATTAAATATAGAAAAAAACATAGGATATTGCGAAAATTGCCATACAATAAGGCAAATAAAAACCCTAAATCAAGAAGAAAAAGCAAGAAAAAAGATTAGTATTATTGCACCAAATGGTATAATTGTTAAAAATACTGGCTCAAAATTACATATAGAAACTCAATTAAATGTAAAATCAGGTTTTATATCCATTTTTATTGCTATTATAATGTCACTCTTTGCATTATCGTATGGTTCAAGTAATAACCCAACGGCATTAATATTCACTTTATTTGCTATTGCAATAGCTTATACCGGGCTGATTGATATAATAAACAAAGTTTATATTAATGTTACAAAACAAAGTATAATTATTAAATCTAAACCGTTGCCACACTTTCCAATGAAAATTTTTATATCAGATAAAATATCCCAAATATATGTGAAAGAATATATTCATAAAAATAAAAATAGCACCACTTATAGCTATAAAGTAAGAGCAATTCTAAAAAATGGAAAAGATAAAGTTTTAGTTAAACTGGATAATCCAGAATATGCCTTATATCTTGAAAGAAGTATAGAATCATGGTTAAGAATTGAAGATAGATATGTTTCTGGAGAATATAAATAGTTTATTACTTTTTTAATAGCTTTTTCCAAGTATTTATTTTTCTATATATTAATTTTAAACCATTTTTAGATACTTCCTTATCACTAAATCTAACTATGTAATATAAACTAATTATTTCATGTAATTCAACAGATCTAATTAAATCCTTATCTTGTTTACTTAAATTATTTAACCAAATTTCAATTGGAATATCTTTATTACGAATAATTTTCTTTGATTTTAGTATTTTATCTACTTTTTTAAATATTTTTGAAGTTTTCTTGATAATAAGTTTATTTTTATTTTGTTTATTTCTATTTTTATATCTTATTACAATAAAAATAATAATTAAAAGTACGATACTATATTGATAGTTATTTTTTATAAAGCTCCAAATTGAAGAGCTTTTAAACTTATATTCAATATATGATAAATAATCATATATTTTATAATAGAAAGCAAATTTCTTATTTTCAATCTCTAACCAAGAAGATGGAGTTGTATCAAAATTATACCATTCATTATTAACTAATACCCTCACCCAAGCATGAGCATGCCTTTGCCTTATAATAAAAGCATTTTCTAATTCACTATACTCCTGAACGGAATATCCAACTGTATACCTTGCAGGAATACCAAGTTCTCTTAAAATAAGAGTTGTTGCTGTTGCAAAGTATTCACAATGTCCAGCCCTTCTTTCAAGTAAAAAACTACCTAATGGAGATTTTATTTTTTTCCCTTTCTTAAAATCCAAAGAATACCTGTATTTGGTATTAAAAATTAAATTAAGCCTATTTAATACTGTCATTACCGGAGTTTTTGAAGTTAATCTGGCTTTTCTTATAAATAAGTCAATATAAATTTTTTCATTTTTAGGAATTGCCAAATCATTACGGGTAAATTTTTTATCCAAACAGGAAATATTCCTTTTATAATATTCAAAACTAATAGAGTTTGTTTCAACCCCCTCTCTTTTTACGACCATTAGTTCATTTTTACTAAAAGTTTCCTTATTTTTTCTTCTAATCACTTTACTTATTCTTGTATGCAATGGCAAAATAGAAAGCTTTTTAAATTCACCAAACAAAGTTGCTCTTAGTGTTTCTTCTTCATTAAATTTATATGAACAAAGGTCTTCATTAAAGTTAAGAAATTTGCTTTCTGGTGCAACCCAATCTCCATTAAAATATTTTGTATATGTAGCTTCTCTTAAATACCATGGATAATTATTTCTATCTGCTTTAAGCCTATAAACTATTTCATCAGATAGTTTTAATTTACCAATACTGCCTATCCTTGTAGATGATTTTGAAATATCAATATTATTACTATCAATACCCATTAAAAAATTAATCATTGTATCCACAAGCTTTTTATGTAAATTAGATACCCCATTTTGTATAATAAATGAAGAGAACATAAGTAAAACAAGTATAATTAGCCAAGTTGTAAATCTATATCTCTTAGGTTTTATAAAAAATAAAAGAATAGCAAAAAATACTGATATAAAAACATAAAAAATTAATCCCTTTTTTCCTAATGATGCAGCAAGTACAACCAGAAAGATATAACAATATAATATTTTAACTTTTTTATTATCATTAGGTACAAAAATTAATAGAGACTTGATTAGTATTTTCTTGTCGTAACTATATAATTCAAGAGCAACAAGAGGTAATAGTATTAAGGGAGACCATTTTAGTACCCCTCCAAGAAAAAAAGATGTGTTATTATTTAAATAATAGTATATTACAATAAAAAATAAAAAATAACTAATAAGAGAAGCAAATTTAAATAATGAAAAACTAAAACTATTTTTACTATTTATGAATAATGGAAATCCTAAAAATATAATTAATATTATTGCAAAAATTATATTATTAGTCTGGAATCCCCAAAATAAAATTACAGATAATATTGCAAATAAATCAATCATGAACACAAAAAGTGTAATCTTGTTGAAGCAACAAACTAAAAACCAATAAAAAACAATATAAATCCAATGATTAATCCAAAAATAATATTAAAAACCTTAATTTTTAATGCATCTTCCAAAGAATAACCAATAATGGGAAGTAGTCCGTGACCATCTTGTATAATTGAATTAGCTAATAATATTGAAAATGGTATTGACCCCTGTAGGTAAAGAGTCATAAATAGTAAGTTCGGACCACTAATTGGTAACAAGCCCACAAGAGCAGCAATAAACATTGTTGCAACCTGATGTTTAAAAATCAAATCTGACAGATGAACATATTCGTTTAAAAATGAGATTATTAGTAATGAGAAAAATAACCATAAAAATATTTTGGGAATATGCTTCATAAAAACATGCTTCCAAATATGAGCCTTGAAAAAATGCTTTAAATCTATATTATTCTCATGTCCTTGATGGTGCTCTATACAACATGCAGGCTTAAAAGTTAATTTTAATAGCTTTTCTGTTAATGTAGCTAAATAACCACCAAATATCCCTAAAATAAAAGTAAGACCCCCCAAAATTAAAGCTGTCTTAGGAGAAGTTGCAAATAAGACAAATGCTTCATCTCCAAAAGTTGCAATTGTGGCGGCAATAATTCCACCAAAGCCTATTATTCCAGCCATATAAAATGTATCAACAGCATAAACCCCTACACAACCAGGAGTTGAACCTAAAAAAGAAGAAAACACATATTGACTAAATTTGTTATGTGTTAAATATTTTTTAAATATATCAGAATATTTTAATTCTAAAAATTCAACAAGGATCATAAATAAAAAAACTAGACCAATAATCTTAAATGTTGCAAAAAGAATTGAAAAAAATTCAAATTCCATATGATGGTCATGATTCATAACTACTCCTTAAGCATATTACGAAATTCTTCTAAATCAAACATTTTACCTGGGCAAGTTTTAGTTACCCCTTTAAACTCATTATGACCACGAACATTTGAAATGTCAATATCATATTTACTGATTAACTTTTTTACAAGACTAATCAAAGAATCATATTGTTTTTCTGTTGGCCTATAATTATCCATATTACCAACAAGGCAAATACCAATAGACTCATGATTTACACTTTTTACATGAGCTCCCTGATAATTCAAACTTCTCCCTTCTTCAATTTTACCGTCAATACTTAGTCCGTCTTTTCCATTACCAATTACAAAGTGATAACCAATGGCATCCCAACCAAAATAAGCTTTGTGAAGCCAATGATAATACTCACGGTTTCCATTGTCTATTTCAGCATGATGAATAGCAATATATTTAATATTTTCCTTTATTAAAGGTTTAAAATTTGGAGTTTTTTCAAACTCATAATCAAGTTTCTCTAAAAAATCTAAACCTGAAAAATCATTTAAAGGAACTTTTTGCCTAGTCCAAACAAGGTATTTTTCATGTTTTTTATATAGTTTTGTATTTTTTATATCCATAATATCTCCTAAAAATAAGATTTTAGCTTATTTTTCAACGGAAAATACCTGCTTGCAGGTAGTTGAAGTTGCTAATCAAAAATCAAATCATCAAAGATAACTGGAATTCTTTTTTTAAATTCGCTAAGTAAAGGCAAAGCAATTTCTCTCATTTGCGGATGTGCAGCTTTATGACATCTCAATTCAAAAAAATGTCTCCACGCTCTTAAATTCATAGTCATAACAATTTCAGTTTTTAGAGAATTTGGTAAAACACTTCTTGCTTCTTGCGCAGTAGCTCCCTCTTCTAGTAGCTCCATATAGGCTTTTTCTGCAAACCTCATAGCCGAATGCCATATTTTATATTTCACACTATCGGTATCCCAAAAAACAGGCTCAATTGCTGTAATTTCCGAACCATACTTACCCTTTGAATAATTTACATATCTCGTTGATTCTTGAGTATAAGAAGCTAATCTATGCCTTACTATTTCATGTGTAACTCCCCTATCACAAATAACCCTTACTGTAACAGAATAATGTTCTATCACTGATTCATGCTTAAAATTCATTATTTTAGCAATAAATTTTTTTGCAGATTCTTCTGTTATTTTATCTTCTGATTTGTAAGCCGTTCTTCCAGCCTTTTCAATATGTTTTAAAATTTCTTCCGAATTTATTTTACTCTCTATTATAAAATAAGGTTTTATTACTTTCATTTTAACTCCTAAAAATGCAACTCTTTAATATCATATTTGGAGTTTTTATTCAATTTAAATTCTTTGTATTATGATGATTTTCTCCATTTGAATGATTTATCTATTTAACATGAATAATTTGAAAATAATAATATATTATGATATAACCCCTTGTAATTTTGTTTTTTCTATAATAAATAGAAACTGGAGGCTTAATGAAAAAAATATTAGTAATGATTTTATCTTTAACTGCATTATTGTATTCTTGTGCAGGAGAAGAAAAAACTTGTACAGAAACAGGTTGTGATACAGGAAAAC
>Ga0256842_1001377_pt1 | contig 19557 bp, 24 predicted proteins | sample 4559240metaG_FD_185973 | JGI IMG/M metagenome (GOLD analysis project Ga0256842, IMG submission 185973) | Hydrothermal vent microbial communities from Guaymas Basin, Mexico - 4559-240 | ecosystem: Environmental > Aquatic > Marine > Hydrothermal vents | place: Mexico: Guaymas Basin | collected... | reverse complement strand
AATGGGATGTAGTGGAATTTCCATCGCAATTTCTCGAAAATTTTTCATATGCCCGTCCCGTGCTCGAGAGATTCGCCAGACATATCGAAACAGGTGAGCCGATGCCATCCGAGCTTTTTGAAAAAATTGAAAAGAGCCGCAATTTTCTCGCGGCAATGGGTGTGCTTCGTCAAATCGAGTTTGCACTTTTCGATTTTATGCTCCATCAAAAACTATATCAAGGCGAAGAGATTCAGGCCCTTTTGGACAGTTTGAGAGAGAGGCTTTCGCTGATAAAGCCGCCGAGCTACAATCGTTTTCAGTGGGGTTTTGCACATATCTTCGCCGGCGGCTACGCGGCGGGCTACTATAGCTACAAGTGGGCAGAAGTTCTCAGCGCCGATGCCTTTTTTGCATGTTTTGAAAAAGAGAGGATAAAAGAAGATATGGCGAAAGGTTACCTTCACCACATTCTGGAAAAAGGTGCCAGTGCTCCGATGCGAGAACTGTATCACGAATGGCTCGGCAGGGATCCTGACCCGATGGCACTGCTTCATCTCTATGGATTGGCAGGCAGAAAAATATCGCTGTAGGATTTTTAGAAGCGCCTATGGTGAAGATGCTGCATACATGTATTGGCGTGGCAGTGACAAAAGAATGTCTATAGGCGTTCTTGGTCGATGCGTGTAAAATAGCGAAGGTAGAGATATCCTGCAATGCCCGAAAGTAAAGATCCCAGAAGTATTCCGATGCGTTCATCAACTTGCAGCAGGCACGCTTCACCGGTACACTCAAACGCCAATGAGCCGACAAACAGGCTCATCGTGAAACCGATGCCACCAAGCAGTGCGACACCATAGATATGTCGCCACGATATCTCTTTTGGTAACATGCTCCATCCAAGCTTGACACAAAGCCAGGCGAAGAGAAAAATTCCCATCTGCTTGCCTAAAAAGAGACCCAGAAGAATTCCCAGTGTGATCGGGCTGTGCAGGTCGCTTATTTCCATCAGGGAAAAATCTATACCTGTATTTACGAACGCAAAAAGAGGCAGTATGAAATGATTGACAGGAGTATAAAGAGAACTCTCCAAATGATGAAAACTCGCTTTGTTGTTGCGTATCGGGATAAAAAAGGCGGTGGTTATGCCGGCAAGGGTGGCGTGTACGCCTGATTTGAGAAGAGCTGTCCAGAGCACGACACCTACCAAAAGATAGATGGTATTGTTTACAACTCCTCTTTTGTTTATGAGAAAAAGCAACAATAGAGCTACAATACCCACACACAAGGCTATGATGGATATTTTGGATGTGTAAAACAGTGCGATAATTATGATTGCGCCAAGGTCGTCGATGATGGCCAATGCTAACAGAAACAATTTAAGTGCTACAGGTACGCGCTTGCCCAGGAGTGAAAGAATACCGAGTGCGAACGCTATATCGGTAGCTGAAGGAATGGCCCACCCCTTCATTGCGTGAGGATCGTCGAAATTGAACAGTATGTAGATCAGTGCAGGTATCGCCATGCCTCCAAATGCAGCGAAAGCGGGCAGAGCGATATGTGATGGTTTTGCCAATTCTCCCTCGACCACTTCTCTTTTTATCTCCAACCCGACCATGAAAAAGAATATCGCCATAAGTCCGTCATTGATCCAAAGAAGTAGCGGCTTGGCGATCGTGAAGGTGCCGATACTGATGACGACTGGAATCTGTGAAAATTCGGCATAAAGACTCTTGAGTGGGGAGTTGGCGACGAACATGGCCAGAAGAGTTGCCACAATCAGCAGTATGCCTGTAGAGGATTCGTTTTTGAAAAAATTGAGAAGCGACTCTTTTGTCATGGAGCGGTTCTCAATTTTTTCGCATGAAATGCTTTTGGGCGATCAGCGTCACCACTACGACGACCGAGACCACGAAAACAACGGAGAATATCTCCCATAGAAGTTCATTGAGGCTCATTGTCTGCCTTTGTGAGATTGTTTTACCGGCAATGCCTATCGCTCCGCCATGTTTGGCGAAAAGCGGTATGGCAATGCACCGGAATTATCGATTTTTGCGGGCATGGCCTTCGATGATGAATCTAAGAGCGTTTAGGCGAATGAAGCCTTCGGCATCTTTTTGGTTGTAGACTGTATCTTCTTCGAATGTACAGAATTCAGGGTTGAAAAGAGAGTTGGGAGACTGTCGTCCCACGACGGTAACGTTGCCTTTGTAGAGTTTGAGACGGACATCGCCGTTGACGTTGCGCTGTGTCTGGTCGATTGCCGCCTGGAGCATCTTTCTCTCGGGGGCGAACCAGAAACCGTTGTATATAAGCGTAGCGTAGCGTGGCATCAATTCATCTTTGAGATGCGCCTCTTCCCTGTCGAGTGTGATCGATTCGATGGCCCTGTGTGCTTTGAGCATGATGGTGCCACCCGGGGTTTCGTAGCATCCGCGGCTTTTCATCCCTACGAATCGATTTTCGACGATATCGAGACGTCCTATTCCATGTTTCTTGCCGTATTCATTGAGCTCTGTGAGCATCTGTGCGGGGGTCAAAGCTTTTCCGTCGATCGCCACAGGATCACCTGCTTCATAGCTGATTGTGATGTATTCCGGCTCGTCAGGTGCATTTTCGGGGCTGACGGTCCAGCGCCACATATCCTCTTCCGGTTCATTCATGGGATCTTCCAGGATCCCACCTTCGTAAGAGATATGCAGAAGGTTGGCATCCATCGAGTAGGGAGATTTTTTGCCATGCTTTTCGATCGGGATGTTGTGTGTTTCGGCAAATTTCAGCAGCTTTTCACGGCTGTTGAGATCCCATTCACGCCATGGTGCAATGATGGTAATATCGGGATTGAGGGCGAGATATCCCAACTCGAAGCGTACCTGGTCGTTACCTTTTCCAGTTGCGCCATGGCTGACGGCATCGGCACCGGTGAGTTCCGCAATCTCGATCTGACGCTTGGCAATCAGGGGGCGAGCGATCGAGGTGCCCAGAAGATATTCTCCTTCGTAGATGGCATTCGCTCTAAACATCGGAAAGACATAATCGCGCACGAAATCTTCTTTCAGATCCTCAATGAAGATATTTTCAGGTTTAATGCCTAGTTTCAGCGCTTTTTCTCTGGCTGGTTCGACCTCTTCACCCTGTCCGATATCTGCAGTGAACGTTACCACTTCGCAGTGATATTCATCCTGAAGCCATTTGAGAATGATGCTGGTATCAAGACCTCCGGAGTAGGCGAGTACAACTTTTTTAACCTCTTTTTTCATGTAACAGTCCTCGTATGACGGAAAATTTTTATGATTTTATCCAAAAAGAGTTGAAAGATAGGTGATACAAGGGCGTCTTTCGGGTATGTCAAATTGAAGCTGTCATCCTTTCGTCAGAATGACAAAACGGTAGATATCGGATGCGAAGGGAGCGTATCAAGAGTGGATATCAAGACGTCTGTGTATTTCAGACTCCTTCTTCGTGGAGATGAGAAACTTTTTGGCCTCTTTCACTTTCAGCATCTCTTTTGCGAGTGATCTTTTTTCACTTTCAAACCGTTTTGTCGCCTCTTGTATAAGGGCTAGTACGGTTTGCATATCTTCGATATTTGCGAAAAGCGGCATCGATTCCACCATTTGGACGAGAAGATCTTCGTCCTCTTCTATGATGGCGACCTTGAAAGTTTTTATCCACTCCTTTTCCGCACTCACTTTGCGATTGTCTCCCGCCATGCTTCAAGAAGGCCGCGTGTCACGTTGATGACAATATCGAGCTTTTCCAAAGAGTTCTCCACATTGCATTCTGTAAGAAATTTGATCTGTTGATTATATAAACCTTCCAGATAAAGCGCTACCTCACCGCCTTTGTCGGCATCTAGAGAGTCGATCAGCTCTGCAAAAATGGCAATTGCTCGGTTGGTCCAGTGGACGCGACTCTCTATATCGTTCGCTTCGATCGCTTTTTTTGCCTGGGAGCAGAATCGTAAAACTCCTTCATAGAGCATTTCGATAAGTTTTTCAGGTGATTCTATCTGGATATTGTTTTGCTTGTATGCACTGTAAGCTGCAGCTGCTGTCATTTCAAATCCTTTTTCATATTTTGCATCCTTGCATATTGGTAAGTTTTACCCTTTTTTGTCAAAAATCATTCCAACTAGCTCACGCATTTTGGATGCTAGTCGCATAGCTTCTTCGGAAGGAATTTTTCGAATTACCTGATCGTTGCTTGTATCTATGACTGATACGTACAACTCTTCTACTTTGTCATTGAAGCCAAAGCGTATTGTGGTGTTTAGTGGATCCATCTCCTTATTGAGCTGATCTGTGATCTCTTGAAGCTCCTTTTTCAGTTTTTTTGTATCTTCTTTTTCTTCGACTTTTTGTATCTCTTCTTTTGCCTGTCGCTGTGTGGTTTTGTGCAAGTCCTGCACACTCCGATGCAGGTTTTCGGTTTTCGTGGTGACAGGTGGTGGGATATTTGTCCCCGCTGCTTTGAATATTTCCATGATAATAAATCCTTCAATATTAAACTTGCCAATTTACGTTACGCAGCATACGTGAGTATGCCGCGCAGTACGCGTACAAGGCGCGGCCAAAACCGTGTTGATGCCCTTCACGACGCAGTGATCATACGGCCATGTCGCAGCCCCTCCTGAGCCAAGCGATAGCGTACACGACAACTTCGTTGAAAAAATACGAACACAACTTCGACCAATACCTATGCCTTTTGCCTCGCATCGCAGATATTCTCATTCGACGGATGGAGGTATGTGCTGCATGATGTCAGCTACAGGTAATATCGGTCTCATTTAAAGATTGTTTAGGCAGTATGTCTTATAATTGTTAAAAAAGGGGGAACATGAAGGTTACACTGGCGTGCCGGTCAATCCTGCTCGAAAAGAGTCTAAGGAAGTTTTTGAGAAACTATCTATCCCATGACAGTGAGGCCGATATCGTTATCACGGATTATCTCAAGCAGGGAGAGAAGCCTATTCTTCGTATCGGAACCGATGTCGAAGCTGATCTTAAAAAGCCCTTTTCGCATTCACAGCTGATGATCAGACTCGAAGAGAAACTGGAGCGGCATGCTCAAAAGGAGAAAATTCACAATTTCTGCAAAACGGATGAATCGGAAAACAGTCTCGAGGAGAAGATCGAGATATTGACGCGTAATTTTGCGACAGAGTTGATACAAACAATAAAAGAGCATTATAAAAATGAACGATAAAATATTGACAACGCGTATTATCGGTGGAAAATATAAGGGGAAGAAGATATCGCTTCCTGATATGGGAGTGACACGCAGTTCCAAGTCGCGTCTGAAAGAATCTTTTTTCAATACCCTGCAGTTCGATCTGCAAGACAGCAATTTTATAGAAATGTTCGGAGGAAGTGGTTCGATCGGCTTGGAGGCGCTTAGCAGAGGAGCAAAAAGGGTCTGGTTCGCAGAGCTTGATCGTAACGCATATAAAACGCTTCAGAAAAACTGTCAAAGTCTCGATCCGTCGCGCTGTGATATTCGGCAGGGTGACGCTTTTACAATCGTTCCGCAGATACTCGATTCACTAAAGAAAAAGGGCGAAAAATGTTATCTTTATATCGATCCCCCTTTTTCAATCCGTGAAGGCCATGAAGAGATTTATAAAAGAGTGATGGATTTTATCGCTTCGATAGATCCTTCGGTAGTTCACGCTATAGTGGTTGAGCATATGAGCGGCGTGCAGTTTCCTGATGAGATAGCGCTTTTCGAGAGAAAAAAATTCAAAAAATTCGGAAAAAGTTCACTGAGCTACTATTTTCCAAAATAAGATGGAACACCTTTTGCTTTATGATCTGCAATTAAAACGAAAGGTTTTTGCGTGCGACGTACACTTTTTATCCTAAGTCTCTTTTTTCCTCTTTTGGTGCATGCGGTAAAAATCAAAGATATCAGCAACATTATCGGTGTTCGCGACAATCAGCTCATTGGATACGGGTTGATCGTCGGCCTCAACAAGACCGGAGATGGAACGACTTCCAAGTTCACTCTTCAAACTATCGCCAATATGCTCCAGACAATGAATATAAAGCTGGACCCCAAAGATATCAAATCCAAAAATGTAGCCGCTGTAATGGTTACCGCTACGCTTCCTCCATTTGCCAGGCAGGGCGACAAGATCGATGTGGTTGTCTCATCCATAGGTGATGCCAAATCGATCGAAGGGGGGACACTGTTGATGACCCCGCTCAAAGGAGTGGATGGTCGTATCTATGCACTGGCTCAGGGTTCGGTGACGATTGGCGGACGCAATGGTCGTGGAGGGGGTGCTCTAAACCATGCAACGGCAGGACGCATTCCTGCCGGCGCACTCGTCGAACAGGAGGTGCATTTCAATCTCTACTCGCAAAAAAATGCCACATTGAGCCTTAAAGAGTCCAATTTTAAAAATGCAGTAACAATCCAAAATATTTTAAACCGTTTCTATAAAGAGCGGGTAGCCGTGGCGATAGATGCAAGAACGATCCGCCTCAAAAAACCTGAAAAATTGAGTATGATCGAATTTCTAGCGAGTATCGGAGAGCTTTCTATCGACTACAGCAGCAAAGATAAAATCGTGATCGATGAACGTACGGGTACGATCGTGTCGGGTATCGATATACAGGTAGAGCCGGTAATGATCACTCATGGCGACATCACAATCAAGATCAATCGTCAAAAAATTATGCCCTCCATAGAGAAAGGAAGTTCCGTGGTTCCCATGGGAAAAGATATACAAATCGATCGGAACAATGGAGAAGTCCTGGCAAAAGAGGGGGCTACGACTGTTGCGAATATCGCCCGCTCTCTAAAAAAACTTGGAGCCAAACCAAAAGATATCATTTCGATTCTCGAAGCGATGAAGAGCGCCGGAGCCATTCATGCCGATTTACAGATCATATAAAAAGGTTACAAGATGAGGTATTCCAATATTAATCAATATCAAGTCGTCAAGCCAAATATCCCCAAGCCGGGCACGAAGGATAGTCGTGCCCGGCTCAAGGAGCAGACCGATGCTTTTGAAGCGATCATGGTAAAGACGCTTCTGGATCAATCGATGAAGTCGGATGGTTCACTTCTGCCCAAGGATCCGGGAAGGGATATCTACCGCTCCATGATGAATGACGAACGGAGTAGGCAACTAAGCGGGAATTTCGGTTATAGCGAGCTTTTGTTTAATTTTTTAATGGAGAAAAAAACTTAACGTAATTTGAAATTTGCCGATAATATAGATACTGGAAAAACCCTCTTCACGGCAAAAGGATATACAATGATTCGACATTTAGGCGCCCAGCGTAACGGGACGATACATGACGGTATGAAAAAAAATGGTCTGCACAACACGAGAGATATCGGCACGGATGCAGCAGGAAAAAGAGATCGAATCGGGGAGCTCAAGAAGCAGATTGAAAATGGTGATTACGTCATCGATCTGCGGGCGACAGCGATTCGCATGGCTCAGGAGCTCAGGCCGTAGCCTCTATAAAAGGATATACTGAATGTTGAAACATTATCTCGAAAAGGCGATCGAAGATCTCGATACACTCGATGAATTGACTCGAAAAGACATCGAGGACATCAAGGCGGCTCGGCATGATGCGATGTTTGAACGTATTGAAGCCAAAGAGCATACTCTGCTCGATTTCGAAAACAGAAAATCGCTGATCGACCAAGAGATCGCCACTCTTGTAAAAGCCAATCCCGGTATTGAAATGGATAGACTTCTGGATAACGAGGTCAAACAGTATCTTTCCACGATGTGCTCAAAACTTGCACAGCTTCAAAAGATCAACCGCCATTATGCACGATTTGTCATCACGGTCGGAGAATTTTACAACACCCTTTACGAAGAGATGTTGCCGGTGGAGAGAGATGGCTATACCGGCCGAAGTACGAAAACCGCATCCTTGATCGAAGTGAGAGCGTAGACATGGCTTCGATATTCAATGGCCTCAATATCGCATATAGCGGGCTCAAGACATCGCAAATAGCGATCGATACGACAGGCCATAATATCTCCAATGCCGAAAACCCCGATTATACGCGTCAACGCGTCGTAATAGAGCCGAAAACTCCATTGAATACTGCGCCTGGCGATATGGGCCTGGGTGCAAAGATCAGCGAAATAGTGAGGATTCATGACGAGTTCGTCTATAAACGGCTCAAGGATGCATCCTCTGGCAACGAATATAGCCAGATGCGCCAGGAGACACTCTCTGAGATTTCGCGCTATTTTCCGGAAATCGACAAAAATGGTATATACAATGCGATGCAAGATTATTTCAATGCATGGAACGATTTTTCCAAAAACAGCGGCGATAGCTCTCTTAAAGTAAATCTGGCCGAGCACACTCGTAGGTTTACAGCAACGATTAGAGATACCAGGGCTCAGATCTATTCGGTGCAAAAGGAAATGGAAGAGAAACTCAAAACTTCGGTAAACGAGATCAATAGGCTTGGGAAAGAGATAGCTTCGCTCAATGTGAAGATCAATAGCCATGAAGCGGGTGGAAACCATGCCAACGATCTTCGTGACATGCGTGACAAACTCGAACTCACACTCAGTAAATTGGTCAATATATCGGTATCCAAAGGTGATCTGCAGCCAGATTCTGGTGTCGACAGACATATGGTGGAATCGGGCAATGATTATCATCTCAATATCGGTGGATCTTCCGTTGTGGATGGCTCATCGTTTCATTCTCTCGTTTTGGCCGGCAAAAATGAAAATAGTCTCTTTTCAAACGTTTTTTACAAGAGGCAGGACGGAAAGAAGTTCGACATCACCAATTATCTTCACGGTGGAAAGCTCGGAGCTATCCTGTCGTTACGTGACGGCGAAATTCAAGATGTCCTTAGCGATATGGACAGCTTCTCGTCGTCGATGATCATGTACACCAACGACATATATGCCTCCCATGCCACAACATCCATGCGAAGCAATGTCGAGATAGATCCTGACGCATATATATCGAATACCGATTTGCCTATCAACAATGGTTCTTTTTATGTGAAAATCTACGATATCGATGGTAGCGTCGTAGCCGAAAGAGAGATAAATATATCGAACAACACAAAATTCTCCGATATAAAAGATGATATCAACGATAATATAGATGACAATAGTGACAATGTTCTCACAGATGATGTGGATGATTTTGTAGTCGCCTCGATCAGTGGTGACGGCTTTTTTCAAATCGATATGAAAAGCGGTATGGCCGAAAGTGGATATAAATTTGCCATCGAGGAAGCCGACAACGACAATCCCACTCTCTTTGCCGGGGTTTTGGGATTATCACGATTTTTGGACGGAAGCGATGCCAGGGATATCAGGCTTCACAAAAGATTCGACGACAATCCTGTCAAAATCGGAGGCAATGCCGCGCCGATTGCCGGAGACAACAAGGTGGCCAACGCAATACTTGAACTGCAGTATCAGAAAATCGATTTTTACAAACCGGCCGGATCCAAAAAAATTACGTCTGCCGACACGTTGAGCGGATATTTTCGTATGAGTGTCACGCGTGTTGCAGATATTACTGCATCGAGTGTAGCGACAGCCGAGACTTCACAGTCGCTTTTGAATTCTGTGGTCAACGAGTTCGACTCCATAAGTAAGGTGGATCTGGACGAGGAGCTGACCAATCTCATGAAGTATCAGACAGGCTATAGCGCCAGCGCCAAAGTTATTTCCACAATCGATCAGATGATACAGACCCTTCTTGGTATCAAGCAGTAGCAAGGCGGGATGAGAAATAGATGAAGTGCCCATGCATCGCGATGACGATTCTCGCTTCGGTTTTTTTTCTTTCGTTTTTCGGCCCCCACCTCTATCATGCCGATCCATATGCTTTGCATCCCAAATCTTTGCTTTTACCCCCATCGTGGCAGCATCCTTTGGGGACGGACAGGCTTGGGCGTGATCTTTTGGCGCGTATCATGCAAGGAGGCAGGGTTTCGCTCACCATCGGTGTCGGAAGTGCGTTGATAGCTTCGTTTCTGGGGTTGGCGATAGGAGTCACTGCCGGACTGTTTCGCGGAGTGGTTGATAAAATATTCGTAGTCGTAGTGGATCTTTTTCTCACATTCCCTACATTCTTTCTTCTTTTGGCGCTTGTGAGTTATGTCGAGGCGTCTCTTTGGGTTTTGATATTCGTGATCTCTATCACCGGATGGATGACGATGGCCAGAATGATTCGTGCCGAAAGTTTCGCTATAGGGGAAAAGCCTTTCGTCAAAATACTGAAAATCGCCCATGTGCCAACCTGTAAGATAATCTTCAAATATTTCGCTCCCCTGCTTGCCCCGATCTTTTTCGTCAGCTTCACTTTTGGGGTGGGTGGAGCGATATTGGCAGAGAGCGCTTTGAGCTTTCTTGGGCTGGGTATAACGCCGCCGCAAATCAGCTGGGGGGCGTTGATAGGAGAGGGAAAAGAGGTGATGGAGATCGCATGGTGGATCAGTTTTTTCCCGGGGTTGATGATCTTTGCCGTAACCTTTTCGCTGGTGCAGCTTTCAGACTATCTGCAGACGATCACGAACCGCAAAGAGGTTATATCCTCATAGCAGTTTCAGGGCGTTTTTCAGATCTTCAGGCGTATCGATGCCAAAACTTTTTGTATCCACTTCTATCATTGCAATATCGTAGCCGTGTGAAAGTGCGCGCAGCTGCTCGAGCTTTTCCGTATGCTCGAGCGGCGCATGGGCAAGGGAGCAAAAGCGTTCGAGCATCTTTTTCGTATATCCATAGATCCCAATATGTCCTCTGTATCCGTCAAATCCGCCTTCGCGATCATATGGAATAGGGCTTCTGGAGAAATAGAGGGCCTTTCCGCACTCGTTGATTACCACTTTGACCATATTCGGATCGTTTGCAACGGTAGAATTTATCTTTTTGTAGGCCGAGCAGATCATAACATCCGGGTCGTTTCGATGTTTTTTTGTAAGCTCCTTGAGCGATTTGACCACTTCGGGTTCGATGAAAGGCTCGTCTGCCTGGACATTGAGGATGATCGCTTCGTCATCTAGCCCCAGATGGGTTGCCGCTTCGTTTATTCTGTCCGTGCCACTTTGGTGAGATGAACTGGTCATTACCGCCTTGATGCCGTAATGAGCACATATATCGGCAACTTTGCTGGAGTCTGTAGCTACTGCAGTGTCGTCCACGGATGCGACGGCTCTTGCAGTGGCAACCACCATCGGAATGCCGCCCAGATCGGCCAGGACTTTGTTCGGAAAGCGGCTAGATGCCACTCTGGCTGGAATTATGATCATAGAGCACCTTTTTTGTTATAATTCTACCAAAAAAGGGTTCGTTGTTTGCTTTTCTATCAGCCGATGGAGGGATACCGTTTCAACAGCGACTCCCTGTTTCTTTACGATTTCGCCTCGAATTTTTCTCCAAAAGGATCACTGCTGGATGTAGGATGCGGAGTTGGTGTCATCGGGCTTTTGTTGGCGCGTGATTTTCCTCTCTCTTTGACGATGGTGGAGAAGCAGGCCAAAATGGCCGATTTCGCTAAAAAAAATATACGCGTAAACGATATCCGGGCCACATTGGTGCAGAAAGATTTCCTGGATATTTCAGAAAAGGAGACAGGGGTATTCGATTTTATAGTTTCCAATCCCCCTTTTTATCATGAAAATGTGATGCAGAGCAGCGATTCGCACATACATGCCTGCAGATACAACACTCATCTTCCGATCGAGAGTTTTTGCAAGAAAAGCGCCTCTTTGCTCAAGCCGCGCGGCCATTTCATATTTTGCTATGATGCATCTCAGCTTCCACAGATAGCCGCTGCGCTAAAAGAGGCAAAGTTGAGGATGGAGAATATTAGATTCGTTCATTCGAAAATTTCCCGCCCGGCCAAACTGGTGATGGTCCAGGCGAGAAAAGATTCAAGAGCGCAGACAAAGGTGTGGCCACCTCTTATCTCCTTCGATGGCGATGTACAGAGTGACGAAGTGGAGGCGATCTACCAAAAAGCGAGGACACATACGATAAAATGTCAGATCTGATAACAAAGGAAGGGTTCGATTACGCTTTCGATCCGAAAGCGTGCGAGAGTTGTGAAGGAAATTGTTGTATCGGAGAGAGTGGCCATATATGGGTGTCGGTGCAAAAGATACCCGAGATGGCGGCTTTTTTAAAAATGGATCCTTCCGAATTTATTCAGCGATATCTTGAAAAAATCGGGTATCGTTTTACCATCAAAGAAAAAGTCGTCGTAGAGGGTGAGTATGATTGCATCTTCTATGATCGCAAAAAGAGGCGTTGCAGCATCTATCCTGTCAGGCCGCTACAATGCAGAACATTCCCTTTTTGGGACTATTTTAAAGAAAATACAGAGGAGTTGGCAAAAGAATGTCCAGGTATCTGCCCGCGCTCATAGCAACACTGTTTCTCTTTTTCGGGTGCGCACAAAAGAGAGAAACAGTAACTCCTCAAACCTCTTCGATGCACAAAGAGGCGGGAGAACATAAAAATATAGTATCTTTTCAGGGAGAATACGACTATATTATCCAGGCTTTGTATTTCAGGGAGCATGGAGAGTTCGCCAAATCCTATACCCTTTTTCATGCCCTTTACAAAAAGACACACAACGTTGAATATGAGATAGAAGCGCTCAAACTTCTTATAGGCATGCATCATTTCAAAAAGGCACGAGAATCTTTGACCTCTCTTGTAAAAAGATATCCGAAAAACCCGGAGTTATACAGGCTGCTTGCGATCGCTTCCTTGAAACTGGGAAAAACGGAAGAGGCGCTCGAGAGTGCGAAAAAAGCATTGGCTCTGAAGCCTGACAATATCCTAAACGTAGATCTTGCAGCCTCGATATATCTGCTTCAAGGAACCAAAGAGGCGTATGAAAAAGCCTATGCCATTTATGAAAGATACTACAATCGTCATTATGACGATGATTCAGTGGTCAAGATGGCATCGATTCTTTTGTATAAGCTGAAAGATGCCGATCGGGCGACGAGACTTCTTGAAATGCACAGTAAAATGAGGGAGTGTTCGCAGAAGGTGTGCCTGTTTCTCGCTGAAATCTATCGTAGCCAAAACGATCTGGATCATTTGGCTGGAATTTATGAGAGACTCTATGATGTGACGCGCCAAAGTGAATATGCTCAAAAAGCCGCCGAGATATACGCCTATCAGAAGCGATATGACAAGGCTGTAAAATTGCTTGAAGTATCCGATGCCGATGCCAGGTTGCTGCTGGCGATCTACAAGCAGACGCGCCAGTTTAAAAAGGCTGCTGCTTTGGCCAAAAAACTCTATGAGGAGACCGACGATCCCGTCTGGCTTGCGGAGTATGGTATCCTCCTTTATGAAGAAGCGCCCAAAAAAGACGATCCGAAACTCCTTTCGAGGGTGGTAAAGATATTGACGGAAGCGATGAAAGAAGGAGTGGACGATCCGCTTTACTACAACTATCTGGGTTATCTGCTCATCGATCACGATATCGATGTGAAATTGGGGATTCAGTTGGTGCAAAAAGCGCTGAAGGCCGAGCCCGACTCGCCTTTTTATATCGATTCTCTCGCATGGGGGCACTATAAGCTCAAAGAGTGCAAAAAAGCGTATGTCGAAATGAAAAAAGTTGTTGAAAAGATGGGTCTTGAAGATAAAGAGATAAAGAAACATTGGAATGAAATTCAAAAATGCAGGAGTGAAAGAAAGTGATACTCGATGAGATAATCGCGCGAACCAAAGCGGATCTGGAGCGCAAAAAAAAGGAGTATCCGCTGGAGTGGCTCGGAAGATCGCTGGCTTACAACCCATACCCTCCAAGGGATGTCCACAAGGTGCTCAAATCTACCGAGCAGAAGCCTTATCGCATTATCGCGGAAGTGAAAAAAGCGAGTCCGTCCAAGGGTATTATACGAGAGGATTTCGATCCTCTGGCTATCGCAAAGGCTTACGAGGAGGGCGGAGCGGACGCTCTTTCCGTTTTGACGGAGCCGCACTATTTCAAAGGAGATATCGAATATCTCACCCAGATACGACGATATGTGCCGATGCCGCTACTTCGAAAAGATTTCATCATAGACAAATATCAGCTTGTCGAAGCACTTGTGTATGGCGCCGATTTTGTCCTTCTTATCGCCAAAGCGTTGACGCGCAAGCAGCTAAAGGAGCTGCTGGAGTATGCATGGCATCTGGGGATGGAGGCGTTGGTGGAGATTCACGATAAAAAAGATCTGATCAAAGCCATTTTTGCAGGAGCGAACATTATAGGCATCAACCATCGCAATCTGGAAACTTTCGAAATGGATATGGGTTTGAGCGAGCGACTGATTCCGATGATTCCAAACAGCAAGATCATCGTCGCAGAGAGTGGTATCCGCGAGCACGAGCAGCTTGTTCAGCTGCATAAGGCCGGGGCCGACGCCTTTTTGGTCGGGGAGCATTTCATGCGCCAGGACGATATTGCCGGCGCACTCAAGAAACTCAGGGGCGAAGAGGTTTAACACACTCCAATAGCCCCGTTCCTTTAGCCATTCTCTTTGGCTTTTTGCAACAGCTCGAGCACTTCCTCGTCACTCGTCTGATCGAAGCGTTCATAGTGTGCTCCTACTGCCCAGAAAGGTTCAGGAGTCTCCAGTACGACCACTTTGTCGGCCAGCCGCTCGATTTCCGGCAAAGAATCTGGCGGAGCTACAGGAATGGCCACTATTATGGATTTTGGATTTTGCTCTTTGATGGCCATAAGCGCCGCTTTCATCGTATAGCCTGTAGCTATTCCGTCATCGACAAGAATGACGGTCTTGCCTTTCAGGTTTTCCAATGGATTCTGTGTGCCTCTGTAGAGCTTTTGACGTCGGTGTAGCTCATCGCGTTCTTTGGCTACGACATGATCGAGATACTCTTTCCCCACGCCCAGACGATATACCGCCTCTTCATTGAGAACCACTCTTTCAGGATCCCCTTCGACCAGTGCGCCGATAGCGAATTCTTCATTGAAAGGCGCTCCCAGCTTTCTGACGATTATCACATCCAGAGGTGCGTGAATACGTTTCGCCACCTGATATCCTACAGGCACGCCCCCACGAGGAAGCGCCAACACGATAGGATCTTCAAAAGGCCCTATCTCTTCTATGCGGTCGGCCAGTATCTCTCCGGCCTCTATTCGATCTTTAAACATATAAAACTCCTATTAACCTAATAATATTTTAAGTTATAGCATATTTTAAGATTGATTTCAAGTTTGGAAAGTTGTATGTAGATCCCCCGAAGGGGATAGAGGTGGGGGATGTTTCGTTTTTTGAGGCCTTTATGCGCCTAGCAGCTCTTTTGCAATCTGGTTTATAACTCTGCCTTCTGCACGAGCGCCTATCTTCTCTTTGGCTGCAGCCATCACTTTCCCCATATCTTTCATGCCGCTTGCACCTGTCTCTTTGACGATCTCTTCGAGTGTGGCGCGAACCTCATCTTCGCTCATCGGCTCAGGCAGATAGCTGCGAAGAATTTCGAGCTCTTTTTCATTCTTTTCTACGAGATCTTCACGGCCGCCTTCTTTGAACTGGGCGATCGCATCGTTTCGTTGTTTGATCTGCTTTACGATAATCGCTTCTATGTCGGCATCGGTAAGCTCTTTTCTCTCATCCACTTCAATCTGTTTGATTGCACTCATTACAAAACGGATAACATCCCGCTTGAAAGTATCTTTCTCTTTCATCGCTTTTTTCAGGTCGGATTGGAGTTTTTCTTTAAGTTGACTCATATAGATATGCCTTTTTGTGGAATGGTTTTTGCTTTGAGAATTATATCAAAAACGAGGTTCATTCATGACTTTTTTAAAATATTTGGCACCATTTGCAATCATAATGCTCTATGGTGGATGCAGCGCTCATCAGACGGAAGCGAAGATCGACTTCAAGCCACCGAAATATGTGGAGCAGACACCACCAATGGAGCAGACAAGACCGCTTTACAATCCAGGCAGTCTTTTTGGTCGTGGCGACAGCCCGGTATTTTCGGATAAAAAGGCGATGAATGTCAATGATATTGTAACTATTGTGATCAATGAAAATATTCTATCGTCTTCGAGCGGAAGCAAAAAACTATCCAAAACCACCGGGGATAAGCTCGGCGGCGGCGTGATGACCGCTGGCGGCGGAATTATGGGTAACATAGCCAAGCAGGCAAACAAGCTGACCAATATTGGTATGCAGATCGATTCATCCAATACTTTCAAAGGAAGCGGCAGTCACTCCAGAACAGAAAAATTTACAACGACAGTCTCTGCCAGGATCATAAAAATTTTGGACAATGGAAACTATTTCATAGATGGGCGCAGAGAGATGCTGCTGGATGGGCAAAAACAGATTTTGCATATCAGCGGCGTCATTCGCCCCACTGACATTACGCAAACCAACCAGATCGACTCCAAATATATCGCCGATGCAAAAATTCTCTATGAAACCCAAGGCGACATAAAAGAGTCCACAGAAAGAGGGTGGGGCACAAAGGCTATTGAATCGGTCTGGCCCTTTTAGGTGTTCCCTTGAAAGAGTGTTTTGCTTGCCGCAAGGGATGCTACGAGATTTTTTTTACCATCGTTTCTGCGGATGAAACGCTCGCTGTAGTCGAATATGTATAGATTGCAAAAAACGCGCAACAACTCGTTCTTTTCCAGCAGAAAACTCTTGTTCGAAGGAGTGTCTTCGTTGGCTTTGTCATCTACGAATGTTTCGAAAAGCAAAGTGCCACCCTGCTTGAGATGGCTTGTCATAAAGGGGTAGAGATCGCGATTGAGGTAGTTGAAACACAAAATCGCATCATATTTTTTTCTTAAATTACAAATATTGTCCAGATCCATTTCAATGGGATGGACACCTTCGATATTGGCCAGCGCCTCGAGTGCAATATCGCTATACTCAATGGCATCGACTCTGCATCCATGTGACGCCAGTGCTTTGGCATGCCGTCCCATGCCTGCTGCGATATCGAGCACTTCTTTGCCTTTGAGTCTTTGTATGTGTTTGATCAAAAACTGACTTGGTTTTTGTGGTGGCTGTGATGTGCGGTATTTCTCGTCCCATCTCTTCTTGTCGCGTCTCATAACTCACCTTTTGTCCAGTTTGTTTTTGGCCGTAACCGTGCTTTAAGGGCACCTTGAGCAATTATGCTCTAGTATAGCGCAATATCGCTGGTGTCAAATAGCCAACGTTTCAAATCGGAGAAAAACATTGAATCTAACAATACAGAATAAAACGATCGATCTATCGCTGGTTCAGCAGCTGTATCCTGCCGCGATTATAGAATATGCCGATGGGACTGTAACACCAATATCTCTGGAGTGGTTTGAAAATATGGCAGATGGGAATGTCAAATTGATCCATTACGCTATATGCGTGCAGTACAAAGACGAAGATCTTGACTCCGTGGCTTTTCCCTATCATACGCGAGAGGCCCTCGAAGAGGGGATGAAAGATGTGGCGCGGCAGGCAAGAGGCGCATAAAAACCTGCCCGGCTTTTCATGAGAGTCTGTTTTTAAAATCTTCGTAACCGAACTTTTTGACGATTTCTAGCCTCTCTTCTTTTGTCCATATGGCGATGGATGGATGCTGTACTCCGTTGAATGTGGTGCTTTTGACCATAGTGTAGTGGATTTGATCTTCGAAAACGATCTTGTCACCGATCTTCAGGGGCCGATCGAAGCTGTAATCGCCCATGATATCGCCGGCGAGGCAGGTGTTGCCTCCGAGACGGTATGTATAGGGTTTTTCGCCCGCCTTTGCCGCACCCCTTACTTCGGCGCGATAAGGCATGGCTAGCGTGTCGGGCATGTGTGCTTCAGCCGAAACGTCGAGAATGGCGATATCCATACCGTTGTGCACTATATCGAGGACGGAGCCCACGAGAGGTCCTGTCTGCCAACCTACCGCTTCGCCAGGCTCCAGATATACGGTAATATCTTCATATCTTTCCTTGAAACCCCTGACTACTTCGATCAATCGATCTACATCGTAATCTTTGCGGGTGATATGGTGACCGCCTCCGAAATTAATCCATTCCATTTGTGGGATATAGTTTCCAAATTTCTCTTCGAATGCCTTCAGTACCTCCTCCAATGCATCTACGTTCTGTTCGCAGAGCGCATGAAAATGCATTCCATCGAGATATTTTAAAACGGAGGGATCGAAATTTTCGATCGTCGTACCCAGACGGCTGTAAATACCGCATGGATTGTATAGATCCACAGGCGCTGAAGAAATTTCGGGATTGACTCGAATACCGCATGAAACTGCAGGATTCGCGTTTTTGGCCCTCCGAAGAAAACGGCGTACCTGTTGAGGGGAGTTGAATACGAGATGATCGCTGATGAGCGCAATCTGCGCAATCTCCTCTTCTTTGAAAGCGGGCGAATAGGTATGCACTTCTTTATTCATCGTTTCGCGCCCGAGCATCGCTTCATGCAATCCGCTGGCACTGGTTCCGTAAAGGTATTTTCCAACGAGATCGAAGGTGCTCCACATCGCAAACCCTTTGAGTGCAAGCAAAATCTTCGCGCCACTCTCTTTTTGAACGCGATCTAGTATTTTTAGATTGCGCTCGAGCTTCTCCTCCTCGCAGACATAACATGGTGTTGGAATCTGGCCGATATCCAGCATCGCTTAGACGTCCATCTCCATCACGTGCCAAGGAAGTCCCTGACTGTTCAGCTCTTCCATAAAAGGGTCTGGATTCATCTGCTCCATATTCACGGTACCCGGCCGCAGCCATCTTCCTTCACAGATCAATTTGGCGCCGATCATCGCTGGAACACCAGTGGTGTAGCTTACACATTGCGCGCATACTTCTTTGTACGCCTCTTGATGATCGCAAATATTGTAGATATATATTTTTCTCTTTTCGCCATCTTTTATCCCTTCACAAACGACCCCTATATTGGTCTTTCCTTTTGTGCGGGGGCCCAGCGTGGCGGGATCCGGAAGGAGCGCTTTGACTACGTGCAGCGGCACCACTTTGCAGCCGTCCACTTCGATCGGCTCTATTCCGGTAAGGCCGATATTGTCGAGCACTTTAAGATGGGTAAGGTAGCTCTGCGTAAAAGTCATGAAAAAACGTACTCTTTTCAATCCTTTGATATTTTTGACCAACGATTCTTCTTCTTCGTGATATAGAAGGTAGCTCTCCTTGAGGCCGATTTGCGGATAATCCCACACCATCTTGATCTCCATAGGCTCAGTCTCTATCCATCGGCCATTCTCCCAGTATCGTCCTTTGGAGTTGACCTCCCTGATGTTGATTTCGGGATTGAAATTGGTGGCGAAAGGATAGCCATTGTCACCTGCGTTGCAGTCGAAAATATCGATCGTATGAATTTCGTCAAAATAGTGTTTTTGCGCGTAGGCGCAGAATACATTGGTTACACCCGGATCGAAACCGCTGCCGAGCAACGCCATAAGATTTTTCTCTTTGAAGTCCGGGTCCTTGGCCCACTGCTCTTTGTACTCGAACTTTGCACTGTCTGGATGTTCGTAGTTGGCGGTATCCAGATAGTGTACTCCGGTAAGAATACAAGCGTCCATGATCGTCAGATCCTGATAGGGCAGGGCTACATTGA
>Ga0256842_1001376_pt1 | contig 19562 bp, 11 predicted proteins | sample 4559240metaG_FD_185973 | JGI IMG/M metagenome (GOLD analysis project Ga0256842, IMG submission 185973) | Hydrothermal vent microbial communities from Guaymas Basin, Mexico - 4559-240 | ecosystem: Environmental > Aquatic > Marine > Hydrothermal vents | place: Mexico: Guaymas Basin | collected... | reverse complement strand
TTTAATTTTAACTTTTGGAGTGGGAAGTTAGTACTATTTTATATGTTAGTTAAAAATGTAAATATTAAAGAAAAGTTTCATAAAAACTTTTCCAGTAGTTATATAATTGTTTTATGTTTCCAAAATCATTAGTTACTTTTAAACTTGGTAATAAATCTGGAATATCATCTATTTCTTTTTCAAAAGCTATCATTTTCTGATATTCTTTAAGATTCATATTCATTGTTTTACATATGTTTTCCATAGGTCTAGATACATGTATAAAATATTTATTGGTATGCTCTATATTATCGAAATCTCTTAATGCCAGAGCTTCGTTACTAAATCTTAAATCATCAATAATTATATAGTCTAAATTCTTAGATATACTATTAAGTATATCTAACATTTTATTAACCCAGTAATCTTTATCTACTAATTTTCTAACTACATCAGTACCCAACCATTGTAAAATTCTTCTTCCATTATTTTGTAAGTACCAAGTATATGGCATCTTATATGTTATCAATTTCATTAATTTCTCTTTTAGTTGCACATCATCTCCAGCTAATTGATCCATTAACTGATTATGAGCTTTTTCGAAACCGCTTTCATCATCAGTATACTTTCCAGTAATGGGACCATTCTTATCAATATCATAATATTCTTTAGCCATTTTTTTTAGTGGCCAAGCAAAATGAGTTTTACTAACAGAAAAACCTCTTTTTAATAAAAGGTTAGTTAACATAGCAGCAGATTCTGTTTTCCCACTACCTATATGTCCAGTAAATGCTATTAATTTTGTAGACATAAATTACTGACCCCCTTCTTTTTTATAAATTAAAATATCTAAAACATCACCCTCTGAGCCATGAAATGAACTTGTAAATTGTATATAATTATATTTTTCTTCATTTTCATCTTTTACTAAAAACCATTCGTAACCTTCTTCTAAAACATATCTTCCATTACCTATAATTATTTGATTATAATCAGTAATATTTAGTTCAGAAATATCTAATAAAGTACCATCTTTTTCTTGACCTGTACAAGTATATTTTAATAAATAATCATAGGTAAGACTAAAATTACCCATTTGTGAAGTAAGAACTAATTTATTTAAATAAGGAATCATATATGGTAAATATATAGCTGGAAAATTAATTCTACCAGCGGGAAATGGTCCTGTTGTGCTACCTGGTATATACTCCTCTTTACTTAAGATATTCTTTCTTTTATGAAACCTAAAAATATCAGTATCAATTGGATATTGATTCTTGCTAGGATATTGTGATAGTATACTTTCCTTTGGCACTATTCTTAAAAAATCATCATCATATTCATGTACTTCATATCTATTCATATTATCTAAGACAACTGGATTAAAGTCAAAACTAACTCTTAAATATTTTGGTCTAAGATTAGATTTAATAATAAAATAAGATGGTATCATACAATTCCAATGCATAGAAACATTAATTTTGTATTCAGCTAAATTATCTTGTCCGTATAATTCACTAGCATCAGAAATTCCTTCTAACCATATTTGCGGATTTAAATATATAGGATATATGTAAGCATTTTGATTTAATGTTTTTATCAACTTAGTTCTTAATTCTGTATTAGACCAATCATATGGACTATCTTGATATGCAGTATCAACTAATTCACAAGGAATAATTACTTCAGTTGGTATTGAATCTATTCTTACTCTTCTATTGAAACCTCCATGAAACCAATCTATTAACATTTTTTTATGGTCTAAATATTCTGACATACTAGCAAGCCATAATATCATTTCAAAAGTACCATGTAATTTTTCATATATAATATAAAATTCAAAATAATCATCTTTGTATTCAGGTTGATTAGATAAAAGTTTTTGTGCAAATGGTGTACCCAATTGTGAATTTCTCCATATATTAGCAAAATTTTCTTCTACTTCCATTGTACCTATTGGATTAAAACTAATAGCTGGAAGATATATCTTATCTGGATTATCACCTTGTTGTCTAAACTGTTCTATTTCTTCTTGTGCTTTATTATGAGTAGCCATAGTAGTAAATTTAAATTCAGTAAAGTAATCATTTAAAAACCATTGAAATATTCCAGAATACATAGATAACAAAACATTGTGTATGTAAAATGGTTGATATACAGTAAAATGTGGATTTTTTACATAATCAGTCATTAGTCATTTAATTCTCCTTCTATTATGTTATTTGTTATTATATCTGGAATTAAATAGATATATGTCATTATTGCTTCTTTAAATATAAAAATAGCATTTAAAATTGTAATATTTATTAGAGTTGAAGTACTATTATTTGAATCATATGAAAATTGATTATTAATAACGGGTTGAATATAACCTTTTAAAGTATCTTTTAATTTTACAGAAGAATCATCAATTGTAAACCAGTAAAGTAAATCTTTTAATTCAAATATAGAAGAATAGAAATTTAAAAAATCTAAAATATCTGTTTCACTAAAATTTTCATATTTAGTTAAAAAATAATCTATAGTATATCCAGATAAATTTATAAATAGTTCATTGTCTACTTTAATTTTATATCCTCGATACTTACAAAATAGATAAAGAAAAAAATGAATATTATCAGCTAATTTATCTCTATATTCTATTATTGGTACTGATTTATTTTTTGCTAATATTTCTTTTTTAACCCAAGTCTCAATAGATGGATTATCTTCAATATATTCCAAAATTACTTCTTCGTACATATCTTTTCTTTTAAAATAAGATATAATATCTTTTATTTTAAGTAAAATATTTGAAATGCTAATATTTGTAATTGCTTTTTTTACAGTATCATATATCAAAGAATCCATATGATTATAGTTACTATCAATAGAATCAATTTTATATGTTAGATTTTGAATATCATCATTTAAACTCATAATACTATCCCTCTGCATATCAATATTAAATCTTAGTTCATTAATTTCTTCATTAATAAAATCAGACATTAATAACCACTCCCTTCAACAAAAAATAAAGTGGGGACTAAAAAGCCCCCACTTCTTTTAGAATTTCCAGCTAATTTTAAAACCCAAAAGATGCTTTCTGTTTTCTCTTAAATATTCTGGATCTAATTCTTTCTCTGCAAGATACCGAGGAGCTTCATATGATATTTTTCCTATCTCTACTTTATACTTCTTAGATACAGTAAATTTAAGTGATTTATCTCCTCTATATTTAGTAGCATATCTTTCAATTACTTCTTGTTCAAGGTATCTTGCAATTTCACTTCTAAAAAAGCAGAAATCTTCTTTCTAATCCATTCCCTGGAATCACCAATAAATTGTTCTAAATTTTTCAACCCATGCTCACCAAGAATTCTATAGGCTTCTTCTTCAATTGCCTTAATAAATTCTTCTTTTTCTTCTTTAGTGACTTTACCATCAGCAAGAATTTTCTGAATCATATCTTTAATCTTTTCTGATTCAGCCATAATTAATTCTTCTAATAAACGATTAGCTAAACCAAAAGCATTTTTAGCAAGTATATTAGTAGTACGATTTTGTGCTTCAGAAATTTTAACATTAATAAATTTAACTAATGATTTTGTAGCCATACTAAGTACTGCAATTAAAAAAGAAATTAGCAGCTTAATTAATGAATCCATATTAACATACTGCTTCCAAGAAGTAGTTACTTTACTACTTGTTGATGCTGCAAATAAATCAATTTGACCCAGAAAAATAAATGTTGCTATAAAGACTAGCAAAAATAAAAAACGTTTGTTCATAAAAATGAACCTCCTTTCTTTTTTTATATAATACTGCTAAGTGCTACTTTATATATGTAATCAATTAAATATTCTTTAGTAACATTAATGTTTTTTATTTTTTTCTGAAATATATCTATAACATCATTTACTTTTTCTATTTTATTAGCAACCCCAAAACAACTTAAAAATACTAGGAAATCTTTAGTATATTTATTTAACTCTTCAGGTGTAAATTCTATTCCCTTTACATCTTCTAGTAGCCTAACATCTTCTAACTTAGATAATAGTAAATTTGTTTTTTCAATCAAGTCTAAACTATCAAATAAATTTTCAAATATATAATGACTATCAAATATTTTTACAAAACTATTATAAACAATATTAGTTTCAGATGTCTCTTTATCATTTTGATTTAAACCATATAATTCATACTTATCTTTAGTAATAGATTTAGTAAATTTACCTAATAGATTTCTAAAATTAGCCCAGTATTTATCACTAAGCACAGTATTGTAATTTTCTAAGGTCATAGTATAAAGAGCCTTTAGTCCTGGAATGATTTCCATAGTTTCTTTAACTCTTGGATCTTCTATATTCATTAACATAGTAGTATACCAAAATGGAGCCAATAATATTCTAACAAATAAATAAGGTTTAGACATAGATTTATTATAAAAATAAACCATTGAGTCTAAACAAAAATATAAAAACTTTTTGTGTATTTCTTGTCTTAAATCATTAAAGTTTTCCATATACAATAAAAATGGAAATGGAATTTTTTCTATCTCACTTTCTTTAAAGTTATCATCATTATAATTATTTAATATATAATGTGATATCTTTAACAATTGACTATAATAGAAACCATATAATACATACTTAACCATTTTAATTTTATAGTCTTTATAAAATATATTAGTTCCAACTATACTACTTAAATTAAGGAATATATCTTCATAGAATAAGTCAAAATTCATAGATTTTATATCATTTAACCATTGATTAATTTTCTTAGATAACATAATGAATGTATTTTCTGGATTATTTACAAATTCATTAACAGTTTGAGTCATCATCTTTAAGTTATTCATTATTTCTTCTTTGTTAATAGAACTATCTAATTGTGGCTCTATAGCTGGTTCAATACTTTTTACTTCTGGTTCTATAATAGTTTCTGATACTGTTTCAATATTATTATTAGTAATATCTTTATCACTTAATTTATTTAATAATCTATGTATAGAATCTGATAAATAATCTGATTTTTGTATCTGTATTATTCCCATTATTGTATTCGTATAGCTTCTACTTATATCTTCTAACATATTTATAATGGTAAATGGTATACCTTCATAAGAAACAAACTTATTATTTTTAGTTAACCTTAAATTAAAATAATTATCCATTACAACTTTTTCAATTATAGTACCATCATTAATAGTTATATTAGTGTAATCAGATTTAAGAAATTGTATAAAACTATAAAGATCCAAAATATTCATATGTGCATAAATTTTACCAGTACCCATTGGAGTTGTTTCTATAATTTTTAAAACTATACTTGGAGCATTTATATATTTGCTTTCTTTTAAAACAGGAATTGACATATATACAGATAGCCTTTTATTTTGAGATTCTAAATCGAGTATAGTAAAAGTTATTCTTTCATTATCCACTTTAACTGACCCCCTTCATTTTTTGGAACAAACTTCTAAAGATTTTTAATATTTAAACCATTAAAAGGAGAACTATTATGGCTGTAGATCATGGTGGACATATCTATAAAATAGATTTATATTTTTCTACATCAAAACAAAATTATAGTAAAGCAATTAATTCTGTATCAATACAAATGGGAATGGGAGATTTATTATCTCAAATTATTATCAACTTAGATATGTCCAGGGAAGAATTTGATAAAGTAATTCAACCATCTAGGGATAAGATATCTATAGCAATAAAAACTGTATCTCAAAGTGACTACAACCATAATTCTGGTAAGATATTAGATTTCTACAAAGGTGAACTAGTATGTTTAGAAGAACAAGAAATAGATAACACATTAGAAAAAAATCCGAAACAGAATAATGCACCTAATAGATACGTTTTATATTGTGTAGATAAAAAAAATCTTTACAATATAAGAACTAGAATAACTAATCAATATTTCTATCATAAATCCAGGCAAGAAATTTTAAATTCCTTACCGATTAATCTAAATATAGTAAGTCCTATAAAAAAATCTACTGAAGAAGTAATTGAACAATTATGGATTCCAACCTCTTTAGCATATGAATCAGTTTACTATACACTAGATAAATTAGCTCTATTTAATAAACCATATATTCTTTTCTATAACCTTTTTAGTAATAAGCTTACTGTTGGAGATGTTGTAAAACAAAAAGAAAAACCAATAACTATTAAATATCTTAGTAGTATTAAATCAATTAAAGATTATGAAAAAGTAATATCTGGTCTAAAAACAAAATTTGATTTTGTAGTAACTTCACCAATAATTTTCTCTAAACCTATTATGTCAAAAGTCTATAAAAATTCTACAATATTTCATTATACTTTTCAACCATATGATACATTATTTCACAAAGAAATAAAAACACTAAGACAAGAATTTTATAAAAATGAAGAAGATATAATATCTAACTTATATTATGCTAAAAGAGGAGATACTAGAGCCCAAATAAAAAAAGTTCATGTACCAGAATATCCAGTTATGAAATATGGTTCTTTTCTTTATGAAAATGCTAACAATAAAAAAAGATGTAACGAAAACTATGATAAAGCATACATAGGTTCTATGTATAATAAAACCTATGAACTAAAAATTATATCATCCTGGAAAACTAATATAAAACTATTAACTTATCCTGGTAGGAAAGTACATTTTTCTACAGATCAGAAAAAAATGGGAAACTCTGGATATTATTATTTATATGATTCAATCATTAGCTTTCAAAAAAATAATACTACAATGGAAAATCAGTACGTATTTAATTGTATAGTATCTATGACATTAAGATGTGGTACTTTTATACCGAACTAATAAGGAGAATTTTATCATGGTAGATTTACTAGATGATGATATTAACAATAAAAACAAAGAAGATTTGATAAGTAAAATATTTTCTGCCCTAAAAGAAGAACTAAAAAATGAAATTCCTGAAGACATTAATCTAGATCAAGAAACAATAAAAAATATTGAAGAAAGAAAGAAATGTAAATCTAACTTTTTCTATTTTTTAGAAAATTATGTACCACTAGTACTTTCTGGGAAAACTACTAAATTTATACCACATCTAGGTCAAGAAATTTTATATTCAGTTTTTAATAAATATAAATATGTAATAGTAAATAAAACTCGTCAGATAGGTATTACAACAATTGCTAGAGCTATAGCTGCTTGGATATCTAATTTCTATGACAATATAGGTATAGGTGTTATATCTAAATCTGGTCCAGCTGCTACTGACTTCATTAGAGAAACTATTAAAATAATTGATTCATTACCACCAGGTATTAAAACAGAATTTGTAAAAAGATCTGAACAGCAATATATACTTTCTAATGGGAGCTATGCAATGGCTGAAGCAGTTTCTATGTCTAATCCAGATAAAGTACTACGTTCTAAGCCAATAACTTTACTTATAATAGATGAAGCAGCTTTTATACCAAAACTAGATATAGCTATGAAAGGTCTATTACCTACAGTATCTAGAGCACATGATTTTGCTAAACAAAATAAAGTTCCGTACGGTATAATAATAATGAGCACACCTAATGGAACTACTGGTAAAGGTGAATGGTTCTTTAAAAAATTTCAACAAGCTATATATAATAATACATTATATCTAGATAAACCTGAAGCTAAAGTTTTTAGAGCTATAGAACTATGGTGGAGAAACATACCAACTTTCACTGAAGAATGGTATTTAGAACAAGTTCAACTTCAAGATGAAGATGAATATTCTATTGCACAAGAATTTGATTGTACTTTTTTACCTACACAAAAAGATTATCAAATAGATATAGATATAGTAATACAAATGAAACATAACATAAAAGAACCAATAGAATCAATTAATTTAACAGGGGGTACATTAGAAATATATAAAACTCCTTCTGAAAATGATTTCTTAGCATTTACTGTAGATGTAGCAACAGCTTATGGTATCAGTGCTTATTCTACAGTAGAAGTATTTGATTATGATACAGATGAACAGATAGCTGAATATATGGGAAAACTATCTACAGATGATTTTCCAGATATAATAGAACTAATTATAGATACACTAAGTCCTAATAAAAAATTTGTATTACTAATAGAAAATAATACTATTGGTGAACCAGTAATTAGAAGATTATCTAAAAAAGACTATATAAGAGAAAAAATGTACTATACTAAAAAAATAGATAAAGATAATCCTATGATATATAAAAAAGAACTTGGATTATCTACTAATTCAAAAACTAAACCATTTATTATAGAATCTTTTTTTAATTTCGTAAAAAGAAACTGGAGTAAAATTCATAGTAATAGATTTTACTTACAATTACTTAGTATGAAAGTTAACAGAAATGAATTTGTTAATAAACCAAATGATCTTTTAATGGCTACTGCTTTCTATGCTTTTCTAAAAAATACCAATTTTGTAGAAGAAAATAATTTAGCACCAATAGATAGATTTGCTTTAATGAAAGAAAAACTAATGAAAGGTCAAAATCTAGATCAAGACGTTTTAGTACATTTCAAAAATCTTAATAGAGATGATATTATATCAAACAGTTCAATTAATCCAATAAGTAAACAATTAGAAGAATTCAAAAAGCAATTTTCAGCACAATCCAAAGTTCAAAATAAAATTGTCAGAAAACTATTAGAGGATTAATTATATAGATTATGATACTAAATTCTAAACATTATAAAGTATCCTTATATGAAAGTGATGATGGTACTATTTTTTCTAATCCAAAAGATGATAGAATAGAAATAAAAATTAATGAACAGACTATTGGATGGACCAGTCCTAAGTTACTTAATACTTATGTTAATATAATATCAAATTTCTGTAAAGATCAGAATACTATTTCTATTATTTCATCACTTGTTAAGAAAAGAGTAATAATTCCAGTATACTTAACTAAACAATTAATGTTTAAAATTAATTCATTTAAAGCTAAACTCGAAAGCTATTTTGTAGGAGTTACCGTATTTTCAGAAAGAACTGAAGATACTAAAATTTTACTTTTTATAAATTCTGCTAAAACATCAGAAGATATATTTAAAGTTACTCTACATGAATTAACTCATTATTTTTACAATATTTATAATTATAAAATTAGAAACTATTGTAAAAATGATATAATTAACTTCTACAATAATGCTTTTAAAATATTGAGTGAAACTAATTTAGCTGATGAATTAAGTGAATTAAAAAACATTAATTATAATGAAATTGCTATTAAATTATATACACAAATTGATCTAAATGAAAGAGGTAAATTATCTCCAACTATAAAATATTTTGCTAATCACATAAAAGTAATAAACAATATATTAGAAGAGTATATGATAAAAGATTTAGAAGAAAGAAACATCAATTTATCTAAAGAGTATCAAGATTTTTATTATAACTTCTTATCACAAATAATTACAAAAATTAGATATATTATGGGAGAAATACAATTACACTCAGTAGAAGAAACTAAATATCCAGATGCTCTTTTCTATCTAGCATACAAAGAGGCATTAGGAAAAATACCCAGAACATTAGTGGGACAAGAATGGCTTTACTGTAGTGAAATTATAGCAATCATATATTCAGAAAAACCAGATAAATTTTATCATATGACATCAGTACTATCATCTATAGCAGGAGACAGATAAATGTTTTTTAGTTTAATAAATCCAACACCAGTTAAAACACAAACCATAGTAGCTAATCCAATTTTAAAAGTATTATATTCTGGTTCTAGAAATCAAACTATTACTATATATAAAGTTGGAGAAGCTGAAATAATTCCTATAAATTCCACTCTATATATTGAAGAGGTTATTAAAAAATACATAAATTATATATCACTATCTAACATTGGTAATAAGCTGTTAGAATTATTACAATATGCTATAAAACAAAATAACGTATCTTTATATCTAGCTACCTCTGCTGATATAGAAAAACTAATATATGAATTAAAAATAAGTACTACAACAGATAAGCATATATTTTTTAGAACTCCAAATGGCATGAAAAATGTAGTCATAAATATTAGTTACTTAAATAGTGAAGATCTAACAATTAACAGTAAAGAGTACGCTTTAGAGTTATTCATTTTTTTATTGTTTACAATATTCTATGATGATTTAACTATTAATATAACTAAAATAGCAGTAAATCAAACCATTGATTTTTACAATGAATTATTTATCAGTTTTGTAAATCAAGTAGCACAGTTTATGGAAATTCCAGAACAAGCAGTACTAGAAAATTGTCAAATTAATTATAGTATGTTTAATAGAAAACATATTTTAAAAGTTATCTCTGGAATAATAGATCAATATGAATTTTCTTTAAAATATATAAAAAGAATGAAAAATATTACTTTTCATTTAGCAAAAATAAAATTAAGTATAGAGAAAGAAAATACTATACAAACTGATATAATAAATAGTAAGATATTAAAACCTCTTTACTTACTGTATAAGTTTTATAATGATTATTCTTTTCTAAAGCAACAAATATTAAGTGATATAGATATAGATTTTTCTTTTTTTGAAATGATAATTAAGGACTCTTTTAAAAGAATAAGTCTATTAAATTTTAATACTGATATCATACCATTTTGTTTAGTAAACTTTTGGGTTACCTATAGAGAAATATATCTTTCAATATTATATAAGATTGTAACACAAGGGATTTAATTGTATATGGATAGAAATACAAGACTTAAGATAAATGAAAAATTACTACTGGAATCTGTTGGTATTACGCCAAATCTTATGTTTGCTGAAAATAGACCAGTTCAGATGCCTTTAGTAAATACTTCTAATGATGAATACAATTACTTAGAGTATGGATACACTAATGATATACTTAAAGAAAAAGTAAAAGAAATTTTCTTATCATATAAACTTTATAGAAACGTAGGTAAACTCTTTTGTTCCCTAATAGATAGAGATATAGTATATCCAGTATTTACTAAAGATAACACATGGGATGCTATTATATTTCAAAACTTACCATACTTTAAACAAGATAAAGCAACTATGGGATTTTTCGATACTAAAAAAAATAACATAGTTTTACTATTAGATAATCTTGGAAATGCTATAGGTAATATTACAGATACTAAATTGTTCGAATTAATTTCTCATGAAATAATACATTATTTCTTTTCTAATTTTCCAGGAAAAGCTCTAAAACTATTTCTTAAACCTCTAATTTATTTCTATAATAATTTACTATTTATGAATGAAATATCCAACAGAGAAGACTTAAAAGATTTACTATCAAAGTATAAAGATAAAGATTTTCCAAACATTAAAAGTAAATCATATTTAACTGACATTATCAGCGCTTTATTGAAATATGAAATAAGTAAATCTAATATAATTAGAAAAAAAGAGCAACAAGATAATGATGCTACTTTATCAACTATAGTAAATAAGTATAGTGAGTTACCACAAGGAAGTCCTATTAGAACGTTCATAGATGATCTAGAAAGTATAGATTTATTTCCAGCTGCAGTTAAATTAAATAGAAATAGTAAAATTATTTTTATAGAAGCATATAAAAGAATGATTAAGAAATTCTATACTAATCAACAAAATGAATCAATAGTATTATCCGGTAAACTAAGAAGTCTATTCTATCAAGAACTATTCTTTCCTAGTGAAGTCATTAGTTTTACATCTGGATATGTTTTTGAGCAATTATTTTCTAATCAGTTACCAATAGAAAATACTCACCCGTCTATTATAGCTATATCAAATATCATTAACAACAATAGGAGTTAGTAGCTTTTTAAATGTTAAAATTTGATAAGTTTATAAAAAATGGTTCTAAAAACACAAAGAAAACTATAACAACTAACAATAAAGGTAAAATAGAAATATCTAATGATATAGCTAATTTAAAACAGCAAATTAATATTCAGATGCCTAGCAAAGTAATGGCTTCTATTAATGAGAGCTTAGATTTTATGACAGAAGTTACAGTTAGACAAAATAGAGAAATTGCTGAGCAATTAATGGGAATTAGAACTTCCATAGATAATCAAGTAAAAATATTTCCTAAATTATTTGATAATTTTTTTGTAAAATTAAGCACTAAATTATTAAAAGGTTTCTTCTGGCCAGCTACTACTCTTTTAAAATGGGGCTGGAATGCTCTCAAGAAAAAAGAAGATAAATTTACTAAAGTAAATTTTAGAAATTACATACCTAGAAAAGCAGATACTGTATCTCTTATATCATCTGTATTATCAGTAAGAGAATGGGTTAAAGATATTGCTTTATTTAAATTTCCAGAACTTGAAGATGTTATAACTAGAAATTCACTAACTAAAGATGCTTATTTAGAAGGTATTAAAGTACAGAGTAAACATCTTAAAAATTTTATAACTAAGCCTTTACATTCTATAGTAGAATCAATAGATGAAAACTTTAAAGAATTATCTAAGATACAAATAGATTTAACAACTGTTACTAATAAAAATTTAAAATCAATTCAAACAACTATCTATGATATAACGCAAGAACTTATTAAAAGCTCTAAAAAAATGGTTTCTAACATGGGAAATTATTTTGCTACCCATATTAGTAATCAAACTAAAGCTCTACTACAAGGTATAAGTGTAATAGCTAAAAAATATATTTCTGGTATTCCTATAGAGTCTGGTGCTGTATCTATTAAAACTAAGTCTAACAAACCTATTTTATCATATGATAAAGATATAAATGATTATGTATTTAAACATGCTAATCCAGAAATTACTGGTGCAGTTAAAAAAGAAGCATCAAATAGAATCATATCATCTTCTGATTTTAATAAAACAATTACTAAGTATATAGAAAAAGTAAAAGATAAATCTCTTAAAAAGAAAATATCTAAATTACTTAAATCAAAAGAAACAGTATTCGATAAATCTAAAAAAATAAAATCTATTCTAGAAAAAGAAAAAGATAAACCTGAACTAAATGAATTATTTGGATTTGTTTCTGAAATACAAGAACAGACACAAAAAGAATTTAATGATATTTTTAGTTTAATAAAACTGGAACCAAAGGAGGTAATTAGACTTAGTAAAATACGAGAAGAACTAAAAGGTAGCAAATTAAAAAAGAAATCATATGAACTAGCTGACAAGAAAATTAACTTCTCTAAAAAACTAGCTGAAATTGTTAAAGAAGCTTCTAAAGAAACTTCAGAAGAAACAATCAATATTATACTTAAACAATATGGTAATGACACCAAAAAAATGTATACTGAAATTATAAGATCTGTACAAGATACTGAAAAAGAATATTCTCCTCAACTAATTAAAAAATTATCTGATCTTCTAAATGAAAGAGAAGAAATAGCTACATCTATAAGAAAGAATCTAAAATCTAATAAAAATGTATATGATACTGAACAACTAGAATTATATAAAAAATTTCATAATATTAAAAAAGACATATATCTAAAAAGTAAAAGTAAAGAGCTCCCTAAAATATATGGTCAATCATTTCCTAGTACTGAAATAAATAAAACATTCACTTCAATGGAAGATAACATCAAAGGGTTAAGAACTAAAAATACTATCACTAGTGTAATCAATATAAATCCAATAAAAAGAAAATCTAAATTATCAGGAAAGATTAGAGAAATAGATTCTCAATATAAATCAGATATAAGTAAATTAGAAAAGATATTAACTGATAAATCTGAAACCACTTTTCAAAAAATTTTAAATAATTTAATTAAAACTTTCAAAGGAACCAGACTAAATTATTCTGCTATTTCTAGTATAAGAGCACAAGCTAGAGAATTACAAAAACAAATAGATAATATAAATGCTTTAATAGAATATCAACCAAGTGAGGTTACTCCAGATATAATAAGACAACTAAGAGAATTAGAAGAGACACAAAAAGCTTACCAATATTTCGCAGATGAAATATATCCAAAACTCTCTAAAGAAACTATTGAAAAAAGAAAACTTAGAGCTAGTATAGGATATGGTCTTTCTGAAGAAGAAGAAAAAGAATACAAATCTACTATTTTAGAAATTAGAAAAAGAATTAAATCTAATGACAAAAAAATTCAGACACTTAAAAAAGAAGAGGATAAACTAAAAACTAGAATTAAAGAATATAATAAACTGATAGCTAAAGCTAAAACAGAAGAAGAAAAACAAAGTTACAAAAGAATGAAAAGAGAAGCTTTAGCTACATATGCTAAAACTAGAAGTGAAAGATTTTCTACTTCTAAAGAATCAGATTTATTAGCTAAAAATAAAAAAAGACTTGTAGCAGAATTTGTAACTACTAAATATGCTGGAGTAGAATCTAAACAAAAAGAAGTTAAAAAACATACTACCACTTTAGCTTGGGATAAAGCAGTAGAAAAAGATACATGGTCTGAAGAAGTTCTCCAAGCTATGTTACAAAATCCTGATCTTACTGATGAAGAAAAGAAAGATATAACTAGAAGATTAGCCCTACTCAAATATATGAAATCTATAAAACCTGAACTAGATAAAAAGAAATCAGGTGGAGAAAAAATATCTCATCTATTTAGTAGTATAAGAAACTCTGGTTTAGATGACCAAACCAAAAAGATATTACTTGATCAAGCAAAACTATTTACTAAAACTGTAATAAAAGAAAGATTAATACTTGAAAAGCAACAGAAAGATATACAAAGACAAAACAAAATAATTAGATGGATTCCTAAATGGATGTCAACAGTTAAGGATTCTATTACTAATAAGTTATCTAAGATGGCTGATTCAGTAAAAAAAGGTGAAGAATCTTGGCTAGGTTACTTTAAAAAGATACTAGGATATGTTGGACTTATTGCAGTAGGTATCATGTTTTTTAAAAATACTATAGCAGCTTGGTGGAAAGGCAAAGGATGGAAATCTATACTATATGGTATTAAAGATACCTTTATGGATGTAGCTGGATATATGGTATCTTTTTGGAAAAAAGCATTTTCTTGGGTAGGTTCAATATTAAAAGGTTTTGGTAAAAACATATCTGATAAGTATAAGTTCTGGGCAGCTAATACTCCAGAAGAAAAAGTTAGAAACTCTACTGCGCTTGGAAATGCTAACAAAGGTTTTATGTCATCTTTAACTAATTTATTTACTGGTTCTTCTGAAGATAAAAAAACTCTAGATGCTTTAAAGAAATTTAAACCAAAAAATATTCAAGAACAAGCTATTAAAAAGATGCTACAAAAAACAATTAAAGATAGAGAAGAAAAACGATCTAATTTACTTGGAACAATGGGTTGGAGGGCAGCTAAAGATTTTAGTCTTACAGGTGCAGCAACAATTACAGCAAATAAAGTATCTAATAAAATGATGTGGTCAGGTGCTAAAATGATGGTTAAAGCACCTGGAGAATTAATCAGTAAACAAGTACTTAAGAAAGTAGAAAAAGACATAGCATCTAAAGGTACAGAAAAAGCAATACAAAAAGCAATAGATAATTCTTCATTTACTAAAAAGATATTATCTAGTACTAAAGATATTATAAGTAAAACAGTAGAAAAATCTAAAAATATAGCAGCTAAAAGTTTAACTAAATTTTCTCAAACTACAATAGGAAAAAAATTAGGACAAGCTGTTGCTAAAACTGGTCTTAATAAATTATCATCACTAGGTATTAAAACTGGTCTTAAAACTACTGGTAAAAAGATTGGTTCATTTTTAGCTAAAACTGGACTAAAGAAAGTTGGTGGATTCGTTGTTAAGAAACTAGGAGGAACAGCTTTAAAATTTTTAGGTGGTGCAGCACTAACTGGGTTAGGTATAGTTTCTGGTGGCATAATACCTGGACTAGTTGCAGCAGCAGGTACTGCTTTAACTATCTGGGATGTAGGAAGAGCCTTATTTAGTACAGATAAATCTAGTGTAAAATTTTATAATACAGAGTTAGCAAAATTATTTGCTAAAATTGATTACAAAAAAAATACTAAAGAGATGATACAGTTAAAAACAGAATTCATTACTGCTCTTCTTATTAGAACAGGAAATCCTATATATAACTTTCAATATTTTGTAAAGGCATTTAATAAAGATAAACGTTTACCTCTTGAGGTCACTAATAATATAATTAAAGATATAGCAGAGATAATTAATAGTAATCCAGAAACAGATTGGATGCACGAACTAATAGGACAAATGTTAAATAAAAAATATGGATTCTATTTTAGTACAGCTAACCATGCTTTAATAGTTGATAAATCTTTAGATGATATCTTAAAAGATAGTAATATATCTAAAACAGAAATAGATGAAATGTCCTCTAACTTAAATTTTATGTTATTAAGTGCAATACCTGGGGCTTTAACTAAAAAACAAAAAAGAAAAAAGAAAGCTAATCTTAAATCTTTCTTACAAAAAGAAATGAAAAAAGGATTTCATAAAAAAGGTGCTGGAATACTTAAAACTGGATTACATTTAGCTGGCTCTGTTCTTGGTACAGTAGGTAGAGGAATGGAAACAGTATTCTGGGGCGGACTTAGTTTAGTTACTGGTTTTCAATGGGGCTGGGCTAAAAAGAATATGAAAGAGGCTGCAACATTAACTGGTCAGAATCTTCACAATCTTGGTTCTACTAGTTGGAGTCTAGCTAAAAAAGCATTAAAACTTACTCCCTATGGTTTACTTATGGGAGATGAAAATTTTAATATTGCTATGGGTAAGAAACCCATTACCAGTGCTTGGAGTATAGATAAAGACAATATAGAAGGTAAAGTAAAAATACTTCTAGAATTTTTATTAAGGACTGGTTACTATTCTGATAACTATAAGATTATATTTCATTGGCCTAGAATTAGAATCAATGCTTTTATAAATAGAATTATAGAAATAGCCGAAAAAAGTGAAACAGATGAAGATGCTGCTAATATACTTGCTGATTTGGCAATAAAAAATGGTTTAGCTTTACAAAGACACTGGTACTTATCTAGATATATAGATATGAAAACTCCATATGAAGAATTACTAAAAGATCAGAATATCACACAAAAAGATATAGAAGAAACTGCTAAATTCCTTTCTAAAAGACTATCCGTATTTGGTAAAAAGAAAAAAGAAAAATCTTCTAAACCGACTAATAAGATTACAGAATTTATTAATAAGATTAAACAATTAACCAAGAAAACAGTTACTAAAGGAAAACAATTGGCTACTAAAATTACTGATTCAGAAGCAGCAAAAGAAATCAAATCTAAAGTATTAGAACTATATACTAAAGGTAAAACTAAAGCTATAAATATATATCATAAAGGTAAAGATTATGTTACTAAAAATTTAGAAAACATTCCTTCTAGTAAAGATCTTATACAAAATGCTAAGAAATTATATAAACAAGGTAAAACCAAAGCATCTAATTTATATCAAACTAGTAAAGAATACTTTATAGATAATTTAAAAAGTATAGCTTTCCCTGCTGGTACAATTATAGATAGTGCTAAGAAAATATACACTAAAGGTAAAAGTAAAGTATCTGATTTATATCATAAAGGTAAAGAATACTTTATAGATAATTTAAAAAATGTTGTTTTTCCTGCTGGTGCTATTAAAGATACTATTAAAGATTTATATAGTATAGGTAAAACAAGTGCTAAGAAAATATACACTAAAGGTAAAAGTAAAGTATCTGATTTATATCAAACTAGTAAAGAATACTTTATAGATAATTTAAAAAATGTTGTTTTTCCTGCTGGTGCTATTATAGATAATACTAAAAAATTATATACTAAAGGTAAAACCAAAGCTTTAGATTTCTATAATAAAATTAAGAAAACAGAAGTAGCTAAAAATATTTCTCAATATTTAAAAGAAGGTAAAGATAAAGTATTACAACTATATACTAAAGGTAAAACCAAAGCTTTAGATTTCTATAATAAATACAAACCAATAGGTAAAGAATATTATCAAAAAGGTAAAGAAAAAGTTAATCAAATTACTAATACCCTTACTGATACTACTGGAAGAATTATAACTAAACTAAAGAAATCTGATTATATAAAACAAGCACAAAATATATTATCTAAAACTGGACATGCTGTAGGTGATATTACTAATAAAATAGCAGCAGAAGCACATAAATTAAAAACAGAATACTATAGTAAAAAAACAGTAAACTATCTTCATCAATTAAATAAGAAGATAGAAAAACTTATATCTATCAATGAAGAGCAAAAGAAACATCTTAAAGATAATGTTACAGTAAATAAAACACTTGCTAAAGAAACAATAACTGGTACTAAAAAAATAGGTGACTTAATTTTTAATAATAAAATAGAAATAGAAAAAAATAAACTAACTAATGCTAATAATTCAATAGTACCTATATTATCTCAAATGGTTACTAACCCTGTAACTAATATAAATACAAGAAATTTACAAGGATCTGGATCAGGTACTGGAGGAGAAGATATTATTAAATTCACTAAAGATACATATCGTATGGTAAAGAAATAAAAGAGAGGAGTAATTATTATTATGGGAGCTTGGATATATTCTAGTAAAGGTGGAGAATTGCCTGATAATAATTTTAGACCATTAAGTAAATTTTATGGTCTTAAACCCTCTGATGCAAATTTTAAAGATTTCCAAAATAATTTACAACCATACGATATAGGATTACCACCTGAAGATATGCAAAGTGTTTCTTCTTATGGTTTACTTAATACCAAAGCTCTTTTTACTACTTTATTTATACAACCAGGTATACCAGTAAATAGATCTGATTTTCTAGGAGAAAATTTGACTTTAGATTTCAATAAAGGAAGATCAGAATATTTAAAACATCTAAGAGATATAGCACAAAAAAGCGGCTTGGGTCTTTCTATAAATGATAACCAATGGCCTATTAGATTATTTGTTAATAATACTGCTGGACTAACAGAAACTTTTAGTAATACAGTAGAAAGTAACCCACTTGTATCTTTATTTCAAGATACTAAACTAGGCAGTTTAGCTAAAACTGCTGGATCTTTTATTAGGAATTCAAGACTTGCAACTTCCAGAAATAATGCTCTTACTAATTTAGTAGATGCTTCAGGAGATTTAGCTAAAGGTATAGTACATGATTTAATGGGTAATAAAGCTGGAGCTATGTTAGATAATGGTGTTAATATGTTAACTGCTATTAGTTCTGGTAATAAATTTGATTTCTTTAAAAGATGGTCAGGCAGTGGCTTTTCTGGAAACTATTCTTTTAATCTTAGATTGTTTAACCCTAAACCATATAATGATAGATACCATTTAGAGCTTATTGTTAAACCACTGTTATATCTAACAGCATTGACTACTCCTATTGGAACTATAATTGGAGGTTCTGATTTTGGATACTATGAACCATTTTATGTAAGAGTATGGTCTTATGGTTTATTTGAAATTAAATACGGAATAATAAAATCATTGACTATTATTAAAGGTGGATCAGATAATTCTATTGCTATGAATAATAGGCCATTCATAGTTGATATTAGTATAGATTTTGAACCACTACTTAGTGTTAAAGTAATGGATGCTTTACATGATGGTAATAAGAAAATTAAACACAGAAGACCAGATAACAGTTTAGCT
>Ga0256842_1001375_pt1 | contig 19579 bp, 15 predicted proteins | sample 4559240metaG_FD_185973 | JGI IMG/M metagenome (GOLD analysis project Ga0256842, IMG submission 185973) | Hydrothermal vent microbial communities from Guaymas Basin, Mexico - 4559-240 | ecosystem: Environmental > Aquatic > Marine > Hydrothermal vents | place: Mexico: Guaymas Basin | collected... | reverse complement strand
TAGCAGAAGATATAACAAACAAAGGAAGGATAGATTTAACCCTGAAGTTTGATAGTGCAATATATATTATAGAGTTCAAAGAAGATGGAAAAGACGCCTTAGGGCAGATTAAACAGAAGAAATACTATGAAAAATACATAAATGAAAAGAAATCTATCTATCTAATTGGAATAGAGTTTGATAAGAAAGAGAGGAATATAAGTAGGGTGGAGTGGGAAATGAGTAGATGAGTGAATGAGTGAATGAGTGAATGAGTGGATGAGAAAGAAAAAATTGATAAATATGCAATTTAATGGTATTTTAAGATTTGACAATTATATATTTATTCATAGCATATAACAATAGAAGTTTCAACTTATGTATGAGAAATTAAATGATTTAAAAATTAAAGGAAAAATCAATGAATCAGTGGATAAAATTAAGTATAGAATACGCAAACCAAAGGTCATATCTTGATGATTTATTTCAAGTATATCCAACAATTCCAGAAGGCATTAGAGAAATAAATCAAGAAATTTGGCAAGAAGTAGAAAAGGCATTTAAGAGAAAAGATAATTTTGCATTAGTAAAAGAATTGCTCAAGCTCGATTTATTTCCAATAAAAGATAGTTATATTGCTTATTTGAAAAGAGATAAAACAGCATTAGAAAGAAACCCAAAAACAATAAATAGAATCAGTGGACGGCTATATGAAATGGGATTGAATAAAATATTTGAACGATGCAGTGAGCCTAAGGAAACTAATCGTCAAATAGGACCTATGTTTAGAGATTGGTTAAAAAGAAAATCATTAGGCATTATGCCTGTTCCAATTGATGAATTTGTGGCAAATGAAAATGATGCAATCCTTGATGCAGGAGATAAAGCAATGATGGATTTTGCAAAAAAGCATTTAAATTATAAACATAATAAGGGATTGGATTTTGTTGCCAGATTTCATAAAAAATATGTTATTGGTGAAGCAAAATTTTTAACTGATTTTGGCGGACATCAAAACGCCCAATTCAATGATGCAATCAGCACTATTCAAACTAAAAATGTAAAAGCCATAAAAATTGCCATTCTTGATGGAGTATTATACATAAAAGGCAGAAACAAAATGTATAAATCGATTACCGAAACATACAAAAAATATAATATAATGAGTGCTTTGGTATTACGTGAATTCTTATACCAACTTTAAATGGAGATGAGAAATGAAAAATCTACTCATTAAAGGTGAAAATATCAAAGCATTAGAATATCTTTTGGATAAAAGGCAATTAGAAGGCAAAATAGATTTAGTATACATAGATCCACCATTTGCCACGGGTAGTAATTTTACAATAACGGACGGACGAGCGTCAACCATAAGTAATTCAAGAAATGGATACATTGCTTATTCAGACAAAATTACAGGTATTGATTTTATTGTTTTTTTAAAAGAAAGATTAATTTTACTGCGAGAATTATTATCTGATAAAGGCTCAATTTATTTGCATACCGACTATAAAATAGGCCATTATGTGAAGGTTATGATGGATGAGGTATTCGGTATAGAAAATTTCAGAAACGATATTACAAGAATAAAATCCAATCCGAAGAATTTTAATCGCATTGGATATGGCAATATAAAAGATATGATTCTATTTTACACTAAAACACAATCGCCGATATGGAATGAACCGAGAGAGAAATATTCCGAAAGAGACCTTGAAAAATTATTTCCGAAAAAAGATAAAAACGGGCGCAGATATACTACCGTTCCTATTCACGCACCAGGAGAAACACAAAATGGAAAGTCTAATCAAAAATTTAGAGGAATGCTGCCACCAAAAGGCAGACACTGGCGAACAGACGTAGAAACACTCGAAAAATGGGACAGCGAGGGTTTAATTGAATGGTCGTCAACAGGAAATCCAAGAAAAATAATATATGCCGACGAAAGAGAAGGTAAACGGGTTCAAGATGTTTGGGAATATAAGGATCCACAATATCCAAATTATCCTACCGAAAAAAATCAAAATATATTGGATTTGATTATAAAAACATCTTCAAATGAAAATAGCATTGTATTAGACGCTTTTTGTGGTTCTGGAACAACGCTGAAATCCGCTCACTTATTAAATAGAAAATGGATAGGTATTGATAAGTCGGATTTGGCAATCAAAACAACAAAAGAAAAACTTTCTTCAATAAAAGGAGATTTATTTATAAAAAAACCTGATTATGAATATATAGAAATTAACACACTATCTATAACACAAAAAGACATAAACAGTGCGGAGTTTAAAACAAAATTAAAAATTGGTTGTTAAAATAGCCAATAAAATCAAGAATAATTTTGAAAAAAGGTAAACGAGTGAATTGGGCAATTATTGATAGATTATTAAAAAAGTACTTCTCAGATTTTAATGACTTTAACAAAGTTGTTATTAACTTGTATAATGAAAAGGAAGCCAATTGTGAATAAATCTACAAAAACAACATTTAAACCCAGATTATCCATCGAAGCATCGGCGGGAAGCGGAAAAACATATCAGCTGTCAAAAAGATTTATAGAACTATTGAGTCTTTATCTGTCAAACAAGAGCAAAAGATGCTATTCAACTTGCCAAATCATATCAAAAGATAAATATTCAGCTTTTGTGCCGCCAAAACAGATAAATTCAATAGTAGCTATAACATTTACCAATAAAGCCGCATCGGAAATGAAAGAAAGAATAATATCATTTCTTAAAGATTTAAGCCCTATAAAAAACGGTAATCTGGACAAAACAGATTTTAACATACAAAACAGAGACAATGCTCTTGTATTGTTGATAGAAATTATAAAAAACCACAGTGATTTTAACGTTACAACGATAGACTCGTTTATGAATAAAATTCTAAAAGCGCTTGCCGTCGATTTAAATATCAGTCCTGACTATGAGATAACATTTGATAAAGATGAACTGTTTGACCTTGCTATAGATAATTTGATTTCCGACACAAAATATGAAACGGAACTACTCAAATTTCTTGAAGCGCTATTAATGTTGGATAAGGCTGGAATAAACGGAGAAAAAATCATAAGACAAGCTTTAAAAACATTTGAAGATATAGAAATTAGCGAGAGTATAAATGATTTTTCGTCGTTTTTAGCATATACCAACAGTAAACTATCACAACATTTTACAACATTGCAAGATTTAAGGAATTTTGCAGACAAACGCATCACAGAATGCGCGCAAAATATAAATAATATTTTGAAAAACGAAGAAGCATTTAACGGCATAAAAATCAAGCCTATTAAAGATTTAAGCTTGAACAATATTTCGCATAAAATAGACAAAATACTAACGATTACCAATGACATAAATATACTCATAAAAAATAAAGACAAGATAGAAACGCAACAGATAGACAATCTAAAAAATAATCTAAACAGATGTATAGAGCTTTTTTCAATCTATACAATAGCAAAACATATCTATGAAACAGACTCAACCGTTAAGGTTTTAAAGGTATTCAAAGAAAAAAAAGATAGTATAAAATCGTTTTTAAATATAGTTGACGGAAGCAGTATTGCAAAGAAAACAGGTATGGTTTTAAATCAAGAACATGGTGTAAGCTATGCTTTTTGTAAAATGGGTGAACGCATATCGCATTATTTGATAGATGAATTTCAAGATACATCCCACGAACAGTTCAATGCCATTTTGCCACTTATAGAAAATGCACTATCAGAAGGAGGCACACTGTTTGTGGTTGGCGACAAAAAACAGGCTATATACGGTTGGCGCGGCGGAGACTATAGAATATTTGATACATTAAAGCCGCTATCTTTGCAAAATGAATTCTTAAGTTACAACTATCGCTCATACGGCAATATAGTAAAATTCAATAATAACGTATTCTCAAGTCAAAAAATCGTCGACGTAATAAATAATATAGACTATGATGATAGTTTTGCATCCATACTTAAAAAAGATATTAAAGACATATATCAACACTCCTATCAAGAAAACAAGAAAACACAATTGGGCTTTGTAAATGTAAAGTTAAGACAGATAAAGGATAAAGACAATCAGGATGATTTTTATAGAATAAGTATAAAAAATACACTTAAAGGTCTTTTCAATAACAACATAAAACCCTCACAGATTATGATTCTATCAAGAAAAAAAAGCAATATAGATAAACTTTCACGTTGGATTAGAGAGGATTTTCCGTCTTTGAATTTTATAACCGAAGATTCATTAGCGCTGATAAACAACTTTGAAATAAAAAAACTCCTGCTTTTAGCTTCGGCAATAGTCTATCAAAACGACCCAAGCTACAAGGAAGCGGCATATGAAATAGGTATAAATATAGAAAAAAAAGATTATGATTTAAAATTTCTATCTCCATACGAAATGTTTAGCGCCCTTATACAACGATTCGATTATAAAAACAACGCAATATACTTTGATACGCTTTTGGAGACTGTATTGGAATTAACCCAAAAACAAAAATCAACGGAAGAAATATTGGAGTATCTCTATTCAAGAAAAGACATCTCCATAGAGCTTTCTGAAAACATTGACGCATTAAAAATTATGACAATACATAAATCAAAAGGACTTGAAAGCCACACGGTTATTGTTCCGTTTTACGATTGGAGATTGTATGATGCAAACATAGAGATGTTTGACACATTCACACTACAATCACAGCGCTTCTTTTCAAGGGTTACAAAAGATTTAAGGGCAGTAGTGAATAGTATCAACAATACCTACAACGAAAAACTAAAATCAAACTTCATAGAAGCTTTAAACTTGATGTATGTAGCAAACACAAGGGCTATAGAAAATCTATTCATACTTGGTTGCTATTCAAAAAACAAAAACAACAAGATTCCAAAACAGATAACAGCGTCCAATATGTTATATGAAATTTTAGGTAATAATTCATACCATAGCGGCACACTACAATCACAGAAAAAAATACAAGACAGAGAAAAAAACATACTAAAAACAGAAATAAAAGGCGGATTTTTAAAGGATAATCTAAAAACATATCCGCAAATTGACCAAATAAACATAAACCCAAAAGAAAGACAATTTGGGAATACTTACCATCTTGCAATGTCCTTCATAGAAACAGTAGAAGATAAAAACCAGATACAAACAATAGCTAAAAACGCATTCTTAAAGGCATCATCAATTATACCCATTCAAGATAAATACATAATAACGCTTATCACACAAACACTTTACAATCTTTTAGAATTTTTCCAAGATATAGAAGAGTGTTATAATGAAAAGGAATTTGTTGACGATGATGGCAATCTTTTAAGGGCGGACAGAATAGTTAAAAAGAACAACCAGCTCTACATAATCGATTACAAAACAGGTCGCTACAGCAAAAAACACCAAAACCAGATAAAGAGTTATATGAATTTCTTCAAAAAAGCAAAGGGCATTATATATTATGCAAAAACAGGAAGGATAGTTAATGTCGATTGAGATAATTAAGATTGATTTAGGCGTAAATTATATAGAATACTGCATAAATCTTATAAAAAATTTGGACAAACGCTTACTGTTTATTAACGCAAACAAAAGGCCTATAAGATTTATAGAAAAAGGTTTAAATGCAAATGATTTTTTAAAGGTGGATTTTTTTACCATAGAAGAGTTCGCAAAATATCTGAATTTTAAGTTTTTACAAAATCCGCCTAAAATCCACTCCTTTTTAGAGCGAGAACTATTCTTTTTAAATATACTAAAAACACGCTTGCCAATTCTTTTTGAAAAGCTTGGTAACAGTTCTGAATCGGTTTTTGTATGGGCAAAACGGCTTTCAAACTTATTCGATGAATTTGATAGAGAACTTACAAAAGAAAAAATCGAAAATTTTCAATATTTAGAGGTTATTGAGCCCGCAAGGGAGATATTAGAAAATTTAAAAACACTATATCTTTATTACGATGAGCATTACCCTTACGGATATGGTGGACGATTTTTTAAAAAAGCCGTAGAAATTACCGATACAGAAGAGTTTAAAGATAAATTTGCCAATGTTGATTTTATCTTTTCAGGGCTTATATTCTTAAGCAAATCAGAAGAAGAAATCATAAAAAATATAGGAAACAAATGTAACGTAAAAATTTTAATCCAGACCGACCTATACAAAAGAGACGGCTTTTTGGTTAATTCAAAATATTATGACTTTGATACATTTAATCCGACAGAAAAATTAATAAAAAGATTTAATGATGTAAATATATCAATAAAAGAGATAAAACAAGATAAAAAGGATACTGGGATTGAATTTTTTAATCTACCGTCATCCCATAACGAAGCAGCTTTCATAAAAAACAAAATAGATAAAATATCGAAAACACTCAAGGATAAAGCAGACCCTGCAAATATTGCAGTAATCTTGCCGAGTAGTCCTACCCTTACGCCGCTTATGGCATATCTAAACAAAAACCAAAAACAAAATTTAAATATAACAATGGGCTATCCATTTGCTCAAACAGATTTTGGCATTTTTTTAGAACAACTGATGCTTGTGATAATAGAAATTGATAGACAAAATAAAGAATCGGGCAAATATCTCTGTAGCTCCAAGCTATTATATAGATTGCTAAACTCAAATATTTTTAATCTCACAATATACTTTGAAGAGATAGAAGAATTAAAGAATAAACTACTTACAACCCAATCATCAATTTATGAATTTGACAATAAAGAGCTCTTTTTTCATAAATTCATCAAACCCTTTATCGAAGCCACCGATTTTCAAACACTATTCAATGCATTCATCAATCTATTTGACCTATTTGACAAAAACACCTTAAAAAAACAAAGCAATATATTTAATGCACAGACAATTCAATACTTCTATCAAGAAGTTGTAAATCCACTCGATGCTTTAGATAATAATATAACCCTAAATTCAGTTTTCATATACAAACTCATAAAGGAATGTATCTCAAAACTATCTATACCATTTGAAGGACACCCTTTAAAGGGCGTTCAGGTTATGGGAATGCTTGAAGCAAGGCTTCTATCATTTAAATATATATTTATAGCCGATGTAAACGAAGGCATACTGCCGTCTGTTGACAAGATTGACCCGCTTATGCCAGAAGAGATAAAAATATCATTAAACCTGCCGTCATCCCGTGAAAAAGAGATGCTTATGCGATATAACTTTTTTAGGCTTATCTTTTCTTCAAACAATGCGTTTATACTTTACAAATCAAGCGCAAAGGGTGATGAAAAAAACATACGCAGTCGATTTGTAGAGCAGCTTATACTTCTAAGAGAAGCAAAGCAAAAAAGGGACATAGATATAAATACATTCGATACAGTATTGCCAAAATTAGAAAAACAGGAATGCAGGATAGAAAAAAACATAGAAACAAAACAGGCAATAGATAAACTTTTATCCAAATGCGTTTCTCCTTCACTATTAAACGACTATTTATCGTGTCCTTACAAGTTCTACCTAAAAAGGATAAAGAAAATACAACAAAGCGCAAGTCTTGAAAAAGATTTTGAAGCAAATACGATAGGCAGCATTATCCACTACCTTTTTGAAAAAAACTTTAAAAAATTCGTAGGAAAACGTATATATAAGGATTTATATAAAACAATTAAACGCAATATGCTATATGATATAGATAACCTTGAAGGTGTATTGGCAGATGCACCATCAGATAATTTAAAAAGCGCTTATGAATATATAAACAAAATAAGCGGTTTTCAGCTAAGGGCGTTCAAATTGATAGCCAAGCATAGAGTAAAAAGTTTTTTTGAGTGCGATAAGGTTACAGATGAATTTAAACTTAATTCGGTTGAGAAAAAAATTAAAAGCAAAGAATTCAATATATGTGGAATAGCCGATAGAATTGACGAATTGGATAAAAAAATAAGAATAATAGACTACAAAACAGGCACACATACGCCTTTTGTAAAAAAGCAAAAAATAAAAGAAATATTTAACGGTAAAAAATTGATATTTAAAGAATATGATGAAAAAAGCCTTAAAGAGATTTATGATATTGTAGGCTCTATTCAATTGCCAGCCTATCTTATAATGGCAAAGGAAACATTTGGTAAACATACAACAGATAAACAAGTAGATGAAGAAATAAGTTTTGAAGCTGCTATCTACCAAATATCCAAAAGTTGCGACAACATAAAACAAACACTTGAAGGCAATCAAATAGATAAATTTAAAACAATAATTTCTTATATTATACAACACATGAAGCAATCTCAATATATATTCGCAAATCCCGACGAGCACTGCTCTTTTTGCGAATATGCAACATTCTGCAGATTCTCAAAATAGATATACCTGTTGACACTGTTATTTAGATTGTTATACTCAAATTGAATAAGAATTGAAAGGATGACGTAATGCTTGAAGACAGAATATCTATGTATAAATTTTTAAGTATAGGTTTTACATACCCTCAGGAAGGATTTGATGAAATTTTAAACAAAAGCGTTGAATTTATATCAAATTCCTATACAAATTTGAACAAAAACGGGTATAGAATTTCAGGTATCAAAAATTTAAAACAATCCTTAAAAACATTAACCGATAAAAAACTGGACGAGTGGCAAGGTATATATACGTCGTTGTTTATATCGGGATACCCGAAAACTCCACTCCACCCTTATGAATCATTTTATAAAGAAGGCTTATTGGTAAGCGAAAGCAGCGACGAAATAGCCCAAATATATCAAGATTGTGGAATAGAAATATTTGACGAAAAGGAATTTCCCGATTTTATAACATTTGAACTTGAATTTGCATCATTCATCATCGAAAATCAGCAGGGATGCTTGCCTGTATTTAAAGAATTTTTCTTTGAGCATCTGTTTACGTGGATATTTGACTTCTTTAGCGATGTCCAAAACTACAAGGAGACACCCGTATTCTATAACAGTTTGGCTCATATCGGAGAAGGTTTTTTGAAAAAAGAGCAAAAGTTGTTAGAAGGTGTAATAAATGAACGATAAAGGTTATATACAAATATACACGGGCAACGGAAAAGGCAAAACAACGGCGGCAATAGGTCTTGCGATAAGGGCTGTGGGCGCAAACCTAAAGGTTTTGTTTGTTCAATTTGTCAAGGGTCAATACTACAGCGAACATAAAACATTAGAAAAATTAGAAAACATCACAATAAAACAATTCGGAAGAGAAGGCTTTATACACTCAAAACCGACAGAAGAAGATATAAAAAAAGCCAAAGAAGGGTACAACTTTGTTCTTGATGCATTTAAACAAAACCTATACGATGTTGTGATATTGGACGAAGCCAATATTGCCGTATTTTTTAACCTTTTTTCAGAAGATGAATTAATATATTTAATGGATAAAAAACCGACAAATGCAGAACTTATAATAACCGGAAGATATGCAACCCAAAAAGTTATAGAAAAAGCCGATTTAGTTACGGAAATGAAGGAAATTAAGCACTACTACAAACAAAACGTTTTGGCTAGAGTCGGTATAGAGAAATAAAATGAAGCTCATTCCTGCAAGATTGAGCGTGGTAAAGCCTTCTATCAAAAGAAATTTTGACATATACGCAATGAATAAAACTCAACCGGTTTTAATACTTTCAAAAAACACACCACTCAAAAAAGGCAGTCTGCTATTTAAACACTACGCAAACAGAATAATTTACATACCATCAGAGCAACTTCAAGCATACAAACAACTCATAACCAACAGCTTGGACGATATCCTAAAAGACGAAAGTATGCCAGAACAGCACAAGATGTATGCAATATATGTAACATTTACAAATCAATTAGAAATGCTAATGAATAACAAAAATATTTCAATAGCAAAAAATATATCAAAAAATATGACGAAATTTGTGGGTAGCATATTAAACAGCTCGTCTTCTATATCCATATTTTTGTCATTTATAGAAAACAATATCCATAACATTGCAACACATATGTTTAATGTGGGTATATATTCAACTATGCTTACAAAAATCTTATATCCCGACATCTCATCAACCCAATTAGAAAAAGTTGCAACCGGATATTTTATGCACGATATAGGAATGATAAAGATAGACAAAAATATTTTACAAAAAAAGGATAAATATACAAAAAAAGAGTATGAAGAAATAAAGAAACACCCTGTATTGGGCGCTGAAATATTAGAAAAAGAATTGAAGATAAAAGACCCAAACATCATAAAAATAATATTAGAGCATCATGAAAGAAAAGATGGCAGTGGATATCCTTACGGAAAGAAAGATATAAATCGATTTGCAAGAATTTGCTCTATGTGCGACATATTCGACGCTATCACATCAAAAAGGGAATACAAAGACAATCCGCCAGAAACTACATTTGAAGCCTTAAAAAACAACAAAGAATTTTTTGTTGATGAATTCGGAAAAGAGTTCTACGAAGCCTTCGTTTTGTGTTTTAAGCAATAGTTCTTGTTATTGTTGCCAAAAATCACTATATTTATATGGCTATGAGGGATGTATTTAAAACGCTTGAATACGATAAACTAAAAGACATAATAGGAAAATTCATACAAACAACGTACGGTAAAAAAGCTTTAAGCAATCTAAAACCTGTTTTTGACATACAGAAAGCTCAATATGAATTTGAAATGCTAAAGGAGTTTTTCGATTATTTCTACAGGTGGGGAACTATACCGCTTGACGATATATACATATCTCAACTAATCAAAGACTCATTTGCAGGAAGGTTGACAGAAAAAGAATTATTCTTGATTGGTAACTTCCTTGGAATGATAAAAGAGATAGAAAAGGAATTTAAAGAGCACGATTCGGATATCTGTGAAAAATATATAGTTTTCGATTTTCCGCAAGAGTTGTTTGATGAAATAATAAAGGCAATAGACGACCACGGTTTTGTTAAAGATACGGCAACAAGCTATCTGTTTGAGATAAGAACTCAAATTAAGCAACTCAAAGAAGAGATATCAAGAACACTTAAAAACCTAATGCATTCAAGAATGCGTGAAGTTATAGCCGATACAGCAATTTTTCTAAAACGTTCAAGATATACAATTCTAACAAAAGCAAATTTCAAAGAGTACATAAACGGAAGGATAATAGATATATCAAAATCCGGCGGATTTTTTGTTGAACCAGACGCCATATATCCAAAAAACAACGAGCTTGAAGAACTTATATTAAAAGAAGAAGCCGAAAAAAGAAGAATTTTAACAGCCCTTACCGAATTAATAAGAAAACACTCATCAAGACTAATGCACAACGAAAAACGCATCGGTTTTTTGGATTTGCAGATTGCAAAATTCGAATATTCAAAGGATTTTGAACAACCAGATATAGTATTTTCAAACAAACCTATTCTATACGCAAAAAATATCAAACATCCTATTTTAGCTCACATAAAACAAGATACAAAAAGCGTGGATATAGAATTAAAAAAAGACAGCAAACTAATAATCACAGGACCTAATACCGGCGGGAAAACGGTATTTTTAAAAACGGTAGGATTGTGTGTCCTTTGCGCATTTTCAAACATACCGCTTATCGCATCAAAAGTAGAGATAGGAAAATTTAGCAGTGTATTTGCGATAATAGGAGACGAGCAAAATATACTCGAATCCTTAAGCTCATTCTCGGCAAAAATGATAGCTGTAAAAAATATATTCAACTCATTAGAAAAAAACTCTTTAGTTCTGCTTGATGAGATAGGAAGCGGAACATCACCCGACGAAGGCGAAGCAGTAGCCTATTCCATAATAAAAAACCTAACCGACAGATGCGTTTTTGTCGTTACTACACACTACAAAAAACTTGCACATATATTGGCGTCAAAACAATATCCTACAGCAGCATTTGAATTTGACAAAGAAACACTAAAACCTACATACAGACTAAAGTACTCGCAAATAGGTCAAAGCTATGCAAGAGAAATACTTCAGACGCTCAATATGCCAAAAAAAATAATAGAAGATGCAGACGAATTTTACAAAAATAACGAAACCCAATTCTCAAAACTTGAAACAGAGCTGGAAAACGAACTTGTCAGGTTGCAAAACAAGAGTGAAGAATTGGACAAACTGAAAATTCAATACGAAAATCTTACAAAACAGATTGAACAAGAAAAAAACATAATTATAGAAAACCTAAAACAACAAGAAGAAATTAAAAAAAGACAATATGAAGAAATTATAGATGAACTTAAATTAGAACTCAGCAATCTTTTAAAAGAAAAAAACGTATCTCAGGCACATAAAAAATTAAACAAAATAAAGCAAAAGGCTCAAGATATATTCAATAAAACAGAAACTAAGGCAAATCTTCAAGAAACGTTTAACGTATCCGATAGAGTTATATTTAATTCTATGGAAGGAACAATATTAAAAATAAAAGGTAAAAAAGCCACAATAGAGATAAACGGAAAAGTATTTGAAGCCCAACTATCATCTCTTAAAAAAGCAAAACAGGAAAAAAAGCAAGAAAAGAAGATTTTAGTACAATCTCAAAATAAATTTTCATCTATCGAATTAAACATAATAGGAAAAAGAAGAGACGAAGCAGAACTTGAACTTATGCGTTTCATAGACTCGCTAATAACCGATTCAATCAAAACGGCACGCATTATACACGGTATAGGAAGCGGCATTTTACGTTCAATGGTGCATGAAACACTCAAAAATCATCCTTACGTAAAATCATTTCACACCGCACACCCAAATGAAGGCGGAGACGGAGCAACGATAGTGGAGTTGAAATGAATTCAATTGTCGATGAGATAAAAAGCAGGGTGGATATAGTCGACCTTATATCGCAGTATGTTCAACTCAAAAAAAGGGGCACCAACTATTTTGGGTTATGCCCGTTTCATTCAGAAAAAACACCATCTTTTTCGGTAAATCCCAAGGGACAGTTTTTTCACTGTTTTGGATGTGGAGAAAGTGGCGATGTTATAACATTTTTTATGAAGATAGAAAACTTAGAGTTCAAAGATGCAATAAAAGAGCTTGCCGAACGTTACAACATAGATATCAAAACAAAAGAAACAATCAAAAAAAATCCTTTGATAGATATTCATGAATATGCTGCCGATTACTTTTTTGCAAAATTAAAACAGAACGAAAAAGCAAAAAGATATATAGAGAAACGTAAGATAGATAAAGAAACGATAAATAGTTTTAAAATTGGTTATGCTCCAAATAGCAACGAATTATTTATGCTTTTAAAAAAAGAGTTTTCAGAAGAAGATATTATAAAAAGCGGTATATTTGTTAAAACGCAAAAGGGTGTATATAATAGGTTTGCTGATAGAATAATATTTCCCATAAGAAACCACAAAGGCTCAACCATAGCATTCGGTGGAAGAGCTATAGATAACGATAAAACAAAGGCAAAATACATAAATTCACCAGAAACTGCCATATTCTCAAAACAAAAAATTTTATACGGACTCTTTGAAGCTATGCAATCCGCAAAAAAGATATCAAAAATCATAATAACCGAAGGATATATGGATTGTATAAGACTACATTCGTTCGGAATAAAGAATGCAGTAGCTACGCTTGGTACGGCTTTATCTAAATATCACATTGCAACAATTAAAAGATACACAGATACATTAATATTTAACTACGATGCAGATGATGCCGGCTTTAGGGCAATGACAAGAAGCGCAAAAACAATACTTTCAAGCAACATATTTTCTTATGTGGTAACACTTGATAATAAAGAAGACCCTGATAGTTTTATACTAAAATACGGCAAAGACGCATATCTCAAAAAAATAGCAGAAGCAAAAGATTACTTCGACTATCTCATAGATTATCTAAAAAACAAATACGACATAAACAAACCGCAAAACAGATTAAAGATTGTTGAAGAGATAAAACCGTCCTTGATGGGAATATCCGATGCAACAATGAGAACAAGCTATATATCAAAAGCCGCAAAAGCCCTAAATGTTTCTGAAGACACCTTTTCTCAAACCAAAACCACAACTGAATTCTTTAAAAATATCAACAAGGAAGATGCTTTTTTAAGCCTGCTTATAAAGGATATAGAGTTGATGGGATGGATAGAGGATTTTGAAGAATTTAAAGATAGATTAAGCGGAAAGTATAAAGAGCTGTATAGCCATATCTTAAACTTTTACCTTTCGGGAGAAGAATTCAAGATTGATACATTCACACAAACTATAGAAAACAAAGAGATTGTAAATTTAGCTTATGAGTTGGCGTCGATAGAGCATACAGAAATAGAAAGTAAATATGAAAGAAGAAAGGTGTTTTTATCCCTTGTAAGCGATTTTGAAAAAGAGCACATAAAACAAAAATTGAATACAATAAAAGAAAAACTCAAAAAAAACCCATCGGAAGAATTATTAAATGAATATAACATTCTATTTTTAAAACTAAAGGAGATTGTTTCCTAATGGACAGTATAGTTCAATTTATCTTAACCTACATAGGATACGGTGGATACACAGGCATATTCCTTTTGATGTTTCTTGAAAGCTCGTTTTTTCCTTTTCCAAGTGAGGTTGTTGTTCCGCCTGCTGCTTATCTTGCGGCTAAGGGTGATATGAACCTATATATGGTTATTTTATCAGCAACGGCAGGCAGTCTTTCTGGCGGACTATTTAACTATTACATATCCTATAAAATGGGCTATCCATTTTTAGAAAAATACGGTAAATACGTGGGTTTGAGCAATAACGCACTTAAAAAGTCATGTCAATTCTTTCAAAAACACGGAGCAATAAGCACATTTATAGGAAGGCTTATGCCGGGTATCAGACAATATATATCGCTTCCTGCAGGCTTGGCAAAGATGAATATTGTTGCATTCTCTATATTTACTATTTTGGGCGCTTTGATTTGGGTGTCCATTTTGGCATTTATTGGTTATACTGTTGGCAACCATCCCGAATCGGTAAAACATATGTTACATAAAAGTTACATCTATATTTTCATCTTTTCGATAGCTATAACGACGGCATACATATATTGGAGGAAAAAAAATGATAGGAGAATTTAGACGCATAGGAGATATGCTATTTTTAAGCGGCATGGTAGACGCTTCAAGCGGCAATATGAGTTATAAAGCAAAAGATGGCGTATGGATAACAAAAACCGGAAAGAGCCTATATAATTTGCGCGGAAAAGATATAGTAAAAATAGGTTTCGAGAAAGACGTAAGATGGAATGCAGCATCAAGCGAAGTGGAAATTCACATAAATATATATAAAAAAATAGAAAACGCAAAAGCGATAGTTCATGCTCACTGTCCATACGCCGTTAGTCTATCCTTGAAAGAAAACAAAATAACACCTGTAGACTACGAAGGAAGACTATTTTTGAAAGAGGTAGATATCTTAGATATTCCTTACAACAACTGGCAGCTGGCAAAGGACGAGATACCTGCATATTTCAAGAATAATCCTAAAAAAAACGTAGTAGTGGCAAAAGGGCACGGCGTGTTTGCATATTCAGACAGTCTATTTAGAGCATTTCAACTTGTAAGTGCACTGGAGAGTTCTTCAAAAATCATAGCAATAGGAGGTTTCACATGAACGATAAAATCGAGCAAATTGCACAAAATATAAAAAATGCCAAAAGGCTTGTCGTTTTTACCGGAGCAGGCATATCGAAAGCAAGCGGTATACCAACATTTAGAGGAAAAGACGGTTTATGGAAAAAATATTCACCGCAAGAACTATCAACGCTAAAAGCCTTTGTGGATAACCCGAAACTCGTTTGGCAGTGGTATAATGAAAGAAGAAGGCTGATAAAAAAAGCCAAACCGAACGCAGCCCACCATGCAATAGCAAAACTTGAAACCATATTTAAAGATAATTTTACACTTATCACTCAAAATATAGACTCACTACACAAAAAAGCAGGAAATCAACGGATATATGAATTGCACGGCAATATTTTTGAAGTGCGTTGTATGAGATGCGGACAAGTATACAAAGATGACAAAATTTATGAAGAGCGCGAATTGGTGCCCAAATGCAAATACTGTAAAGAAGGAAGTTTAAGACCAAACATCGTTTGGTTTGGAGAAAATCTCGACAGAGATATATTAAACAACTCTATGAAAAAAAGTGCAACCTGTGATTGCTTTATTGCTATAGGCACAAGCGGAGTTGTGCAACCGGCGGCAAGCCTACCAAAAATAGCGCACGACAACAACGCCTTTGTCGTGGAAATAAATATAGAATATTCGGGCATATCAATATTTGCAGACGAAGTAATACTTCAAGAAGCAGACAGCATATTGCCAGATATCGTAGAGCGTATCTATTAAACTATCTCACCTATTGCCCAGGTGTTCATATGCTATTTCTATTTGTCAAGGGCATCTAACATAAATATACGTTTCTTTAATCATTTTGCTTAAGGATTCAAACTACTGCCTTTTATCATTAAATTATACTTAACACTACCAATTTAAATTTAACTTGACACAGGGTTAAATGAATAATACTTTATTATTAACAAATAATTTTAAGGAGGTGCTTTGATATGCGTAAGAATTTGGTTATTTTATTGAGTGCTTTGGTTTTTGTATTTACACTTGGAATATCAAAATCGTTTGCCGTTAAAAACTACATCATAGCAACAGCAACACCTGGCGGAACCTATTATCCTGTTGGTGTTGCAATAGCCACTTTAATCAATATGAAGCTTGCAAAAAAAGGCATAACGGCAACGGCTATTACGTCGGCTGGAAGCGGCGAAAATGTAAGACTTCTTAAAGACAAGGAAGCAGATTTTGCTATTTTACAGGGATTATTCGGCTCTATGGCATATAACGGAAAAGGTGTTTACAAAGAACCTCAAAGATACTTCTATTCTGTTACGGCTCTTTGGCAAAATGTAGAACATTTCACGCTGCTTAAAAAATACGCAAAAACCGGCAATATAATGGACTTAAAAGGTTTACACAAGAGATTTTCTATAGGAAAGCGCGGAAGCGGAACTGAAGGAAGCGGAAAAACGATTCTATCGGCATTGGGTATTAAGGTAGGAAAAGATGTAGAACCGGTATATCTTGGCTATAATCCAAGCATAGACGCTATGATTGACGGAAGAATAGTTGGCGCTAACATACCAGCTGGACCGCCTGTTGCAGCCATTACAAGAATGTTTGCAAGGTTGGGCGACAAAGCTACTGTATTAAACTTTACCGATGAACAACTTAAAAAGATAGATGAAAGTTATGATGTTTGGTTTAGATACGTAATAAAAGCTGGAACATATCCGGGACAGAAAAAAGATATAAATACAATAGCTCAGCCAAACTTCTTGGCCGTTAGAAAGGGAATTCCTCAAGAAGATGTTTATCTGATAGTTAAGACAATATACGAAAACCTACCGTTTTTGCACAACATACATAAAGCAACATACGCTATTAAACTTGAAAATTCAATTAAGGGATTACCCGTTCCTTTAGCAAAAGGAGCTGCAAAATATTATCAGGAAAAAGGTATAAATATACCTAAAAAACTATTGGCTCAATAACCTATGGAAGAAAAGCAGCTTTTAGAGCAAGAAGATGCAGGCTCTAAAATACTCGTAAGAAACATAAATAGCATCGGATTTATTGGCAGTGCCGTAAAGATAGCCAGTGTTATCTTGGCGGCATTCGCCTTATGGTTTAATAGTTTCGGCGTAATATCTACGCTTCACCAAAACGCGATATTTTTTTCGTTTATTGTATTTATAGGATTTATACTCTACCCTACATCTAAAAAACACCCGAAGAAAACCCTATCTTTGGACTTTATACTTGCAAGTTTGGGTTTCTTGAGTGGACTATACATAGTCTTTTTTGAAAATACCATACACGCACGAAACGAAACCTTGATTTTAAGGGATATGATTGTATCTGGCGTTGCCATTATTCTCATCATAGAGCTATCAAGAAGGGTTGCCGGCATCGTAATACCTATTTTGGCTATATTTTTTAGCTCTTATGCGCTTTTTTTGGGAAAATATATGCCGGCAGGCATGTTTAATTTCAGAGGCATTCATCTATCCACATATCTTTACAGAATGTATTTCACAACCGACGGAATTTTTGGATATATCACAACCATAGCGTCAACTTACGTATTTTTATTTATCCTTTTTGCGGCGTTTTTCCTAAAAAGTGGTGCAGGTGATTTTATAATAGACTTCGCAAAGGCTACGCTTGGAAAAACAGTTGGCGGGCCTGCCAAGGTTGCCGTTGTTGCAAGCGGAATAATGGGCTCTATTACGGGAAGTTCTGTAGCTAATGTAGTCGGAACAGGCTCGATAACCATACCGTTAATGAAAAAAATAGGATTTTCTGCTGAATTCGCAGGCGGAGTCGAAACGTCGGCGTCAGTTGGCGGTCAAATGATGCCGCCTATTATGGGCGCAGGCGCTTTTGTGATGTCCCAATGGACACAAATTCCATACACAACCATCATAGGCGTAGCCTTCATACCGGCTTTGATTTATTATCTTGGCGTTTTACTAAACGTCCACATAAGGGCTAAAAAGTCTAATATAAAACCACTTGACGACAAAGATATTCCGGATTTAAAGACCGTTTTAAAAAACGGATGGCATTTTATGATTCCATTAATCGTTTTAATAGCACTTTTAGCCTATGGCTTTACGCCAACCTATTCTGCAATTATAAGCATTGCATCGGTGATAGCTGCAAGTTGGTTAAGAAAAGATTCAAGAATGGGTCCAAAAAAGATATACGAAGCTTGCATATTCGGCGTAAGGAATATGGTGGCAACGGGCGTTTTATTGATAACAGCAGGCATAATTGTCGGTATTATTACATTAACAGGGCTTGGAATAGCCTTTTCAGTTATGGTAACGTCGATAACATCAAACAGTATATTTCTTTTATATGTATTGACGGCTTTGGCTGCTCTGTTTTTGGGCATGGGTTTACCTGTTACGGCGTCTTATATAGTTTTAGCAGTATTGATAGCACCAGCGTTTAAGATGCTTGGCGTTAGTATACTTGCAGCTAACATGACGGTCTTTTGGCTTGCAGAAACGGCAAATGTTACACCACCTATAGCATTGGCTGCATTTGCAGCAAGCGGCATAGCTGGTTCTCGTCCACTACCTACGGCGATTGAAGCATTTAAGTTGGCAAAGGGCTTGTTGCTTATACCCATATTTTTTCTGTTTACGCCGTTATTAAGCGGATTAACGCTAACAAGCGTAAAGCCTGCTGTAATATTGATTATAGGATTATTTAGTTTTACAATAGCAATAGAAGGATATCTATTTAAAAGACTTTCCTATATCGAAAGAATAGTATTTTTTATTGTAGGACTGTTAACATTCTACCCTAATTTAAAGTTCAATATTGCGGGCATTGTAGTAGCCATTATGCTTTTTCTATACTATTTTATTATATCAAGAAAAAAAGTTTAAAAACCTATTTTTCCAGCCTCTCAATATCTATCTTGCTTATATTCCTCTCTTTCTTATCAAACTCTATTCCAATTAGATAGATAGGTTTCTTTTCATTTATGTATTTTTCGTAGTATTTCTTCTGTTTAATCTGCCCTAAGGCGTCTTTTCCATCTTCTTT
>Ga0256842_1001374_pt1 | contig 19583 bp, 15 predicted proteins | sample 4559240metaG_FD_185973 | JGI IMG/M metagenome (GOLD analysis project Ga0256842, IMG submission 185973) | Hydrothermal vent microbial communities from Guaymas Basin, Mexico - 4559-240 | ecosystem: Environmental > Aquatic > Marine > Hydrothermal vents | place: Mexico: Guaymas Basin | collected... | reverse complement strand
TAGCTCCAGCAATATCATTGTCATCATGATATTGTCCTTCCAATGAATACACAACAAGAACCTTTGAGCCAGGATCTGCAGGAAAATTATTAAATTTCCAATGACCTGTGGTTGTGGTGGTGGATGTGATTAACATGCTTCCAACTTTATCCAATATAGATACCTTGACTGGTTTATCTACAATTGGAATCCCATATTTATCACATGCAACACCAAATAATTTGGATTTGTGTTGTTGTTCAATACCAAATGAGTAAGGGAGTTGCTGGGATAATAATATGATTTCACTCTCAGTTAAAGCACGGTTGAAGATGCGAACCTGATCAACACACGTTCCGTTTTGTAGATAATCATTGATACTTCCAAGATCCCGATCTGCACCTATAATGAAATTTCTATTTATTTGTGTCATATTTACGGAATTAATGGTTAATACTTGTATACCATCAACAAAAACTTTACCAGTGGATATTACTACTAAATGATACCATTGATTATCCTCATATTTATTTGGGAGAGCAGCATCAGGATTATTATTAGTGTAAAAGAACATTTTTTTATTGTTATTATTTTGCCAGAACATTAATGTGTTCTCATCATTTTTTGAAAAATGAAAATAAGCATGACTATGTGAAGTATCTAGTACTCCTTGCTTAAACCAAAACGACAATGTTATTACGGAAGGAAAACTATCAATATGTATATTAATATAACTACCCCCATCAAACTTAGCACACTGACCAAATATCCCCTTATCATACTGCTCATTCCCATGCCATGTTCCATGATACCCATTCCCTGAATGATCGTTTGCATCCCCATCAAATGGATAGAATGCTAAACACGAGCCATCATTGAATGGATCAGGATCATATAAAAATCCTGATGTTATAATTGACTCATCACTTCGACTGACTGCATTCATATTTCCATACCACATATAAATTGACTTACTCTGGTTTGCAGAAATTAATGGAACTTTAACATAGATTGTGGCTTTTTGGTTGATGTAATCATAATCTTCTATATAGTAATCAAGTAATGTAACACCATCTGAATCCACAAATCTGATATCAGAACCATCAAATCTAGCTTTATCAAAATCAAAATTGTTTGAAGTCAGATTGATACATATCAAGTTATTTTCATAACTGGTATCATTACCTGTATTATCAATTATAATTTCCTTACTATATCTCCATCCTACGAGTGACATATTCAGATACTCCTACATTATGGATCTTCCCTAATTAAAACCTTAGCTGTTCCAGATGTGTTAGAGACTGCATTATTTAAATCTTTATTATACCAGATGTGTCCATGTGGATCAGGATTACCACTATCATCAATAATAGTAAATTTATTAACTTCATTATTTATAGTTGGACTGTATGTGAAGATAGTTCCTCCATGAGGTCCTTCTCCTCCTTTAGATAGGTTTTCACACCATAATTTGCTAGTATCAGTTACATGTGTTCCAATATCTGCTTGTCTATTTGGCCATGCATCAATTGTCAATTCCCTTTCAACAAATCCACCGACTACTTCCTCTCCAACAATTGTTGATACCTCAATACCTGCCTCATTTGTAGGATGATTTAATAATACCCAAGCACCTGATCCAGTTGCATCTCCATCTTGTATCCTTATATCTCTAGTGAAGACTGTTCCTGACCCTGTAAATCCTGATCCTTCCCATGTTCCTGATACTGGGATATTTAAATCTGGAGCTGATGTTAATACTTGATCTGACCTCACTGTAATTGTATAAACAGCTCCAGGAGAAGGGGCAGTTTGTAATCTGGCTTGTGGCTGTTCTACGGTTAATACAGGAGCCTTATCTGCAACATGTATATTACGTGAAAATGTAACAGAGGCTCCATTAGCTTGCCTATATGCAGTAACAATAAAGTTTGGATTGGTATAATTATATACTTGAGGATTGTTTAAAGTAACTGTTTTATATTCTTCATAGGAACTAGGATTGTCAATAGTTAATTGTCCTGTAGGATCTACATATTCTATAGTATCAAAATTGGAAACAGTTAAATGAACAGTGGCTTGTTCATCACCTTTAAGGGCATTTTGTCCTGAAGGATAAGAAATCCCAAGAAAATTGAAACTGGGAGTTACCTGGTCAAGTTTAATAGCATTGGAGGATATTACTTCTTCACTTTCTGTTCCTTCACTATTACGAGCTATTACCTTAGCGTGCATATTATTCCCGGTTCTATTGGATACCACACCATTAATAACGAACGTCCCATCAGAATTAACATTTACCCAGCCAGATTCATTGAAAGCCTCATAATTTAATAATTTAACTTGAGTTGCATTATTAGATGTTGTCCCTGTAACTTGAATAATATCCCCAGCCTTAGCAGCAGTTTGAGTTCCAGGATAACTGCCTATAGTTACTGAATTAATTGTAGGAGGAACAACAACTCCTGCTCCTGAGGGAACTCCTATCATCCTTGATAAATCCATCCCGGGGATGGAGCTACATAATAACTTAATGATAGGAACACCTGCCCTTGGAGATAAATATAATTTACTTATATGTGTAGCTATATTTATTTCACACCTCCATACAGGTGTATGTGTATCTAATACGATAGGAGGTGCATCAGGATAATCAATATGAATATTTAATTTAACTGAATTGTCATCTCGAGGATTAAGTAGAATAGCTTGTAGTTTGTTATAATAAGATATATCTATCTCATGAACTGAATTAACCTCTAATGTTTGAGTAAATTGACCATCTCTTGTTCCTTCATCATAATCAAGTAATTCAAAATCAACCCATTCACGAGGTAATACATAAGGTGTTACAAATTCTTCGCCAGGATCAACTCTTATATCATAATCAGAGCATACATATCTTATCCGTCCATTATATCTATATCTAGGCATAGAATTCCTCCTTGACTAAGGTTTTCTTATGTTTTGAGACTAACCTGCAGATTTGATCAAAGAGATCAAAATTACATTTAGGTATGAGACAATGATATTTTTCATTCTCACCCAATTTAAAACCCAATCTGAATGATAATATGTAAACGTCATCAAAACGTCATCTCAACCGGATCATCAACGTCTCGCATGGTGATTTGAAATTGGGATGGATAAGCAAGAGACTGATATTAGTTGCTTACTTGAAAAAGAATTCGAGCGTGATTAAATTGAACAAAATACTTGACTTGAAGATAATTGAAAATACTTGACTTGAAGATAATTGAAAATACTTGACTTGAAGATAATTGAAAATACTTGACTTGAAGATAATTGAAAATACTTGACTTGAAGATAAAATTACTCAAGAGGAGCCCAAAAAATCTTCAACAATTTCAATAATTTAGAAATAAATTTTTAAAAATAAATTTTGTCTAACCATTTAAAATCATTAAAAAATGCCATGCCTAAAACTAGACATGGCAAATATTTAAAATTATTTAACTTTTCTATTTTCTTACTTATTCCAATAATTTATTACCCATTTAATAAAATCTTCATAACTTTTAAAATATGCCATTTTGCCTCTCACCTCTTCTATTACCTTCTCTTCATCATACTCATCCTCCCATTTATATATATCATCCTTTTCCCCGTCATACCATAAACTTACTTCACTAAATTTTAATCTCGTCTCATTATTAAAACTTTTTATAAATTTTATACTATCTTTTTCATATACAATCATAATTCCTCTTTTTTCCTCTAATCCTACCAAACATTCTTCTATCTCATATATTGCTTCTAATGTCTCTCCTTCAAAATCCTTATAATACTTCTTAAACCATTTCCAAAATTCTGCCTCACTTTCAAACCATTTAATTTTGTCTAAATTTTCTTTTATAAAACTTATCAATTGCTCTTTTTCTACTATGTCAAATTTGTCTCTTGTCTCATCTATAAAAACTTTCCTAACTACCCAACTTCTGTCTCCATTATCTTGCCAATAATACTCTTTTATAAACTCAATCCCATTGTCTTCCTTTACAACTAAAATCCCTTCTTTCTTTTCAACCTTTTCTAAAATTTCATTTAATTTCTCCATTTCAAAACCTCCTTTTTAAATTTTTAATTTATTATTGCCTTAACTTAATTATTAATATAATAAAAAATAAAAAACCTGTCAAGTAAAAAAATTAAAAAAATTTAAAATAAAAATTAAATAATCCTAATAATTTATAAAATAAAAATGCCATGCCTAATATTTAAAATTAGACATGGCAAATATTTAAAATTATTTAATTTTTTACTATTTTAAATAATTCCAACCAATTACAATCCATTTTATAAAGTCTTTATAACCTTTAAAATAATAAATCTGCTCTCCTTTGTCTATTAATTCATCTATAATTTCTCTAATGTCTTTCTGTCCTATTATTTCATCTTTTCCACTATCAAACCATATTGCCATTTTCCTATATATACCTTCTTCCATCCTTTTTATAATTTTAACCTTATTATTCTTGTCAATACTAATTAAAATTCCTTTTCCTTTATTATCCTCAATTTTCCTTACAACTTCATCAATTCCTATTATTTCCTCCTTATATTTTTCATTATCAAATTCTCCACTATCATACCAATTTTTCATCCAATACCAAAATTCACTTTCAAAATCAAATGCCATACAATTATCCAATTCCAATTTTATATCTAAATTTCCTTCATTCATTTCAAAATTATATTTTCCGTCATCTTTTAAAATAATTGCCTTATTTCCATCCAATCCAATTAAAATCCCTTTTTTATTTTCAATTCTGTCTAAAATTTCTCTAACCCTTTCTTTGTCTATTTCTTTTATAATTTTCATAATCAAAACCTCCTTTTTAAATTTTTAATTTTTATTATTGCCTTTAACTTAATTATTAATATAATAAAAAATAAAAAACTTGTCAAGTAAAAAAATTAAAAAATTTAAAATAAAAATTAAATAATTCCAACAATTTATAAATAAATTTTCTTAATTCTGAATTAATATAAATATTTGAAATTATTAAAAATTTTTTAACTTACTGGAATTATTAGAGATTTGACCCTGAATCAGATATGATTCTTCTTGAACAAGACTTTCTTTGCAATACATTTAAACAAATCAAAACTTTTTTATAGAAAAACTGAATCAGGAGCTGCACATGCAGAATCTACTAGCATGTGAACCATTTTATTTGTTATGAACAAATCAGTGACTGATTTTATAACAGGAGGAGGTACAGTCCTTTTCTTTCCAAGGACTTTATAATGTTCCAAAGGACTATATTTTGCGGGATAACAGAAATAGTTCCCTTCATTATCTAACCCATGCACAGTACTATCTGCTCCAAGATCTAACAATTGATTGAGAGAAAAGATATATGAAACACCTTCATCAATTTTGGTGGGAAGTTCTATGTTCCTGTTATGTGAAAATAATCTAAAACCGTTATCTTCATTATAACCATGATAATACAAATTACCTGATTCTGATAATGCAAATAGCCCTGGTTTGGCCGTAACAAATATTTGTTTTATTGGTTCAGGATATCTTATTTTATTCCATTTCCCTGCATCTATATCTTCATCTGTCCCTCGCTGGTGAAATCTATTATCACCTATTGCATACACATCTCCCTGCTTTGTAAGTAAGAATAAATTATAATATCTCACTATCCCTTCTACATCCTTAATATTTTCAATATTAACTTTTTCAGGTAGTTGCAGTGGATATAACTCATCTTCATCAGACAATGTCATCCCAGGTTCATTTAAAAATTTAAGACCTTTGGTATCAGTTCTTATGATTGCATGAAGTCCTTTATCAGTAAGTAAAACTGTACCAAAAAATGTCTTTTTGTGTCCCTTCAATCTCTTATAAAATTTTAACTCAGAACCTGGAAGAATATTACTTTCAAGTGAAGAAGATCTAGCATCATAATAAACATAACACAGTTTACCATCTTTTGTCTTTATAATCCCTCTAGAATCTGTATCAATAGGATAACATTCCGATATGTTATCCTTTAAAATTGTGGATTTCTTTTCATATGAGTTGGAAAATAACAATCCATTGGTAAAATGAAAAAAGTTTTTATCAGTGAATATAACCAAATCATAAGCATCTCCTATTACACCTTTAGCATTATCAAGTATGACTTTATGAAAATATGGGTTATCTTTATATCGTAGAAGCACTTTACCGTCACTCAGTTTCACATAGCTATCAGGACTCATGTTAACATATGATGCAAATCCTATCTTTTCTCCTTTCTCTCCTATCTTTTCTGGAAGACTTTGTGGAAGTAGCAAATAAGGAACATCATTTACGTAAATGATATTACCAGGAGATAATGAGGGTTTAAATACCTTATTTTTCATTATACACTTTTAAAACAAAACTATAAATTCCATCTCTCTTGTCTGTGAAATATGAACACCTTTCCTCTCATAAAACTTGGCTGTACTTGGTGTAAATGCAGCTAAAATCCTTCCATCATTTACTAGTTTTTTGCCATCAAATTCTAACAATACCCCTCCATCCTCCAAAGAATGATGAAAACGAGTTAAATATTTCTTAGTAGTTTCATCAATGTCTATTGGATAATGATCTATATTTTCCTTAGATTCCATTTCAGTATGGTCATGTACATTAGCAAATCCACTAGCAATGTCTTTGCTAATGGAAGTAGAACTTACTGTAGGGGAAATTTTCAGGTTTTTAGGAAGATTTAGCAAATTTATTCCTCTATATAATTTAAACTTATCAATTGATTTAAGATTTGGAACGATGTATTTATCAGTTATGCTCTTAATATAAGACAATCCTCTTATTACATCATCTGGGATCTTATCTCTATCAAGTTCTCCTACATGATAATGAGTCCTTAAACCATACTTATCCTGAAATTTAGACTGTTTTTTGTCACCTAAAAACAAAGCTCTTGCACTACGTCTTATAAGAACACTGTTATAATTATTACTTGATGCTATCCAATCATTTATCATTTTTGAAGCAACTTCAGATGTAGATAAAATAGAAGATAATTCCTTAGGTAATCGTTTTATTCTAGATAATACATTTGTAACCTTTTTAGGATTACGAGCTCCTGCTATAACCTCTCCCATGAGATTCCTAATCTTATCCTCAGGAAATATTAGATTGTGTTTTTGCTGGATCGCTTTCAACATTTTAGCTAATACATTGGCAGCCTTATCTTCTGCAACATTATCACACAAGAAATCAATTGCAGTTCCCATATCAGCAAGACTACCTTTATATGGATTTCCTTCATCATAGCCTAATACTGTATCTTTTATAATACTATAAATTGTATTACCATTCATAAACTTGTGAAAATTGGAATCAAGATATTTATTTCTTTCAGAGGCAGGTATCATTTTTGATTTTATCTCATAAAATCTGAACAAAGCTTTCCTAGCATCAGTAGATAAAGACTTGTAGTCATCAATAGGAATATCATCGAAGTGTTTTGCTATTTGGTAGTTGATATGTTTTGTATCAGCAAATCGTTTTATGTATTCAGATGTGGTTTTGTAATCAATTAACCTTGTAAATAAATACTCTCCATTTATTTTCTTGGTTAGATTGAGTGAAGATATATCACCTCCAGCAGTATGTAATTTTTCTTTATATCTTTCTAGTAAAGGCTGTAACTTCTTCTCTGGAATATTTTCTGGAAGATTGTTTATGAGATGATTAATTTTATGGTCAATCTTTTTACTTGTTCTTAAAGCTAGGGAAAGAGATAGTAAACTGGATGTTTTGGGTTTATAATGTTGATGTGTCCTTATGTAAGGGTCTTTCGATTTAACAAGAACACTCTTAACTGGGAGGTGTTTTAAAAACTTTTCCTTTACCTTGAAATCTAATTGTGGTTCATCATGTTTATTCAAATCAATTATATCAAATACCCCAGTTGCATATTCAACAACTTTAAAAAGATCCTCAGATTTTAAATTTAACAGATCTATCACTATATACGATTTTTTCCATTCCAACATGACTATATCATCCTTTTATCAGATTTTACTCTATGTTTTTTGAAACTGTATTAGAAAATTTCTAACTCCCAAGTGAAATAGGTAACTGTCTTCACAAATTTAAAATGGTCTATTTTGCAAGTTTTACGGGTTCAACAGTCATTTTTCGGTGTGAAAGGTTGTTTAATGGATAATCGAGAATTTTAGAATGATATCAACAATTTATAACCAAAATTTAATTCTAAAATTATAATTCTAAAAAATGAAATTTTTGATATATACTTGAAATAATTGGACAATTACTTGTCTTAAAAGTAAAGAAAATTGTTAAACAGTTTTTAGAATTATATTTTCATGGTAATTTATTGAAATAATTAGGAAATGAAGTCAAGACCAGGCTAGAACCTATCTGGGTTTCAAATGCTAAACAATTTCGTCTTGTAGAAACTAAAAAACTACTATTTCACAGTCATTTTTCACTGTGATTAGGTTGTTAATGAATAATCAGAGATTCATATTTAATTTCAATAATTTATAACCAAAATTTAATTCTAAAATCATAATTCTAAAAAACTGAAATTTTGATATATACCTAGAATAATTGGATAACTGCTTATCCCAAGAGTTAGGAAAATTGTTAAACAGTTTTTAGAATTATATTTTCATGGTAATTTATTGAAATAACTAGGAAATGAACTCAAATCCAAGTTGGAACCTGATGTTTATTTATAATTTGCTTGCTATCATACCAAAAATCAGGTTTAGAGAGTCATTTTCCACTGTGATTAGGTTGTTTAGTGGATAATTGGAGATTTTAGAATGATACCAATAATTTATAACCAAAATTTAATTCTAAAATCATAATTCTAAAAAACTGAAATTTTGATACATAATTGGAATAATTAAAATTTTGCTTATCTTAAAAGTGAGGAAAATTAGTTAATTTGTTTTTCACAAAATCTTATATAATTTCTCCCTATAATAATATCCAAAAACATGGTAAAACTTACAACTTAGGAGTGATACCATGCCTGAGTATTTGTATTCATCTTATGATGATGAAAGTATTGAAAAAGGAACATTTGGAGAAGAATATATTCCAAGATATTATGATAACAGTCATCCACAAGAAGAAATAAATGATTTTATTTTATACTACAATCCAACAGGGGGTCATAATATCTATTTCAATACAATAGTTGAAGGAGAACTACAAAAAACAGTCCAATTAAAGTTTCAAGATGATTCAAGGGTTCCTATATTTACATATAGGGTAACTTACTATTTAGATGGAGATGACCTTTATGTATATGGAACATCATATTCAATCATAGATGCTAAATTCATTTCCTGTATAGGCAAAGCTAATTTTGAAGATATATCACATCTGTCTGCTCCTGAACAACAGCAAGGTAATCAAAACCAAGAAAACCAGCCCACCCCACCTCAAGTATACACAATGACAAATATAAAACTAGATAACACAATAACAGGAAATTTTGGAGCATGTTATCCTGGACACTATAGAATCCAAATGCAAGATACAATGATGGATTATGATTTACCTGAGGATTTTCCTTTCCCTGGTCATGTCGAGAAGTTCCAAAGTAATTTAATTATTCCAAAACCTAAATATTCTTCAAATGTTCTTGAGTATGAATATTACATACCAGTATTCACCTTTTCTCCACTGGACACAACATACGAAACCCTTGTTTTTAGCTATTTACAAACAACATTGAGGTATAGGGATATATTCTCCTTATATGTCTATCGAATGGGGTGTACAATAACTGATCCTATCAACGTGGGAGCTATGTTTACATATTCATTACAAGATGAGAAAATAATTCGTCCTATACTGCGTATACCTAGTATGAGTGCAGTATATTTCGATCATATCCTCATAATTGAAAATGTAAACTATATATATCCTTTCATGTGTGGGTTTACTCTAGCAGGATTGATGACGGATATAGCAATAATGGATATGTATTACTCAACAGCTCCCTGGCTCCCTGCATTGATTCCAGTTTATCGCATAAATACTTATCAAGCACATCCTCAATTATACACTCTAGTTTCAACCAACTATAATGACATATTTACAGGAACTCCTACCAGGCAAAAAGAAGTAACTTATGTAGGATACCCTTATTTCTTGATTCATAATTCAGGTAAAAATACTTTCTTGTTTATGTTTACAGATCCAAATGATTTCCCAGTTGCATTTGACCCATGGTATACACACCAGTTAGCACCTGACAACACATGTATAATGTATAAATATAATTCAGCATTTTGGGAAGAAGGTATAATAAGTGATGGATTAGTAATCGCAAAAAATTATTTTTATAATATACATGAACCTTTATGGGATGTAGATTTAGGAGGAAAGAAATACTATATTGATGGAGACTTAGTATCAAGTTCCATACCTGCAAACGAAACCCCTGGGATATTACATGCAGACAATTGTGATGTTATTGCAACTACCTTCGATGTAACCATCCATATTCCGGGGGATTATGAAGGGAATGTGCATAAAGGAAAGGATTTAATAGATTTTGAAAATACACCTGCAAATAGTATACATTGGGATCCAAGATATCCAACAACAGCTTCTGCAGAAGAAAGCATGTCAGGAGCAGGATTTGTTCTGAATCAATTATGGCAACAAGGTGTTTCCCCAGAAGAAGGAGGAATGTTATACACATCAACCACAACAACTGAGAATATGATATTTGGATCAGCTAATATGTGGATTAGTCATGAAACCCCAAGAAAAGTAATGACCAATTCTGAAAATAGTTTCCTAATAGGAGTATCATCTACAGGAGTATTTGATAAAACAGAAGATAAAACTAGAGAATATATTGGAAATTTACGTAAGGATAATCCCACATTCACTCTGGAAGGGATGACTGACATAGAAGTTGAAATAAACATTACAGCTTATGTAGCAATGGCACTGATTAACAACATTCCTCCTAACGCTAGCAAATCTGCATTTCAATTTAGACATGCAGATATTGCATTGATGAATGAGTTCAACATTGCCAGAGGAATGCCTTTTCACCAAGCAGACTATGTACTTGGAATATATAATACACCTAGGTCTTTATATGTTCCTAACAGATTAACCAATTTTGATGAAATATATGTTTCAATTTATAAATATGATGTAAATTTTAGTATGATACTGTCTGTTGAACAAATAAACAGAAATGATTTTGAAGGATATGAATGTATATTTACTAAAGGAATAATGTTATCAGAAGGATCTAAATATTTTCTATTAAAACCTTTTCCTGATCAAAACATTCAAGTATCATCAAGTGATTTGGAACTGATTGCTTTTTATACAAGACCTACAACAGTTGCAGGATTTCCTAGAATAGAAGAAGTTCCAAATGATGAAGAAAGTAATGATATAGTTGTAGCTATTAAGGACAGATTAATTGTATTATCCGAAATTCCTGAAGAACAACAAACACAAGAACAAGTACAACAAGAATGGGAACAACCACCTGATGTACAGGATACCTTAACATTATATTCTAGTGACTATACTGGGAAGGTGTATGATATTAGTTCATTGGTTGAAGTGGAACCTTTTGTTTTCATGAGAATAGGAGCCCTTCCAACTATACTAGAAGATGATTTAAAAATAATTGATGTTACCTATGATGAGGCCGTTCCCAGCTTTTAAAACATATTGAAATAATAAAATTTTTATAAAAAGGAGGAATAATTATGGGATTTAACATTCCTAGTGAACTCGAATATCATACTTATAATATGTTGTCATTAGGAGACAAAAAAGTAAAAGACCGTGTAATAAAAGCCCTAGTAGCTAGTATAAGAACCATACCTGAATATAAAGAATATACAAGGTTATGCAAACAAGCAGTTGAAACATGTACTGTATGCGGTCAAGAGTTTAAAAATTATGGTGTTTCTAAAGAATTTCACCACACTCCAAAAACATTATATGAAATAGTTCAAGAGGTTGTAGATAGATATATAGAAAGTAATCAAGTCTTCAAATCGATAGATGTTATAGCTGAAGTCGTTGATATGCACCTGAATGGAGAAGTTAAAGGAGTTATTGTTTGTGTTTGTTGTCATAAATTACTACACTTTGAAAGACAAAAATTTGGGGAAGAACAAAGCCTTCCACCACAAGAAGATAACTAATTTAAGGAGGACATAAACATGAGATTAGACAAAATTTCATTAGAAGGGACAATAAGGGTTTTACATACTGATCCTTCCACTTCGGAAGAAATATCAGATAAAATTCTAGATTTATTTGCAGGTACTGCAACATCTATGGTGACAAGGCAGTTTTATGATTTGTTCCTGATGAAGTTTCCCAATGGATTGGTTTTGAATAGCAATGTTCAAGAAGATTTAGCTATTACCAATATTCTATTAGGAACAGGAGATGGAACTACAACTGAGTTTAATTTAAGTTATCCAATTGCACCAGTGAAACCTAATTCCGTATCATTGACTTATACAATTGGAGGAACACAGTATACTGCAAATGATGATGGTAGTGGAAATATTACTGGTGATCAAATTGATTCTGCAACTATTGATTATGATAATAATAATACCAATATTACATTTACAGCTGCTCCTGATGCCGATAGTCCTATAATGATGAACTTTACTAGAGGTATCGCATCTGATGATACACTGGTTGCTGGATTCTATTTTGACTTAACGAGTGATAGCAATCCTACATTAGATGATAATGATTTTACTAACAAACTAGGACTAGATTGTCCTATTACTCAGGTGGATTGGTATCAAACAGAATCACAATACATTTACAGGATTCTTAATACTGTTACATATACTGATGAAGCAAGTGATAAGTTAACAGGGCTGGGACTTTATTATAGAGCTATTATGGGAGATGCTAGTGGAACATCTTATCAAGATATGTTGATTGCAAAGTCTACAATATTAAGTGTTGCTACATTGTTTGAGGAGGAAGGAGGGTTGATATTAAACAATAAAGCAGACATCACAGTTGATATTAAATTCACTGTGCAGAAATAAGGCTAAAACCTCCTTTTTCATAATATATAATTTTAGCCTCACAGACTTTTTCCCCTCCTTTTTGGTCTGTGAGGCTTTTGTTATGACCTATGAGCAGATTGACCCTTTTAAATGATGGTATAAATGAAAAGCTTCATCAAAATATTGCTTGAGATTGGATTTTAATATTGACAATTTACTCTTCAGAAATTTTTCATTATTTCCATACCACTCTTTTAAGTAAAACAAGGTTGCAACCAGTTCCAACATATGAGAAGGTAAGACCTCCAGGAATTTTATAACAGGTTCATACTCACTCAAGAAAGATGTTGAACTCTTAATAGTAGATGTGTATGTATAGATACCTGGCTCAGATTCAACTACTTGAATTATATTGACATCAACTAATTCATCTATCTCAAGCTCCAATGTTGGCGAATAGGGTCCATGATAATTATATTTGAATCTTTCCTCAAACGGAGCATCAAGTTGCTGCAGAATATATACAATCCTATGGATATTTATCTTTTTCCTTATCTTTCCTGCTGTGGTAATCAGCTCAACTAGTAGATTTCTTCTCTTTTCAATTTGTCTCATGATTTTTCTTAGATATGTTGTATTTCTAACTCATATACAGGTAACAATTTCATCCTTGCAATGGGAACTCTTGAAGGAATCCTTACAATAGATTGCACACATACCAATTCTAATTTCCAAGAGGATTCATCCTTAAACGTATCCGCATTGATTATTTCAATATCATTCCTTAATACTAGTCCAAGGTCGGATACAGGTAAAGAAAAAATCCAGGCCTCATATTTTTCAGGTAATGTGATGGAAATACCCAGGTCAAATAATACAGATTCTCCCCTACGAATATCACATTTATCATAAGAAAATCTTGACCTCATAACTGGAGCACCGTTGATTTTCAATATTTTACTACTGTATAAGTATATAAATCCAGATCTATACTGTAATTGAGGTATTTCCTTATCATGGTAAACAACTTGTAATTTATCCTCCATTTATAACCTCCTTATTGATAGGTTGTTTACATAATGGACATATATCTCCTAAACTGGCAGTTAACATATGTTCATATTTATCAATTTCTTTTGTTAGTCTTTCTATACCTTTTAATACTTGATTTAATTTAGAAAGTACATCTGCCAATTTATTACAATCCTGATTCTTAACATCATATTCCTGTTTCAACTTCTCTAATTCAACTATTTTAGATGAATCTATAACTACATATCCATCAATAGCTTCATTTATACTAGATAACTCATTTATAACATCATTCAAAGAAGAGATATTATTACCAAGTTCTGTCATTTTGGAATGCAAAACTTCTAATCGTTCCATCTTCTTTACATGTTTTTCAGTTATATCAAACGATTCAATAGCATCAAGAACATATTGCATATCCTTTACTATTTTATCAAGTTTATCCCACTCCTCATAATATGAATCATATAATGATTTTAATTTATCTAATTTTTTGAGTCGAGTTTCACATTTATCTAACACCTTATATTCATCTAGCTGACAGGTTATGGTATGTATTTCATTCAAGAGTTTTTCAAGTTTGGAAAATATCTCACTATAATCTTCAATCTTTTCATGATATTTCTCTAGTTTGGCTATATCATCCACCACATCATCATATATGTTTTGTAACTCATCATGCTTTGTCCTTAATCTGGCAATTTCTTGCGTAACATATTTTATATCTTTGGATACACCTGACCTAAGATTTTTACCGATGTTAATCAATTCTTGGGCTACATCTAATCCAATTAGAGAGTTTATTACACGCATTACTTCAGAAGGTTTGGATCCAATAAGAAAATATGGATTATGCTGCGGTTGTAGATTAATATCAGTTATTCTCAATACATCCCTAATCTCTTTTGGAACATCAGTCCTTATAGCTTTAAATTCTGTCCCATTTAATTTATATAAATTTAAATTCTTTCCTTTTATCCTCTCAATTATATCACCTGAATCTAATACAATCCTAACAATACAAGGCTCATCTTTTTTTGCAAAAAAGGATAAAAAATCTACATTCAATGGTCTATTGAATACAACCCATCTTATTGCTCTAAATATTGATGATTTCCCTACATGACTTTTACCAGTTATAACATTAATACCTGGTTTTAAATCTAATACTGTATGTTTGTGTGATTGAAAATTGATTAATTCAATTTGTTTGAACACTTGATAATTCCTCCTTTATGCAAATTCAGGTTTGTTATCCTTTCTCAATTCATCCCTGATTTTCATTAATAATCTACCTAAAACATTTTTACCTGTTCCTGTTCTTAAATCAACTCCCCAGAAAGCATCATACCAATAATTTCCTTCTTGCAAATAGGCATTTCCTGTATTCAATAATTTTTGTTTCAATTCAGGTTGAGAAAATTTTGACTTTAACAACTGCAACATAACAGTCACCTTGATGTCTTCCCAATCTGGTCTCAATGAAACATGCCTTCCTAATTTCTTTGCTAATCCAGGTGTTTTGGCATTTCTAATCTTTTGACGTTCAGATTTATCAAAAGTCTTGGCAGCTTGATATGCATGTTCCACCGATGGATATATATCTCCTTCATATTCTACCTTACATGGATGAAAATTGGATAGAAAACTATAATACCCAGTAAACTGATTGATTACCTCCATTGTGACACATCCTTTTTTCTTTTATTATTAGAATACCTACCACAAATGATATACCTATCACACAACGAGATTTTAGTTTCTCACCGGGTTTCTTAAAAATCAGGTATGATAAGTATGTAAAATTAATAAAAACGTCATCTCGTCAAGATCTCAATGTCTCACATGGTGATCTGAGGTCAAGATGAATTAGTAAATCAGAACTGAAACATAAAAATAGGCAAGCATCCTTAATGTAGGATACCTGCCTTCATATCAAATCATAACATACAAATCAATTATTTCAACAAATCCATTGAAATTTCAGTTACAGTCGTAACATCAGATATGTCAACTGACAATTTAATAATATTGTTAGGTTCATTCAATCTAATGTCTTGAAATGTATAAGTTTGTAATCCTGTTTCTGGATCATATGTTGGATTGGGTTCTAATTGGATTCCATTTATATTGAACTTACTGACTGGATATACGGATGTTGGTGGTTGAGACAATGGATTGTTGGGAATGATCCAGTACTTCGTGTAGTATGAACCTCCTTCAGGTAGTTTGGCTGTCATATGGGTATTGGTGAATTGATTCCTATTATTTGTATCACCTAATCCAAGTTGACCATAACCATTATATCCAGTCGACCAAACTGAACCATCCTCTCTGATTATGACTGTATGATTATATCCACAAGCAACTTGTTTGGCAGTTAGGCCAGTGTTGGTAAATTCATGTCTATCATTCGTGTCACCTAGACCGAGTTGACCATAACCATTATATCCAGTCACCCATACAGAACCATCCTCTCTGATTATGACTGTATGAAAATCACCACAAGCCACTTGTTTAGCAGTCATACCAGTGTTGGTAAACTGATGCCTATCATCTGTATCCCCTAATCCGAGTTGACCACTCCCATTGTCACCAGTCACCCAAACTGAACCATCATCCTTGATTATGACTGTATGATACATTCCACAATCAACAAACTTGGCTGTCATACCAGTGTTGGTGAATTGATTTCTATTACTTGTATCTCCTAATCCGAGTTGTCCCGAACCATTTTCACCAGTCCCCCACACTGAATTATCATCTTTGATTATGACCGTATGATAAACACCGCAAGCTACAAACTTAGCTATCATACCAGTATCGGTGAATTGAAGCCTATCATCTGTATCACCTAATCCGAGTTGACCCCATCTATTCCAGCCAGTTACCCGAACTGAATCGTCTTCCCTGATTATGGCTGTGTGATGTGCTCCACAAGCCACAAATTTAGCTATCATACCAGTATCAGTGAATTGATGTCTGTCAGTTGTATCTCCCAATCCGAGTTGACCATAATAATTATCACCAGTCGACCACACTGAACCATCATCTCTAATTATGACTGTATAACCCTCTCCACAAGCTACAAACTTGGCTGTTATACCAGTGTTGGTGAATTGATATCTGTCATTTGTATCACCTAGTCCAAGTTGGCCATAAATATTTCTACCAGTCACCCAGACTGAATTATCATCCCTGATTATGATTGTGTGATACCTCCCACAAGCCACCGTCCTAACATTATCAGCATGAGCCACATTTCCATCATTATCCACCACAGCAACTTCAAACAATTCATTATTATCAGTGTTGAAAACATCACCTGGTCTGACATCAATTAATTGATTATTAACATAAATCTTGGTTGAGCTAGATGTATGATATGAGTCAATTACATCTTGAGTCTGTTCAACTGCAGTAATATTAACAACCTCATCCCATTCACCCTGAAATTTCTTGATAGTAATAGCACGATGTCCAATAAAATAGACTTCATTAGGAGGTTGGGATAATGTATGATCTGGTGTTACAACATACATATTCCCATCATGATTAATTGATTGGACTTGGAAATATTCATCACCGTCAGTTTTTAATAAGTCTCCTACCTGTAACTCAATCTTATTATAATCAATATAAATCTCAGATGTTGTGGATATGTGATTGGAGTCAATAATATCCTGGTATGCAATTGGTTCTAGTTTTCCATTACTTACATCAACTCCAACTGTTTTTATAAAGTCAGTCGATATACTATATGAATCAAATTTCAGAGTTCCTGTAACACAAAATGAGCTCATAACCCAATCACTAGTTATACCTTTATTACCATCCTTAAACCTGACTCTAACATAATAAGTTTCTAATAATCCAAATAAATCAGATGAAAATGTTTTATTATATAAATCAACATCAGTGGTCACATCCACAATTATGTCATTAAAATCCGGATCAGTAGCAATTTGATATTGTGTATGCGTATGATAAAACCATCCGTAAGGAATTGAAACAAATCTTGGTTTTAATGTTGTGGTTATATCTGATGGATAATTATCAGGTCCTTGGATTGCTGTTATTTTTGGTGGTAAAATTATGATTCTATGATCCTTCCTTAATACAGATGTTTTATTCATGATTAGACTCCTTTAGTTGAAATTTGTGTTTGATGTATGTTTTTAAGGAAAGGTTAAACCAGAAAGTCAGACAATGATATCTTTCATTCTCACCTGGTTTATTAAAAATCAGGTATGATAATATGTAAACACTATCAAAACGTCATCTCAACCGGATCATCAACGTCTCGCACGGGGATTTGAAAATAGGATGGACATAATTATTAAGGTAGAAACTGAATCTGACTAGAATTCAAATCATCTTTCATATAAACAACCTTCCCACAATGTTCACAAGAAAACTGAATGATAGGAATATGAAGACTATTTTTGGCCAGTTCCAATGATTCAAATGTACGCAACACTTTAGCAAAACATGGTTGATGACAAAAAGGACACAATATTTCTGATTTATTAGGTTTGTTAATATCTTGAGAAATTTTTTTAGATTCTCCAGCCATAATCAAAGCCTCCTGTAAGTTAACATTAACTATGTTTGATTGTTAGAACGGCTAGGACTAATTGAATATTAATTTAGCAAATAGATACTTTCTTGCTGTCATCCAATTCAAAAACCCAATCTGAATGATAATATGTAAACGTCATCAAAACGTCATCTCACCGGTATTCTCGTTGTCTCGCATGGGGATTTGAAATTAAATCTTAACTAAACCTAATCAAAAATGAACTACTCCGCTCTTACAGACGGAGCTTCTAAGGGAGTTTGATAGGTTACTCCTGCCCTTATCCCTCTGGGTGAGTTCACATCACCCTCTACTCCTATCCCTGCAAAAAGCAGAGATTCGGAGATACCTTCACTCATCTTATAGATTCTTATCCTAACTACTTTTTATTGTAAATTAACTTTTTATAATAATTATCATAAAAGTGTTCGGATATGCAGTCATAAAACTTTTACTGGAGACTACACTGCATTCGTTAGATATACAAGAATTACTGATGTAGGTAATATCTTTGATATCAGTTTAGGATATCCACAAGAGGAACAGAGATTTGCTTCCATCTGGATAAACAACTGGTCCCATCATACTTACATAGGAGTAGCTGGAGATGATACATTCTATGAATATCCTGTACCTTCTTCCATAGACCAATGGATAGAAGTATCAAAAATAGGTGATATTTTCAAAGCCAAAACATCCTGGGGAATAGATGATTCTAAACAAATATTAGAATCTCATGATACTTTTAGGTTTGTTTTAAGAGATTCAAATTGGGATATACAGAGTTCTTCCAATTATGTAGCAATTGACCTTGTCAGGATAACAAAATACATAGATTCTGAACCAGAAGTCACACTATTATCTTAATCACAAATCCTTGAATATGTGAAATACCTTACAAATACTCTACAATAAGAGGTGAATAGTCACTTATATACTTATAAAT
>Ga0256842_1001373_pt1 | contig 19604 bp, 22 predicted proteins | sample 4559240metaG_FD_185973 | JGI IMG/M metagenome (GOLD analysis project Ga0256842, IMG submission 185973) | Hydrothermal vent microbial communities from Guaymas Basin, Mexico - 4559-240 | ecosystem: Environmental > Aquatic > Marine > Hydrothermal vents | place: Mexico: Guaymas Basin | collected... | reverse complement strand
AATTTGTCAGTGAAGCATATCATCTGGGTTTAGATATGGCGAGTCATGCTATGGCGCCTATAAAAACACAAAACGGCGGAAGTGTGATCTTCGCGGATTATAACGGATTATATGGAAATTCTCCTATAATTTCTCACGGTTTAGGTTTGTATACACTTTATGGACACTGTTCAAGTTTAGAAGTTGCAGTAGGCGATGAGGTGGCACCGAACTCTGTTATTGCAAAAACAGGAAAAACCGGATACGCTATGGGAGACCATCTGCATTTTGGTGTGTTAGTTCAAGGTGTTGAAGTGCGTCCTCAAGAGTGGATGGATAAGCAGTGGATAAAACTTAATATTAATGATATTATTAAGAGTGCTAAAAAAATTATTGACGGCAAATAAAGGATGACAGATGTATCAGACAACAATTAAAAAAAGCGTTGAACTTGTTGGAATAGGCCTGCATAAAGGTTCTCCTGTACGATTAAAATTAGAACCTTTAGAATCAAACAGCGGCATCGTTTTTTACCGAAGTGATGTGGATGTTTCTATTCCTTTGATTCCGGAGAATGTTGTAGATACAAAAATGGCAACAGTTATAGGCAAAGATAGCCATGTGATTTCAACTATTGAGCATCTTTTATCAGCCGTGTATGCGTATGGGATTGATAATTTGCGTGTTATTGTTGATGCTGATGAAGTTCCTGTTATGGACGGGAGTAGTGCAAGTTTTTGTATGCTTTTAGATGAGGCAGGCATACAAGAATTAGACATACCTAAAAAAGTGATGATGATAAAAAAAGAGGTAAAAATAAAAGAGGGTGAAAAATATGTAAAACTTTCGCCTTCACCTGATTTGAATTATGATTTTACAATTAAATTTCCGCATCCTGTTATTCAAAAACAGGCATATATTTTGAAATTTACCAAAGAGAGTTATAAAAATGAAATCTCTCGAGCGAGAACATTTGGATTTTTACATGAAGTGCAGTATTTACGTTCAAAAGGGCTTGCGCTCGGAGGTTCTTTGGAAAATGCAGTAGTTTTGGATGATAAAAAAATATTGAATCCTGAGGGTTTACGATTTAGTGATGAATTTGTACGACATAAAATTTTGGATGCAATCGGTGATATGAGTCTGATAGGGATGAATTTCATAGGTAATTATGAAGCATTGGCGGGAAGTCATGATTTAAATCATAAGTTGACACTTGAGTTGTTAAAAGATGCAGATAATTATGAAGTGGTTGAGCTTGTCGGCGAAAAGACCAGAGAGTTAGAAAAAGCATATGCCTAAGGTCGATGTTTTATGCATAACGCTGACTTCACCGATAAAAATCGGTATTTATGAAGATGGCAGGCTCATTGAAACAATAGTAAGTGATGAAAGAAGTTCTGATGTATTGCCTTTGATTTTTAAAGACATATTAAAAAGATATGATGTAGAGAAACTTTTTTATGCTAATGGACCGGGAAGCTTTATGGCAATTAAAGTTGCCTATATATTTTTAAAATCTTTAAGTATTTTAAAAAAAATACCTCTTTTGGCAACAGATGCTTTTTATTTTAATAAAAATCAACCCATCAAAGCGATTGGAAAGCTATATTTTGTTAAAATTGATCAAGAAATAAAAACTCAAAAAATAGAAACAGCGCCAGAGGTGGTTTTTACACTACCGGATGTACTGGATTATAATGAGTTTAGTACAAATACAACACCTCTATATATGATAGGAGCTGTTGGATAGGATAATCAGTGACAATAAGTGTACCGGCAACATCTGCAAATTTAGGACCAGGTTTTGATTCTTTAGGTTTGGCAGTTGATTTAAGAAACCGAGTTGAGTTTCATCCATCAAAATTTTTTAGTGTAAGTATAAAAGGTGAAGGTGAAAACAATCCAAGATTAAAAGGGAACAACCTTTTTATCAGTATTTTTAATGAGCATTATTCAAGACTGACAAAAAATAAACAAAATTTCAAGTTTACATTTTATAACCAGATTCCAATGTCCCGCGGTCTTGGAAGTTCTTCTGCAGTCATCGTTTCAGCCATAGCTTCAGCTCATGAAGCAGCAAACATACGTGTTAGCAAACGTAGAATTTTAAATCACGCTCTTGTATATGAATCACATCCTGATAATATTACACCTGCAGTAATGGGTGGATTTAATGCGGCTACCATTGAAAAAAATAAAGTATTTTCTCAAAAAAAACATCTTCCGGATTATTTGAAAGCTGTAGTAGTTATTCCAAATAAACAGATGAACACCTCAAAATCAAGGACAGTTCTGCCAAAATCATACTCTAAAGAGAATGCAGTTTATAATCTTTCTCATACAGCATTAACAGTAGCAGCATTTTTCAATGAAGATTGGGAAATGTTGAAACTTGCCGCGCAAGACAGATTTCATCAAAAAGCTAGAATGAAAATATTACCGGAACTCTTTAGTGTGCAAAAAGTTGCATACGAAAGTGGTGCTCTTATGAGTACACTTTCAGGGAGCGGTTCTACGTTTTTTTCAATGGTTTATGATGATGATTCCGCTATGATTGCAAACAGAATGAAGCAAAAATTTCCTGACTTTGGTGTGAAAGTTTTGGATTTTGACAACGATGGCTTAATAATAGAGCGATAAGCCCTATTAAATAAAGTAAGATTTAGATATAATGGCAAAAAAATTTCATCAACCAACTAGAATGTGTGTTTCTTGCAGAACAAGAGAACCGCAATATAATCTATTAAGACTTCAGTGTCTTAATGGTGGATTGACATCATTTGACGGGATTGGAAGAAGTTTTTATTTATGTCAAAGTTGTCTAAAAGAAGATAAAAAACTCATCAGAGCTTTAATGCGTCAATGTAAAAGTTCAGATAAAGATAAACTTATGAATAAACTAAAGGAGATCATCACTGATGATAGAAAAAGTTAGAGTACACGAAATTGCAAAAGAGCTAGGAATAGCTTCTAAAGATGTTTTAGATAAAGCAAAAAAAATGGGTCTTGAAGTAAAATCTGCACAAAGTGTAGTGACAATGGAACAAGCACAAAGCATAGCAAACTATATAATGAACGGTGATGAAAGCACTCAAGCACAAAAGCCTAAAGTTGTAAAAAAGACATCTAAAAAAGTGAATGATGATACTCCTAAAGAAACAAAAGCAGATGTGAAAGAGACAGTTAAAGCATCGCAAGAAGTCCCTGTAATAAAAGAAGAAGCACAACCTGAAGTAAAACCTGTAGCAGAAGAAGCTTCTGCCGTTGAGACAAAAAAAGAGGAAGAGCTTTCTGTTTCTAAAGCACCTAAGAAAGAAACTGCTAAAACGACATTAAAAGTTGTACAGCCAAGTATGAGACCTGCTATTAAAAAATCGGGATTGAAGATCGTTAAAAAGAAAAAGCCAAAAATTGAGGAGAACTATTCTCTTCCTCAAAAACAAACATCAGTTTCTTCATATGGAAAAATGAGTGCAGAAGCACTTGCGGAATTATCAAAGAAAAAGAAATCAACGACTAGACAATCTCCGACATCAAAGAAAGATCAGGGTAAAAAACTTGATATATTTGGTGGTTCTTTGTCTGATGTATCTATGGATATGGATGATCAAGTAACTCTTTTAGATTTGAACTCAACTGAACGTGCTCCAATAGTTCCGGAAGAACCAAGAAAACCAAGAGCACCAAAGCCAGCGGGCAGAAATGCAAATAAAAAGCAAGCACCGCGCGGAAGAAAAGTTTCTCGTGATAAAAGAAAAAAATATGCTAAAGCAACGCATGAAGAAGAAGTTGTAACACATGTAGAGATTCCTGAGGATATTCGTGTTTATGAGTTTGCAGAAAAATTAAAACGCCCGATGTCAGACATTATAAAAGTTCTTTTTGACCTTGGTATGATGATGACGAAAAATGACTTTTTAGGTGCTGATGAGATTGAAATTCTTTCTGAAGAGTTCGGCGTAGAAGTTACTATTATTGACCCTAAAGATGAATTTAACTATGTCACAGAAGCTGACATTGAAGATCCCAATGCAGTTGAGAGACCGCCTATTATAACAATTATGGGTCATGTTGATCATGGTAAAACTTCACTGCTTGATTCTATTCGAAAAGCAAAAGTAACAGAAGGTGAAGCCGGTGGAATTACACAACATATAGGTGCTTATACAATTGAGCAAAAAGGCAAAGCAATAACATTCATAGATACCCCGGGACATGCGGCATTTAGCTCTATGCGTCAACGTGGTACAGATATTACAGATATTGTTATAATCGTTGTCGCTGCAGATGATGGTGTAAAACCACAGACGCTTGAAGTTATTAATATTGCAAAAGAGTCAGGTGCTCCAGTTATTGTGGCATTGAACAAAATGGATAAAGAGACTGCAAATCCGGACTTAGTAAAAGGCCAAATGGCAGAACATGGTATTTCTCCTGTTGATTGGGGCGGGGATGTAGAGTTTGTTCCTGTTTCTGCAAAAACAGGCATGGGAATTGATGATTTACTAGAAAATATTTTATTAACTGCAGAAGTACTTGAACTTAAAGCAAATCCTGAGGCACCTGCAAAAGCTGCAGTTGTTGAGTCATCTTTGGAGAAAGGTCGCGGTCCTGTTGCAACAGTGATTGTACAAAACGGTACACTAAAAGTCGGTGACAATGTTGTATGTGGTAGTTCATGCGGTCGGGTGAAAGCACTGATTAATGAAAATGCAAAACAAATTAAAGCCGTAGGTCCATCACATACGGCAGTTGTTGCAGGACTAAATGAAGTCCCAGCTGCTGGTGAAATTATGATGGCTATGAACAGTGATAAAGAGGCAAAAGAGTACGCTCATAAACGTTATGAATATGAACGAAACAAAGAGCTCTCAAAATCAACAAAATCAACATTGGAAGATATGACTTCAATGATTGCAGAAGGCAAACTTAAATCTCTTAAAGTGGTTCTTAAAACTGATGTTCACGGTTCACTTGAAGCAATTAGAAGCTCATTGACTGAGTTGAGAAACGATGAAGTGAAAATTGATGTTATTTCAAGCGGCGTTGGTGGAATTACAGAGAGCGATGTAGAACTGGTGAGTAACTCTGAAAACTGTGTACTTCTTGGATTTAATGTACGTCCAACAGGTTCGGTCAAAGCACTTGCAAAACAAAGAAATGTAGATATTAGAACATACTCTATAATTTATCAGCTGCTTGATGATATGACTGGAATGTTAACTGGTATGATGGCACCGAAATTTACGGAAGAAAATACAGGTCAGGCAGAAGTCAAAGATGTCTTTAAATCACCAAAAGGTATGGTTGCGGGATGTCTTGTTGTAGACGGCAGACTTATTCGCGGCGGACTTGTTCGTGTCATTAGAGAGGGTGTTGTTGCATACGAGGGCGAACTTGTATCACTTAAACGCTTTAAAGATGATGTCGAAGAGATTGGAAACGGTTATGAGTGTGGTGTAATTATATCTAACTATGATGATGTAAAAGTCGGTGATGTAATTGAAACATTTAAAAAAGTTGAGCAAAAAGTATCTCTGTAAAGAACATAAATGAATGAAGCACAAATAAAGCTAAAAAGAACGGAAGCTCTTTTAGCTGAACTTATTCCCGAAGCACTGAGTCAACTCAATGATAATCGCTTACATGAGCTAAGTGTGATTGAAGTGAAATGTTCGCGTGGTAGAAGTGACGCAAAAGTCTATGTAGACCCGAGTAATTTTAGTGAAGAAGAAAAAAGAACCTATTTAAAACAGTTACGAAAAGCACGTCCGTTGGTAGAAGACTTTTGTTTGAAGGACCAAGGCTGGTACAGATGTCCAAAACTGGCATTTGAATTTGATGAGCAGTTGAAAAAATCGCAAAATATTGAAGATTTATTTAAAAAAATAGCTAAAAAGCCTGAAGGAGAAGAGTCATGAGTTTACAGAGTGATATAGCATCTATAGTGAAGTCAGTTGATTTGGAACTTTATGATACGGTTATTGTAAATGAAAATGATGAAACAATTTTTCGTGTGAGCGTTATTTCTCCTGAAATTGAAGATGGGAAACGCAAAGGTGTAAGTCTTGATGCTTGTGTTGAATTAACACATTTGATTTCTCCTTTGTTGGATGTAACACCACCTGTTTCCGGCGAATATAGGCTAGAAGTTGGAAGTCCGGGCATTGAGAGAAAACTGACAACATTAGATAATTTTAAAAAATCAGTAGGTGAAAATGTCTCTTTACTTTTAAACGAAAAAGAAAAAGTTAAAGGCAAGCTTGTCAAAGTTGATGGAAATAAACTTTTTATAGAAAAAGAAGGTCAAACAGAAGAAATTGACTTCAACGCAGTAAAAAAAGCAAAAACTTACTTTGAATGGAAATAAATCATAATTTTTACATGAACCTCGCAATTGAGGAGGCATGGAAATATCAAGGTTTGACTTATCCAAATCCTGCAGTCGGTTGTACTGTAACAGGGGAGCAGAGTGAACTTTTGGCCGTTGAAGCACATCATTGTGCAGGCAAACCGCATGCCGAAGTGAACGCTCTAAAATCTGCATACTACAAACTTACTCAAAACAAAGAAATACTCAAACTTCATAATTCTGAAAAAATTCATACTTTTTTACTGCAAAATCATAATAATATGTTTAAAAACTGCTCTCTTTACTCAACACTGGAGCCTTGTTCTCACGTAGGAAAAACACCCTCTTGTGCAAATTTAATAGCACAGCTTGGTATTAAAAACCTCTATATAGGTGTAGAAGATTTAAATGTCGTTGCAGCAAAAGGCAATGAAATTTTGCTAAATAGCGGGTTACATGTAACGTTACATGTAGAGAAACAAAAATGTGAAGATTTACTTTTCCCGTTTTTAAAATTTATGAAAGAAAGTTTTGTCTTTTTTAAATGGGCACAAAGACTCAATGGTACAAGTGATGCCGGAATTATAAGCTCAAAAAAATCAAGAAAAAATGTGCATGCTATGAGAAATGTATGTGATTTGCTTGTCATAGGAGGTAATACCGTCCGAACTGACAGACCGACACTTGATGCAAGATTGGTACAAGGAAAAGCTCCCGATATTTTAATATTTTCACGTGAGAAAGATTTTGATAGAACAATCCCTCTTTTTAACGTAGAAAATAGAAAAGTAACCATAGCAAGTGATTTTTCACTTTTAAAAAATTATAAAAACATTATGATTGAAGGGAGTGCAAAAATGTATGAGCTGAGTCGTAATGTCGTTGATTATTATCTATGCTATCTTGCTCCTACTTTTGGCGGGCATGAAGGATTTAAAAACATTGAAGATAAATTTGACATTTTAAATGCAAGCAAAGAAGATGAAGATATAATAATGTGGATGAAAAGAAGGATATGAATTTATGAGTATTTTAGACCAAAAAGGTGATGTAAAACAAGAAAAAATCGTCTCTATGTTTGATGACATCGCATCAACGTATGACACTGCAAATCGCGTAATGAGTATGGGTGTAGATATTTCATGGCGTAAAAAAGCTTGTGATTTATCGTTTGATTATTACGGAAAAACAAGTATTGATAAAATTGTAGATGTTGCTTGCGGTACCGGTGATATGATGGGATTTTGGCAAAAACAGGCACAAAAAGCTGATGTGCAAATAGCCGAGTTTGTCGGTGTTGATCCATCCAACGGTATGGTTGATGTTGCACGTAAAAAATTTCCTGATTTTGCTTATCATATTGCAAAAGCAACAGAAATTCCCCTTGAAGATGCAAGTGCAGATTTTTTAAGCATTACCTACGGTATTCGTAATGTTGTTGAGCGTCAGGAAGCCTTTGATGAATTTAACAGAGTCCTCAAAAAAGACGGACTTGTCGTAATACTGGAATTTATGAAAGATGAAAATAAAAATATTCTCAAAAAAATTCGTGATATTTACATGCACAAAATTCTCCCTTATGTGGGTGCTGCTATATCTAAAAATCTAGAAGCCTACACCTATCTTCCGGATTCTATAGAAAGTTTTGTAACTATACAAGGCATGCAAAAAGAGCTAGAAAATGCAGGCTTTGAAATGCTGCACACACAAAGCTTTTCTATGGATATATCAACACTCATCATCGCACGTAAAAAGTAGTAAAATTTATGCATACTCTTAGTGTCTCTGCACTCAACGAACAGATAAAAACTGTTCTTGAAAGCACTTTTGAGCGTGTTTTTGTTGAAGGAGAACTCTCTCGCATCACTTTTCACAACTCGGGACACATCTATTTTACACTCAAAGACAAAGACTCGGCTGTAAGCTGTGTAATGTTTCGTGGAAATGCGTCAAAATTGAGATTTCGTCTTGAAGAGGGGATGAAGGTTATTATTGACGGCGCTGTAACACTCTACAAACCCCGTGGAAGTTACCAAATAAACTGTTTTTCCATTGAGCCTGCAGGACAGGGTGCTTTGGCTTTGGCATATGAACAGTTGAAACAAAAACTCTCTGCTCAAGGCTATTTCAGCCCTGAAAGAAAAAAAGAACTGCCAAAATTCCCATCTCGTATCGCTCTTATTACCTCACAAACCGGAGCGGCATTGCAAGATATGTTGCGCGTAGCAAATTCACGTTACAGACTCTTGGAAATAGATATTTATGATGTGCTTGTTCAAGGTGAGGGGGCTGCTTTTTCTATAGTCAATGCTCTGAAAATCGCAGATGCAAAAGCATATGATATTATAGTTATCGGTCGCGGCGGCGGAAGTATAGAGGATTTATGGGCTTTTAATGAAGAGAGTGTTGCCGATGCCGTATTTTATGCAAAAACACCGATTGTTTCGGCTGTTGGGCATGAAATAGACTGGGTAATCAGCGATTTTGTGGCAGATTTACGGGCACCGACACCAAGTGCTGCGATGGAGATGATACTACCCGATACCAATGAACTGTATCAGTATTTAGACTCTTTATCAACACAGTTAACGCAAAAAATAATGCAAAAAGTATATAATCTACAGCAAGAACTTTACCATGTAAAGAACTCTTACGTGCAACATTCGGTAGAAAAAAAATTACAATACAGTTTTAATGAGATTCAAAAACTGCAAGAAGATTTTACACAGGCGATTACTTTTCGATTACAAAGTTATAAAAAAGATGTGGATGCTCTCAAACAAAGATTTCCCCAAACCATTCAAAGTGTTCTTAATATTGCGCAAAATCAACTTTTAAATCTACAAAAAATGCTAGAATCAAATAATCCAAAATATAAAAATAAAAAAGGCTTTGCACAGATTGTAAAAGATTCACAGGTAGTGGATTTATCTTCTCTCAAAATAAATGATGTGTTTGAAGCACAAAGTGATGAATATATTGTCAGTGCAAAGGTCTTAAAAAAGGAAAAAATTAGATGAATTATCCACAATTTTTTGATACGGTACCAAGTATAGAAGTCAAAGACCCTTTAGCTCAGGTTTTAGGTGCCTTTGAAAACGGCGAATATGAAATAACATACTTAGAAGTGGTAAAAGCTGCTGGGCACTCTTGCCCGACTGTTGCCGGTGCTTATATTATGGCGAGTGAAGCTATAAAAGTTTTATATCCCAATGAACGAGCAGTGCGGGGAAATATTAAAGTGGAGTTTGAGGAATCTGTAGAAGAGGGAGTTGCGGGCGTTATTGGTAATGTAATTTCTCATATTACGGGTGCGACTTATAAGAGTGGATTTAAAGGGTTAAATGGACAGTTTGCCCGTCATTCGTTAATGTTTTTTGATGCAAATATTGATTCATCCGCAAGATTTACACGAATAGATACAGGTAAAAGCGTAGATGTAAATTATAATCATTCGGCTGTACCTGCTTCACCTAAAATGATGCCGTTGATGCAAAAACTGACAACCGGAGCCGCTACACCCCAAGAAGTTCACGAATTTGGTCAGTTATGGCAGGACAGAGTAAAAAGAATTTTTGAAAATTTAGAAGATGTAGTAGAAGTTACTGAGCTGTAAAAGCTCACTAACTTATTTTAGGATTAAATCGGGAAAATATGTGTTAAGAATAACAGCAGTGGATGCCGTAAGTTTTTTCATTATTTTATCCAACTTATCTTCTTGATTCCACACAGGATGAGTAACACCACTTAACTTTACCAACTCATTTTTAGCATTATATTCAACACCGAGCTGATCAATTAAACCGACTTTCTTTGCTTGTGCCGCTGTAAAAATATGTGCATTTGCATATGTGTCTCTTTTTTTAAAGTTGAGTTTTCTTGCATCAGCAACGTCTTTGGTAAACATATCGTAAGTACCTTTGATGACTTTATTGAGTTCTGCAACCTCATATTTTTTCCACGGTCTGTCCGGTGTGCCGATTTGTTTATAGAGACCGGCTTTTACTACCTGAGATTTTATACCGATTTTGTTCATCAGACCGCTTAAATCGGCACCCTGCATAATAACACCGATGCTTCCTATCATACTTCCGGGATTTGCAATGATTTTATCAGCCCATATACTTGCATAATAGCTTCCGCTTGCCATAGTACCTTTTGCATAGGCAACAACAGGTTTTTTTTCTTTAAGTCTTTTTATTGCATAAGCTATTTCTATAGAAGGGGAAACGGCACCGCCTGGGGAGTTAACGGTTAATAGTACGCCTTTTACATTTTTATTGTTTGCTGCTTTGTTTATTTTTTCTACTATTTCTGTTGCATCCATAATAGGTCCGCTGAGATTAATTTTTTCTAAATTATAGTTTGTGAATTCTTTTTTACTTGCAGGAGCAAAAATCAAAATCAAAAGCAGGAGAAACAGCATTGCTTTGAAGTGATTTTGTATATAGTTCATTGTAGCGGTTATGGGTGCAAATATTTTTTTTAAAAAATCCATTTATTTATTTCCTTTTTCAAGTTTTCCATTAATGAAAACTTTTGAGATATTATAGCGGTGAAGTATTAAATGAATGGCTAACTCTTCATTTGGTTCGGCATCCAAATCAAGAACAAGCATATCGGCATTTTTCCCCTCTTTTATCTCTCCTGTATTGAGTCCGAGTGCTTCAGCTGCGTGTATGGTTACACCTTTTATAAGCTCTTGGGCAAATGTTAAGAGCGGCGCATCACTGTGCATAAAAAGAGAAATTTTCATCTCTTCAAATAGATCAAGTTTATAATTTGAACTGAGTCCGTCAGTAGCAACGATCCATCGAATCTTTTTTTCATTCAATTTTTTGATATCAAGGGTAGGATTGCCCAAAAGTCTGTTTGAAATCGGACAGTGAATAATGGTGTGCTTTTGCTGTGCAATTTGATCAAGCTCTTCTTCGTTAGTTTTAACTGCATGAGTTAAAAGTGTTTCATATCCGTTAAAATAGCTTAAAAACTCTTTGGCATCACTTACGCTTTTGTCTTGTTTAAGCAGTGTTTGAAAAAAATCTTTAAAATCTCCACTGCTCGAATCAAGCCAGTTACGCTCCGCTTCACTTTCCATAAAATGTGCCGTAAGTTTTAGTTTTTCATTTTTAACGATATCTAAAGCTTTTTTTATAAGTACAGGATGCACAGAATAAGGTGAATGAATTGCCACAGCAGGGTGAAAGCCTTCTCTTGTAACAGCCTTGGAAGCATCAAGTCTGGCAAGAAAGTCACTAAAAAGTGCATCTGCCATACCAGCCTGTGAACCGATAAGTTCATTGAAAAAAACTACATTTTGTTTTGCATTGACACAAGCTTCAAGGTCCATTGCATGTGAGCTGATAGCACCAAAAGTAGTAATACCGCTCTCCAGCATGGAATCTATTGCTTTACTCATACAAGAAAGGTCACAGCTACTAATGAGTTCTTCTCTGTTTTCTATTACACTGTAAAGCCAGTTTAAAAAATCACCGTAACTGAGTTGATTTTTATTAGCAGAAAACTCTACATGTACATGAGCATTAATAAGTCCAGGCATAAGCAGAGAATTTTTTTGAAGTTGTACAACTTCTGCTGAAGGAAATTTTTGCTGCAACTGCGTTAAAGGTCCAACTGCTTTGATAGTTTTATCAAATGCAATTGCATTGTCTTTTAGTAATTGATTGGGTGTAAGTATATAATTTGGAACGAGTATTGTCATCTTTTTTCTTTTTTTTCAAATTATACACTTTTATTGCTCAGAATTAATAGTAATTTTACATGTAATGCAGCTTTTTTTTAATATTAGTTTGGATAGAATAGCCCTTTAGAAATCATAATAAGTAAAGGGTAAAAATGAAAATAGTAGTCATTCAAGGTCCAAATTTAAATATGCTTGGTATTCGTGAACAAAATATTTACGGTCCAATGAAATTAGAGCAAATTCATGCACAGATGAAAGATGTAGCAACACAAAATGGTGTTGAAATAGAATTTTTTCAAAGTAATCTTGAAGGTGAAATTGTAGATAAAATTCAAGAGTGTTATGGTGAGGCACAAGGGCTTATTATCAATGCTGCTGCATATACGCACACATCAATTGCAATTCGTGATGCTATCTCTGCTGTTAGTCTGCCTACGATAGAAGTACATATTAGCAATATCCATAGACGTGAAGACTTTAGACAAAAAAATATGATTGCACCTGTTTGTACATCATCTATTGTAGGTTTTGGACCATTTGGCTATCATTTGGCAATGATGGGTATGTTCCAAATTATGAATGAAATGAAAGCAGCTCAAGAAGCTCAGGCACAGCAACAAGCATAAGCACGTACATGTACAGAAGACGCAAGATAGATAAAAGGTTATCCTCTTTTTATAGCTTGCATTTCCCTTTTCGTACATGTGTAAAAAGTAAGCATAGATATGAAACAGTAGTCGGAATCGGCGGAAATGTCGGAGATGTCCGTCGCCGGTTTGAGCGCCTTTTTGTTGTATTGCAAAAAGACAAAAGAATATCATTAGTAAAAACATCATTGATTTTAAAAAATCCTCCTTTTGGTTATAAAGACCAAGATGATTTTTTTAACTCAATAATGGTTTTAAAAACTTCAATGCAACCACAAGTTTTTTTACGCTATTTACTGAGATTAGAGAAAAAATTCGGTAGACGTAGAAGTTTTGCCAATGCACCAAGGACATTAGATTTGGATATTATATTTTTTGACAATCGTAAAATAAATACGAAAGATTTAATTGTACCACACCCTTTTTATGCACAAAGAGAAAGTGTAGTTATTCCTTTAGCTGGTGTTGGCATATGAAAATTCTAACATTTACGGGACGTACGCCATCAGAAGCACTGAAAAAAGCAAAAATGGAAATTGGCGACGAAGGTATGCTTATTGAGACGAAAGAAATTCAGAAAAAAGCTTTGGGCAGAGAAGCACTTTATGAGATAGTAATCGGCATTGATGAAGATATGATTCCTTCAACATATAAAAAAGCAAAAAAACCACTTTCAAAACAGCAACCGATTAAAGAAGAGAGTCAGGAAATTTTATTTGATATCTCTAATGCTGCTAAACAAATATCAAAAATTTCGGATGTTACAGACCCATTAGAAGATTTGTATCAGCCGTTATCTAAACAAAAAAGTGCAGCACCTGTAGAGCCAAAAGAACTCAAAGAGATAAAAGCTGAAATCAATAAACTGACTGATAAAGTAAAAATTATTCAAAATATGTTTTGGGATGAAAAGTCACCGGATTTATCAAGCCAGATTCCGTCAGAATTTTCTGAAATTTATCGTCTTGCATCACAAAGCGGGATGAACAAAGATCATTTGGACAGTTTAATGCAGGTTACTCTGGAGCATATGCCATTAAAAATGCGAGAAAACTCAGCAACTGTGAAAAGATATTTTCAAACAATACTACGAAAAATGGTTCCCATTCGAAGAGAAGCTCTTCCCAATGTAGGAACGAAAAAAGTTATTATGCTTGTCGGACCGACAGGAGTAGGAAAAACAACATCAATAGCAAAGCTTGCAGCAAGATATTCGTTTTTAATGGCGAAAAAATATAAAGTTGGATTGGTAGTGCTTGATACCTATCGTATTGGAGCGGTTGAACAGTTAATGCAGTATGCAAGAATGATGAAACTTGGAATTGAAACGGTAGTAGATCCTCCTGAATTTTCAAATGCATTAGAGTCACTCAAATATTGTGACTATATATTGATTGATACAATGGGATCCAGTCCTTATGACAGAGTGAAAATAGAAAAAATTTATGAATGTTTAAATGCAAATAATACAGAATATAATGTTGATGTGGTACTTGTAATGCCTAGTTCTATAAAATATGAAGATCTGAAAGTGACATATGATAATTTTTCAACATTGGGAGTAGATACTTTGATGTTTACAAAATTAGATGAGACGATGGGATTTGGAAATATTTTTTCTTTGGCCTATGAGACTAAGAAACCGATAAGTTATTTTTCTGTAGGTCAGGAAGTGCCGGAAGATCTAGTGTGTGCCAGTAGTGATTTCTTAATAGAATGTCTACTTCACGGTTTCAACAGGAGCAAGGTATGATTGGAAATCAAGCACAAAAACTTGAAAAACTTGTTGCCTCAAGCTCTCAAAAGAAAAAATCTAAAAAGACGCGTTTTATTGCTATTACCAGTGGAAAAGGTGGTGTCGGAAAAAGTACGATCAGTTCAAATCTTTCATATGCTTTGTCCCAGCAGGGATTAAATGTCGGTATTTTTGATGCAGATATAGGATTGGCAAATTTAGATGTTATGTTTAATGTGAAAATAAAAAAAAACATATTACATGTGCTTAAAGGGGAAGCAACAGTTTCAGATATTTTGATTCCTATTACACGTAATCTCATCCTTATTCCGGGTGAAAGCGGTGATGAAATTTTAAAATATTCAGATATGGCACTGTTTGAGAGATTTATGCAAGAAGCACAGGTTTTAGATAAACTTGATGTTATGATTATTGATACGGGTGCAGGAATAGGCGAGCATATTCAAATGTTCTTAAATGCGGCAGATGATGTTATAGTAGTAACTGTTCCCGACCCTGCGGCTATTACAGATGCTTATGCAACAATTAAAACAATAGCAACACTTAGAAATGATGTATATATGATAATGAATCAGGTTAAAAGTGAAAAAGAGGCTTTAGGTGTTTTTGAAAAAATTAAAAAAGTTGCTAATGCAAATATAGGCACTGCATTGGATTTACAGCTTATTGGAAAAATAAATGCAGATGTTAAAGTTTCATCATCAGTAAAAAAGCGTGCACTTTTTACAACTTTATACCCTGCCTCACAACCGAGTAAAGATATAAACGCAATTACGGCAAAAATTGCACAGAAGCTGGAACGAAATGTGCTGGTAACATCCAATGAAAGTGGATTGTCTGGTTTGTTTAAAAGATTAATGGACCATTTTTAAGTCTTATTTGGGGTATATATGCTTGGTGAAAATTTTGTTTATTTTTTTACTGTTCAGGGTTTTTTTATAGGAATAATCTTTGGTATATTAAAATCTTTTGACGCTGAAGGGTTGTTGGTATATACATTTTTTATTACTATTTTCTTTTATCTTTTTTCACATGTAATTATTGCTTTTTATTATAGAACCATAACAGGGAAAGCCTATAATTTTCCGAAAGATACACATGAAAGAGAGTTGGATGTTTTTGTCAAAGAGATAAATAAAAGGGAAAAATTGATAGACTCAGCATGTAAAATCACTGATATTGCTATTAAAATGAATTCTGAAGATATAGCCGGACAAAAGTTATGATGAAAAATGCTTACATACAAGATTTGAAACACAAAGAAGATGAATTGGCAATTCAGTACCTTCCGGCGGTAAAAGCAATGGCCTTTCGGCTTAAAGAACGACTTCCTAGTTCGGTAGACTTTAGTGATCTCTCAGCAATCGGTACAGAAGAACTTATAAAACTTGCAAGAAGATATGATGAAAAACTAAATGATTCTTTTTGGGGTTATGCAAAAAAAAGAGTTTATGGCGCAATGCTTGATTATTTAAGAAGTCTGGACATTTTAAGCCGTGCCAGCCGTAAACTGGTAAAAGCTATAGATTATGCAGTTCAAGAATATATGCTGACACATGATGAAGAACCAAGTGATGAAGAATTGGCACAAACCTTAAATGAAAGTGTCGAAAAAATTCATGATGCACGTGTTGCTTCGAGTATTTACACTGTGATGCCGCTTCATGATCAATTACAAGTCGGTGATGAAGGCGCAGCTCTTATTCAGATTGAAAAAGAAGAATTAATCAGTGTGATAAAAAAAGTTCTTTCTTCATATAAAGAGAGGGAACAGATGATAATTCAGCTATACTACTTCGAAGAATTGACTTTAAAAGAGATAAGTAGTATTTTAGATATTACAGAATCACGTATTTCACAAATTCACAAATCAGTGATTCAAAAAATCAAAGACAGTATAGGAGCATAAAATGGCAGATATACTATCACAAGAAGAAATTGATGCTCTTTTGGATGTTGTTGAAGATGAAGGTGATAATGTTCTAGAAAGCAATGAAGAGAATTTACTCCCTCAAAGACAAGTTACACTTTATGATTTTAAACGTCCTAACAGGGTTTCAAAAGAGCAGCTTCGTGCGTTTCGTGGCGTACACGATAAGATGGCAAGAAGTTTGGCATCTCAAATATCTTCTATTATGCGATCTATCGTTGAAATACAATTGCACTCTGTCGATCAAATGACCTATGGTGAATTTTTAATGAGTTTGCCAAATCCTACAAGTTTTAATGTTTTTTCGGTAAAACCACTTGAAGGAAGCGGTATTATAGAAATTAATCCTTCAATTGCTTTTCCAATGCTTGACAGATTACTTGGCGGAAAAGGGGAACCTTTTGATGCCAGTCGAGAGTTTTCGGATATAGAACTCAGCTTATTTGAGACAATACTTCGTGTTATGATGAGTACATTGAAAGAGGCTTGGGGTCCGGTTATGGAAATTTATCCGACGATCGAATCAAAAGAGTCCTCTCCTAATGTTGTTCAAATTGTTGCACAAAATGAAATTGTTGTTATGGTGGTTATGGAGATTATAATCGGGCACTCTTCAGGTATGATGAATATATGTTATCCCGTAATCTCTTTGGAACCGGTTTTGCCAAAATTAGCAAGTCGTGATTTAATGTTGAATGAAACAAGTTCTAAAAAGAGTAGAAATATGGAATTAAAAGTTTTACTCGGTGGTGCAAAAGTAAATGTTGAGGCCAATTTAGGTGATGCAGATTTAAGTATGCATGATATACTTGAACTAAAAATCGGCGATGTCATTCGGCTCTCAAGTGCTGCTGATGATATTGTCACGGTTGCGGTTGATGGAAAAGAGAGATTTCGTGGTGAAATAGGATTACGAAGATTTAGAAAATCTATTAGCATTACAGAAATTATTGAAACAGAAAAAGACACAGTAAAACGTGCCTTAGAAAATTTAGAAAAACAAAGACATGAAAAAATTTCTGGGGTAAAAGATATAATACATGAAGATGAAAATGAATTTGAAAATGAAGATGAGGAGTAAATAATGAGTGACTTTATGAAACTATTTGAAGATGAAACAGTCGGTACAATTGAAGCGCTTATTGGAACTGCTCCAAGTTTAGAATTAAAAGAAGAACAAGAATTAAGTATTATCTCTAACATTGTACCTCCTATTGTTTTGGTGAAAATTAAAGTGAGTGGAGACGTTGATGCAGATGCTATGGTAGCATTGCCTCCCAATTTGGCAGCCTCTCTTTCAGATATGATGATGGGTGAAGAAGCAAGTGATAGGGAAGATGTTACCGAAGATGATCTTGATGCAGCAAAAGAGATCGTTTCTAATATTTTTGGAGCTATTGGCAATACACTTTCTGCTCAAAAAGAATTGCCTGTTTTATCTTTTAGTATTCAAAGTATAGAGTTAATTGGTGATGATAATGAAGTAAGTCTGGAAGCTTTTAGTAGAATGTATGTTTATAAATTTAACTTAGAATCAATACATTCATTATTGATGTTTATTATAGATGAAAAATTAAAAAATGCATTATTCCCTTCAAAAGATTCATCAGAGAGTGCTGAAAAAGAAGAAAACAGGAACATAGAAACAGCTTCATCGCACATATCATCAAATTGTGAAGAAGATATTACTTTGAGTAGTGAAGAAATGAAAAATATTGCACTTATAATGGATGTAAAACTTCCTGTAAGAGTAAGAATAGGTAAAAAGAGAATGCTGCTAAAGGATGTATTAAATATGGATATTGGTTCCGTTATTGAACTGAATCAATTGGCTAATGATCCACTGGAAATATTAGTAGATAATCATGTTATAGCACAAGGTGAAGTTGTAATTGTAGATGGTAACTTTGGTATACAAATAACAACAATAGGTACAAAAAAAGAAAGATTGACACAGCTTAAGAGTTGATTGAGAAAAGTTTGAGGAAACAATGAAAGAAAAAGTCCTTGTAGGAATGAGTGGGGGTGTTGATTCAACAATTGCATCATTATTGTTAAAAGAACAAGGCTACGAAGTAGAAGGTTTGTATATGAAACTTCATTCTAAGCCGGGATACCATGAAATTCATCAAGTACGCGCACAAAAAGCTGCTGACTTTGTCGGTATTAAGTTACATATACTAGATTTGCAAGAAACATTTAATGAAAAAGTATTTCAGCCGTTTATAGATACATATGCAGAGGGTAAAACACCAAATCCATGTGCACTATGTAATAGAAATCTTAAATTTGGTGAGATGATAAAATTTGCTGATGAAATAGGTGCTCAGTATTTGGCAACGGGACATTATATTCAAACAGACGGAAAATATTTATATTCTGCTGACGATGATACAAAAGATCAAAGCTATTTTCTTTTCTATATAAATAGGGAAATTCTTCCAAGATTAAAATTTCCTTTAGGAGAACGTCAAAAAAAAGATATAAAAGAATTGGCTGCATCTATAAAAGGATTAGAATCATTTTCATCTCAAGCAGAATCGAGTGAAATATGTTTTGTGGAAACCACATATACAAATTTACTAAAAGATTATGTGGAAGTTGATCAGGTCGGAGAAGTACTTGATCAAGAAGGTAATGTGATTGGTGAGCATAAAGGATACATGCATTATACAATTGGAAAGCGCAAAGGCTTTACCGTGCATGGTGCACATGACCCTCATTTTGTACTGAGTATTAACCCTGAAAAAAATCAAATAGTTGTTGGAAAAAAAGAAGATTTAGCCTGCTATAATGTAAAGCTCAATAATTTAAATATGTTTGATGATAGAAAAGAGTTTGATACAACCGTAAAATTGCGCTATAGAACTAAAGCAGTAAAATGTCATGTAAAGATAGAAAATGATGTTGCATATTTAAACTTAGAAGAGAGTGTGTTTGGTGTTGCAGTCGGACAAGCTGCAGTATTTTATGATGATGAGAAGCTAATTGGTGGTGGTTGGATTACAGAATCTTAGCCATCCAAAAGTTCTATAAAAAGTAACAAATAAAAAACTTCAAAAACTTCTAACAATTTCCTACAAACATTAAGCGTCTTCTAAGCAATACTCCCCTATAATTCCCATCCACAAACAGAGAGACCTTGTTTAAAAGGCCTAGAGAGACTTCGAGTTGAAGCCACTTGAAATTGTTTGAGATCATTGAAAACTAAGCAAGTAAGAGACTTTTTATCA
>Ga0256842_1001372_pt1 | contig 19618 bp, 13 predicted proteins | sample 4559240metaG_FD_185973 | JGI IMG/M metagenome (GOLD analysis project Ga0256842, IMG submission 185973) | Hydrothermal vent microbial communities from Guaymas Basin, Mexico - 4559-240 | ecosystem: Environmental > Aquatic > Marine > Hydrothermal vents | place: Mexico: Guaymas Basin | collected... | reverse complement strand
TGCGGACAGCATGAAACAGGAAGGAATTGTTAACCTTCCCTCCTATATCAACCTGATGGATGAGCGAATTAAAAATGGCGAAAGCCTTGATCTTTATGAGGATAGCCCTGCCGGTGTCGGCAGTAACAATTCTGGCAATCAGCTGAATATCGTCAACGGCGACTGGCACCGCCGTTATCCTTCCCTGTTCAACCAGCTGCAACTTTCAGCGGAGCTGAGGAAAATCCCCAATGTGACAAAACGACTCAATGTGATGCTGGTCAGAAGCAATGAAAATGTTGCTGTGTGGGAAAAAATGGTCACTCTTGAGAAAAAAATTACCGATGGAACCGAGAATTCTGACTATATCCTCTCCGGCGAAATCAGCGGGCTCTCAAAAAGCAATGGTCGCAAACAATCAGACTATCTTTTGATGACAATGCAGCTGGTTAATCCTGTCTCAAATGAGGTTCTCTGGGAAGACGGCTACGAAGTAAAAAAATCGAGTACAATCGGTACAGTTTATCAATAGCGGGAGAGAAAATATGAAAAAAATAATTGTCAGTATGGTGTGTCTGTCACTTTTGGCGGGATGTGCTTCCATGAAAAGTGCAAACCCGGTCGAGAAAAAAGATCTCGCTGAAGAATCAAGCGTTGTCGTTGTTCGTCCCAACCGCTACACCCTGTTAGGAACGCAATCGGTCCGGGACTATCTGGAAGTCCTTTATGAAGAGCTTTCCGTAAACCCGGCAGGATACCCTATTGTCCGCGTCGGAGTCAGAAACAAAGGTGGTGAGCACTGGTGGGACTTACGTGGACCTGACTTTACCCTCTATGCCCAGGCAGTCTTTTATCGTGATCCGGTTGCCGGCACAGATGTCCGCTCAGCACCGCTCTATCGGACAAACAAGCAGCCGGTTCCAATGCAAAGAGGGGAAACTTCGGATCTCGTTTTTGTCGCACCGGTTAAAGGTGCCGGGGGCTACCAGGTTATTTTCTCTGAAAATTAACCACGGATAACTGATGAACAGTCCACGCTTTTTCTTTATTTTTTGCGCCATTCTCCTGTTATCAGGGTGTCTGGCGGCTCCTTCTGCCATAAAGATCAGTCCCGCAGAACGGGAGCAAATGGCGGTAGAAGCACAATTAGCAAGGAAAAGCTTTCAACTGGGAAATTACTCAGAAGCACAACAGCACCTTATCCCCCTGAGTGAGAAACAGAGTATAGATCAGCCCCTCTATCAATATGAGCTTGCCAGTGCCTATCTTTTAGATGGGAAAAGAGAAGAAGCCCACCAAACTCTTTTGGACGTTCATCATTCGATTGAGGGGTTTTTCGATGTAAATTCAGAGCAAAAAGCAGCCAGTCTATGGGGCAAAGAGGCCGATAAAGTCTTCAAAGGGGAGCCGTATGAACGGGCCAGCCTTTATTTTCTTCTCGCTCTCTCTTTTCTGGAACAAAACAACCCCGACAATGCCCTTGCTGCACTCAAAACCGGGCTATTGGCCGATTCGGATACAGGAGGAAATGACTTCAAATCGGACTTTGGTCTTTTACAACTCCTTGCCGCAAAATGTTACGATCTGCGGGGGGAGCCGGAAATGCGCGACCAGATGCTGGCAGCGGCATTCACTTCCGCAACCTCAGGCTCTGAAACATCGCAGTTGGATGCCCTCAAGCTTGTAGAAAAATATACCGCGTTAAAAAAGCAGCATGCTCTTGATTCCCCTCCGCCACCACGACTCGCTCAACTTTGTGCCCTTGCCCCGGCAGAAAATATCGAAATGTGGTTGAAAAAAAATGAGGTCCCCGCCGACACCGCTCATGATGTTGCGCTATGGGCAGAGAAATCGACAGCAAGTATAAATCCTCTCGGCTACAACACTCTGGTCATTATCTGGCAGGGGAATTCCCCTCGAGCCGTCCGCTCAGGTCAATACGGAGAAATTCGTATGATTAGTCCGGGTGAACTGGATCCGGATATCCACGACTCCATCACTGTCGACACCGTCAACTATAATGCTTTTTCCGGTTTCGGAGATATTAATTATCAGGCGACGACACGTGGAGGACGGGAAATGGATAATGTCCTCGGCAACCAGGCCTCATTTAAAAGTGCTACCAATACCGGGGGCGATGTCCTTATTGCGACAGGAGCGGTAGGTACGGGACATTCGGATACCGACCTCATCCTGTTCGCCGGCGGACTTCTTTTCAAAGCACTTTCTGCTGCAACCAGCCCGGAAGCAGATATTCGCTACTGGCATAATCTTCCGGCACGTTTTGAAATTATCCCACTTAAACTTGCCCCAGGAACCCATACCCTGCAATTGCTTCGGTCAAACGGTGTAAAGCAAGAGAAACTACGGAAGCCACTCCAGCTAACAATCTCTAAGGATACTGCTCTCAGTGTTTTTCATCTGCGGGTCTTGCAGAAGAAAGAAGAAGCGATTGCTCTCCCTGAAAATGGCGACCTCGATCAGGATAGAATCATTTCATCGGCAGAAAAAAAATTGGGGCAGGAACAAGCTCTTAATCGTGATGACATCGAGAACGATCAGAACCGCACACCCGAGGGAAAGGCACAGCTTCAGCATAAGGCATCTCAAGATCAATTGATAATAAAAGAAGCTCCACTGTTACCGACATCAGACGAGGAGGAGTAAAGAATCAGGAAGATTGCGCTCTAAACAGAGCTTTGACCTTCACCAGATAGTCACAGGTTTCCTGTGGCATATTTTCTAAACCGTGGCGATCAACATTCCCCTGTCCCCAGTTATAAGCAGCCAGAGCATGGTCGAGATCACCATCATATTTATCGAGAAGCTGTTTTAGATATTTGCTGCCTGCCATCAGATTCTCTGCCGGATCAAAACTGTCTTTCACCCCTAATTCTGCCGCAGTTTCCGGCATCAATTGCATCAAACCCTGCGCTCCTGCTTGAGAAACGGCGGTCGGATTATACGCACTTTCAGCTGAAACAATAGAATGAATCAACTCCGGAGCCAGACTGACTTTTTCTGCAACACGATCAATCAAACTGTTCATATTACTCCCCGTTTTTTCATCCCTGTCACAAAGCGTGTAGCGTTGCTGAGAAGCATACTTGTCAGTAATTTGACTTTCCTGCAATGATAACCTCTGGAGAGTGACAAGACTCTCCATGCCTGCCAAAAAGCTGTCACCCTCATCTTCCGATTCAACCGAAAAGAGTCCCTGCAGCATCTTCACTTGTGATAGCTTCACTTGCTCAATCACAGCAACAACAGATTTATCGTTGTTTTTCAGTGAGTTAACAGCACTACCAAGTTCAGTGTCAAAAGTGGAACGTCCTTCTATCGGGGACTGATGCGTCACTCTTGTTGGACAAAAACCTGCAGTTACATTGGTTAAACCTGTCGGGTCAATACTCATAACAACCTCACGGATCAGGATTTTTTTGACATAAAAATTACGCTGCAGTTATCAACAGCAAGAATCACTCCAAAAAACCGGTTCATAGACAGGAGCTGGTCGTCCTTGCCTTTCTAGCGAATATCCTTTAAAAAAACGGTTCCTGCGAAAGGGAAAAATTGTGACTAAAGCAACAGAGAAGCTATTTAATAAAATGAAACGGCAGACCGGCAAAGCAATTGGTGATTTTGATCTCATTGCCGATGGTGACAGGATTCTGGTCGGGATATCAGGCGGGAAAGATTCCTATCTGCTACTCCACATCCTTGAAGCTTTACGGGTCAAAGCACCGGTCAAATTTGAGCTGATTGCTGTTAACATCGACTCGGGCTTTCCCGAATATCAAAAAGAACGGATTGAACATCACCTGAAACAGCATAAGTTCAAATATGTTATGGCGAAAACTAACAGTTATCAGATTATCGAAGAAAAACTGAAGCCGGGAACCTCATATTGTGCTTTTTGTGCCCGTTTGCGGCGTGGCACTCTCTACACACAGGCAGAAGAACTCGACTGTAACAAGGTTGCACTGGGGCATCATCTCGATGACTTTATCGAAACCTTACTGCTCAATCAGTTTTTTGGGGGAACCCTTGCTGCAATGAACGCCAAGTTATTGGCAGACAACGGGAAGCACACCATCATCCGCCCCCTGGTTTATGTAGAAGAGGCCGACATCCAAGAGTTCAGTGACAATATCGAATTCCCGATTGTTAACTGTTCCTGCCCGGTTGCCGGGACAGAAGAGCAAAAACGCTATGAAATGAAGTTGTTAATCAAGGAGCTTACTGAAAAAATTCCAGAAATCAGGCATAGTATGATCAGAGCCATCGGCAATGTCCATCCACGCCACCTGCTCGACCGACAACTTATCAAGAGAGACGACACGATTTGAAAAAACATCCATGGATATCGACCAGCATCATCCTTCTGTTCGTCGCCTTGCTGGCATTATTAATCGTCATGGTGCGCCCGGAAAAAGAGCCGGAAAAGGTGGTAGAGAAAATCACCAAGGAAAAAAAACCGGCTGTCCCGACGATCAGTGTTGCCGAAAAGAAAAAACGTTTCACAAAGGTAATTATTCCCGCAGTGGAGCACGTTTATGCCGACCTAAAGAAGCGCTACCAGAAAGTTGCCGATGAGATTGCCTCAGGCGCAACAATTGATGATTTTCCAGCATTAGCAAAAGAGTATCGGGCAGAAACAACCGAAGAGCTGTTGATGGCATTGAAACCTCATCCTAAAAGTATCGCCATCGCTCAGGCGGCGATGGAAAGTTCGTGGGGAACTTCACGATTCTTTAAAGAAGCCCGCAATGTTTTCGGTGTCTGGTCTTTCAGTAAAAACGAACCGCGATTAGCGGCAGGAGAAAAGCGGGGGAACACAACAATCTGGGTCAAGAAATATGATTCAGTCGAAGCGTCAATACGCGATTACTACCGAACCCTGGCCCGCGGTGCCGCCTTCAAAGAGTTCCGAAAGTTGAAAATGGAGACAGAGAACCCTTATCTGCTGGTTAAAAAACTGGATCGCTATTCTGAAAAAGGGATTGAATACGGGCGGGAATTAGCAGAAATCATTCGATTTAATAAATTTTACACCTACGATGATCAGCCGGAAGTTCAGCCGGAAGTTCAGCCGGAAGTTCAGCCGGAAGTTCAGCCGGAAGTTCAACCGGAAGTTCAACCGGAAGTTCAACCGGAAGTTCAACCGGAAGTTCAACCGGCTATTGAAGCAGAGACTAGTCCTTCTTCATGAACTTCTTAAACAACCCTTTGGACTGAGGTACCTGCTCGCGGCGTAGATTTATCAAACGCAACTCACGCAACGCTTCAGTACAATCAGGATTAGCCTGAACCGCCATTTCGAACGATTTTTCAGCCTGGCGTTCCTTGTCCTGAGCCTGATAGACATGTCCCAGGTAGAGATGAGTCAGATCAAAGCTTGGATTAATTTCCCTGGATGCCAATAAAACTTCCATAGCCTGTTGCTGAATCTCCCGGTTCTCAGGGGCAGATTTAAATAATGCCCAGGAGAAATATGTCATATACTCCGACTCTTCAGGGCTTAACTCAATCGCCCGCTGCAACGACTTCGCTGCCGCACCAAAACGGCGCACCTTCAAGAGAGCACGCCCTTCCTGATAACAGGTCTCAGCTTCAATCACCTGATTAATATCGATCGATTTTTTCGGCCCATTGACCAGTTCATCAAGATATCCGGAACAGGTATCGGGATCACTAAGCACCGTATATGCCTGAGTAATATACTGGAACATCTCACTGATTTTACTACTCATCTCACTCGAGAGACCACTGCCGAGAAAACGGTCGGGGTGATATTCTTTGGCTAACCGGTAATAGGCTTTACGCGCCGCGCCCGGTCCACACTGACGACCGAGACCCAGAGCTTCAAAGTAGTCAGAGTCCATAATCCGCTTATAATCATCAAGGATCTTCCGCCGCAGCTTTTCATCAATAATTTCAGGGTTATTTGTTGCTGAAACATCCTCAACAACACCCTCTTCCGGAGAGGTCCTGCGTTCAATCATTTCGGAAATCATCAGGGCAGCGATAATTTTCTGGATCTCGCGTTTGGCCAGTGGATGTTGAGCCAATATCTGATCCAGCGTCTTCGCTCCGACACAACTGCTGAAGATGGCCTTTCCCCGCTTACTCAGCTGAATATCCTGAAAACGATAGAGGGGATTGCTTGCCTGCTTCAAATAATCTTCGCTGAAAGGATAAAGGAAATCATCCAGCTGTTTTGCCGACCAGTAGCGCTTAATCCCCTCCATAATCAGTGCCGCGGGGGTCAGCTTAATTTGCGTGACGTTTTTCTTAAAATCGGGACATGGGACGAACTGGCAGCTGCCACTGCGCCAGGCAAAGGTCGATAACAGTTTATCTGTAACCTGACGGATCAGGGCATCCTGAACCTCCTGCGGCGACAACAATCCCATTTCAATCAGGACTGTGCCCTGAAGTCGACCGCGCTCTTTACTCAGCTCAACCGACTGGTCACAATCGACCTGGGTAATCACCCCTTCCTTCACCAGCATCCGGCCAAGACACTCACTCAACACATTGGAACGGGCAAAAACAGGGTAACCTTTCTTGATGTAGATAATTTTTTTGGCATCCCCACGGGTCAGATGTAACAGCCCGGTCGCTTTTTCACGGTAAAGCTGTTGCAACTGCAACGGGATAGTATAATCAGAGATGTGCTGTTTCTTAGCTGCCTTTTTTGCGGCTCTCTCAGGGGAGAAGACCCTTTCAAGCATCTTCTGCAAATCGCTACCGGTAAACGGCTTGAGAAGAAAATCATCGACACCATACTCTTCTCTTGCGGCTTTAACCTGCTCAGGACTATGGAATGTTGCTGTCACCATCACAACCGGAAGATCACGGGTATTATCGTGCTTACGCAGTGCCCGGCAGATATTGGGACCCGAAATTTCGGGCATATTGATGTCAATCAGTGCCAGATCAAATTTTTCGGTCAATAGTTTTCTGATCCCGATCGATCCTCGATCAGCAGTTTCAACCTCAAATCCGGCAGCAGATAGTGCCTGCTGCAAAAAATCGCTGAGGTCACGATCGTCATCAATAATGAGTATTCTTTTTCCCATAATGGAGTCCCTCCACTAACAACCCGATGCGTCAGGGTTTAGATATTTTTCAAGCAACGCACGAATCTGTTCGGTAACCCGGTGGTATTCGTCCAGGAATTCACGTTCGGGACTCCCTCCACGGCCACCGTAACCAAGACTGAGCGCCGCTTTTCTAAAACCTCTATTGTGAGCTGAAAGTTCGTTAATCGACTGATCATACAGAAGACGTAGTTTGTTTTCGATTCGGCGCAAAAATTTGTATCCACCGATCAACGATAAACCATCCTTTTCCGGAAGAATTGAGAAGTTTACCATAGTTTCAAGTAAATGGATGGTATTTTGCTGTCGTAATGCTTCAACATCAGCCGCGTGGAGAAGCTGGAGGTACTGAGTGATGAATTCGACATCAACCATTCCGCCCCGTCCGGTTTTAATATTAAAGTGGTCGTCACGCTCTTTTGCATTTTCATGTTCCATCCGCGCCCGCAACCGATAAATTTCAGATCGAAGATTTTCGGGTAATGGCCGTTCAAAAGTCAGGCGTGAAATCAGCTTTTGTAAAGTATCGCTAAATAACTCGGGAGCACAGGCAACCCGGGCCTTTGTCATCGCCTGACGTTCCCACGGCTGGGCCGATTCGTGATGGTAACGTTCAAAAGCTGCCAAACTGGTCACAAGCGGTCCCTGATTCCCTGACGGCCGCAGCCGGGTATCGATCTTATAAACGTATCCTTCACGTGTCACTAGCGTCAGTGCAGTAATAATCCGCTGTGCCAGCTTGGCAAAGTATTCGTGATTACTGATCTGATGAAAGCGGTCAGGATCAGTTTCAGCAACCGGGCGGGTCTTCCCTTCCCGCTCATAGACAAAGATAATATCGAGATCGGAGTGGTAGTTCAGCTCAAGGCCACCCAGCTTCCCCATCCCAACAACCGCAAAAGCAGTCTCTTCAGCCTGATCTGGATCATCGTCAGCAAATGGAGCCCCAAAACGGCCTGCTAATTCCTGCCGCGCCATCAGGCACGCCTGCCTAAGACACACTTCAGCCAGCCACGACAGTTGCTTCGCCCCTTCCCCCTGTTTCATTTGACCGTGGAGGTCGTTCAAAGCAATCCGCAGAAATTCTTCATTCCGGAAACGGCGTAAACCATCAAGCTGCAATTCATAATCGTCAGCCAGAGCCATTTGCTCGGCAAGATCAGTCTGCAGTTGCTGCCGATCCTTACTGGCAACAGCGCAGGAACGCGAAACCATTGTGTCGAGAAGTTCAGGACGTTGAATAAATATCCGTGATAACAGTTGGCTTGAACCAAACAACGTCACCAGCAGCTTAACGATTGCCGGGTTTTCAACCAGCAGCGAAAAAAACGAGTTGCGGGCGCGGATGCTGCTGATAAATGCTTCAAGGTTATTGAGAGCCTGATCAGGATTCGGCGAATCTAGCAGCTCTCCCATCAGTCGTGGTGCCAGTTTTTCAAGACAGCGTCGTCCACGCCGGGTCAACCGCATGTGAGGGTCGCCACCACGCAACATCAATAAACTGTCGTAAGCAGCATCAGGATTAGTAAAGCCCTTTTCTTCCAGCAGGTCTTTGACCAGGTCGGGGTCAGACTCGGGATCAAAGATAAAAGTCACCTCGGGGCGGACATCGACCTCTTCTTCGTCTGCCGAATGAAATAGATCAGCAAAAATCTGACTGACCGCCTGGCGATGTTTTTCGAGTTCAGTCGAAAACTCTTCGTAACTCAAAAATCCACTGCGTCGGGCAAGAACCTCCAGATCACGCGGGTTCTGTGGCAACGAATGGGTCTGCTGCTCCTGTACAACCTGAATCCGGTGTTCCACCATCCGCAAAAACTGATACGCCTGGCTGAGAGCCTGTTGGTCCTCAGCGATAATCAGCTCTTCTTCGCGGAGTAACTGCAGCATCAGCAACGAATTACGCTGTTGCAGTTGTGGTCGCGTTCCGGCATTAACCAATTGCTGAGTCTGGATAAAAAATTCAATTTCGCGGATACCACCTCGTCCCAGCTTGAGGTTGCGCTCCCCTTCCTGCTTGCGGGTCAGGCTGGAATTGATCTTCTGCTTCATCAGCTTAATATCTTCGATCATGCCGAAATCGAGATAGCGACGATAGATAAACGGCTTGAGGCGTTGCAGTAACTCTTCCCCCAGCTCAAGATCACCGGCGACCGGTCGCGCCTTGATCAATGCTGCCCGTTCCCAGCTCTGCCCCCATGACTCGTAGTAAGCTTCAGCCCCATTAATCGAAACAGCCAGATCACCGTTATTACCATCGGGCCGTAAACCGGTATCAACCCGAAAAACAAAACCGTCCTGCGTCACCTGATGGAGTGCTTTCGTCAGCATCTCAGCCAGCTTGACAAAATAGCGATGGAGGCTGATTTTTTCGTTACGACTGCCACCAGTCGTTTCTCCAACCGTAGACGAGTAGCAGTAGATCAGATCAATATCAGAAGAGAAATTGAGTTCGTGACCGCCAAACTTCCCCATCCCGAGAATTGTCATCGTCGCCGGTGAGATTTCCCCGGAATTTTCCTGAAGTGGTTGGCCATATTCATGCTGCAACTGAATCTGACAGACATCGTAAGCACGTTGCAGACAAGCTGCAGCCAGTCCCGATAATTCAGCCATAACATCGATCAAGGTATTGAGACCGCATAGGTCACGGCTGCCGATGCGGAGAATCTGCGCCGCTTTGTAACTGCGAAGACCGGCCTGAAGTGTAGCAAAATCGGCATCGTCCGGAATCGATTTGATCAGATCAGTCAGCATCTCACTTTCATTGCGAGGATGATCAATCTCACCATCTACAAACAGGTACTGAAAATAATTTTTGTTGCGGTAGAGGATGGCGGCCAGAAACGGTGAGCCGCCCAGAACCGTCAGTAACTGCTGCTGACGTTCGGGGTGGGTAAGAATCGCTCGCAGAGTCTCAGTCTCGAGAACATCGAACAACCGTTCAAGAATATTGAGGGCATGGTCAGGGTCGGCACTGGCAAGTGCCAATTGGAGGATTTGAGCAAGGAGGTCACGATCATTCAAGCGCTCATCAATCAGGACAAGGTTGGTTTTCGCCCGTTCACCATCAAGCAGCTCGAAGCTATCGAGCCAGGCGACAAAAGTGTCATCGGCGACGTCAAGCAGTTCCATCTTCTCCGTAATATCGCGTAAATCCGCTACCATTTTCACCCTTAACGTTGCCTGATATTCTCACTGAGACCGGTAAGATAATCACCTTGAACCACCCCTTTTTCAGTGATAATCGCGGTCACAAGTCGCTGCGGTGTGATATCGAAAGCGGGATTAAAAACATCAACTCCCTCAGGAGCCAGCTGAATATCTTTGATGTGAGTTAGCTCGCGGGCATCACGCTCTTCAATCGGGATCTGACTGCCATCGCTTAAACTGAGATCGATTGTTGAAACCGGTGCAGCAACATAAAACGGGAGATTGTGCTCCTTTGCCAACACCGCAACAGTGTAGGTGCCGATTTTATTGGCAACGTCACCATTGGCAGCAACCCGGTCAGCACCAACGATGACACAATCGATCGCCCCTTTGCTCATCAGGTAACCCGCCATATTGTCGCAGATCAATGTCACCGGAATATTGTCTTTCTGCAGCTCCCACGCCGTCAGTCGGGCCCCCTGCAAAAACGGGCGGGTCTCATCGGCAATCACCGAAACCTTTTTTCCCGCTTCGACTGCCGCACGAATCACTCCGAGAGCGGTTCCGTAACCGGCCGTCGCCAACGCTCCGGCGTTGCAGTGGGTCAGGACTCTCGCTCCATCGGGGATCAGAACTTCCCCGTGTTTCCCCATTGTGCGATTAATCTTTTCATCTTCCTCAGTGATCGCCAGGGCTTCGTATTCGAGTCCGATCTTCAACTCCAGCACGCTACGCTCAAGATTCGATTCGGTAAAATGTTTCATCCGATCCAGTGCCCAGACCAGGTTGACTGCCGTCGGTCGAGTCGCCGCCAGAACATCACAAATCTCTTTGAACTGCTGAAAGAAATCCCAGCTCGATTCTGCTTCGATATCACGCGCTCCGAACCACGCGCCAATCGCAGCCGCCACACCGATTGCCGGAGCACCACGGACGACCATCGAGCGAATCGCCTCGGCAACCTCCTGATAGGTTTTATACGTATGCCACACCTCTTCAGCCGGTAACAGCCGCTGATCGAGCATCTGACACTGACCGGCGATAAAACGGATTGGCCGGATCACTTTACTATCAATTGGACACGACATAATGATGATCCCTTATTCTGCCAGTTTCTTTTTCAGCAGCTGATTGGCCATCCCCGGGTTCGCTTTCCCTTTGCTGGCCTTCATCACCTGGCCAACGAAAAAGCCCATCAGCTTCTCTTTGCCGCCGCGATATTCAGCAACCTGCCCCGGATTGGCAGCAATCACTTCATCGACAATCGCCTCGATAGCACCGGTGTCGGTGACCTGTTTGAGTCCTTTCTCCTCGATGACCTGATCGGCGGTTTTTCCCGTCTGCCATACCTCTTCAAAAACAGTCTTGGCAATTTTCCCGGAAATTGTGTTGTCATCAATCCGCTTGAGGATCCCCGCCAGCAATTCAGGAGAAACAGGGCACTCAGCAATCTTCAGACCCTTCTCCTTGAGGGCGCCCAGGACTTCACCCATCACCCAGTTGGAACAGATCTTCGGATTGTTGTGCAACGCCACCAGTGCTTCAAAATATTCGGCCACCGGTCGTTCAGCTGCCAGCACTCCGGCATTGTAGGCAGGCAGTCCCAGGTCGTTCTGATAGCGGGAAATCTTATCCAGCGGCAGTTCAGGCAAACCGTTACGGACCCGCTCGACCCACTCATCAGCCACTTGAAGCGGCAACAGATCAGGATCGGGGAAGTAACGATAATCGTGCGCTTCTTCCTTGCTGCGCATCGAACGGGACACCCCGGCATCGGGATCAAATAAGCGGGTTTCCTGCACCACTTCACCGCCATCGTCAATAATGTCGATCTGCCGCTCGACCTCGTACTCAATCGCCTGCTTGATAAACCGGAATGAGTTGAGATTTTTCAGTTCGGCACGCGTCCCCAGCTCTTTCTGTCCCCATGGGCGCACCGAAACGTTGGCATCACACCGGAAAGACCCTTCCTCGAGGTTGCCGTCACAAACCCCCAGATAGACAACAATCTGGTGGAGCTGTTTAAGATAGGCAATCGCCTCATCGGAACTGCGCATATCGGGTTCCGAAACAACTTCCAGCAACGGCGTACAGGCACGGTTCAAATCAACCGAAGAGCTGTTATCATCGTTATGGAGAAGCTTCCCGGCATCTTCTTCCATGTGAATCCGGGTAATTCCGATCCGCTTTTCACCCGATTCTTCGGTCTCGATGTCGAGCCAGCCGTGTTCACAGATCGGCAGTTCAAACTGCGAGATCTGATACCCTTTCGGCAGGTCGGGATAAAAATAGTTCTTCCGCGCGAAGATTGAACGGGGGGCAATCTGACAATTGGTCGCTAATCCCGCCTTGATCGCATCCTCAACCACCTGGCGATTGAGAACCGGCAACGCTCCCGGCAAACCGAGACAAACGGGACACGTCTGGCTGTTGGGAGATTGACCGAACCCGGGGGAACAGCCGCAGAAAATTTTTGTTTTGGTCGTCAGCTGAACATGAACTTCCAGCCCGATTACAACTTCATATCTCGAATTCATTTTGGAATCCTGTTAGAAAATAAGTATCCCCAACTTAAAACAGGGGGAATTTACGCAACTGAAGAAATATAATCAGCCCCCTCTCCCCGAGGGAGAGGGTTGGGGTGAGGGGAAACCGCCCCTCATCCGCCCGTTGGGCACCTTCTCCCTCAGGGAGAAGGATATAATCAGATCCTCTGATTACACCTCGGGAACGCGCTGGTTCCAGTCAGTTGCCTGTTCAAACGCATAAGCAGCCTGAAGCATCTCATCCTCGGCAAAGGGTTGACCAATCAACTGCAAGCCGATGGGCAAACCTCTCTCACTGAAGCCACACGGGAAACTCATCGCACAGGTTCCCGCCAGATTCGTCGGGATAGTGAAAATGTCGGAAAGATACATCTGCAACGGGTCATCGACCATCTCACCGATTTTAAACGCGGGAGTCGGCGCAACCGGAGTCAACAACAGATCCACCTCCTCGAAGACCTTGAGGAAGTCCTGCCGAATCAGTGTCCGCACTTTCTGTGCTTTCAGGTAGTAGGCATCGTAATAACCCGAAGAGAGAGCGTAGGTTCCGAGCATAATCCGCCGCTTCACTTCGTCACCGAAACCGGCAGAGCGGGTTTGCTGATACATCCCGATCAAGCCCTCACCCGGGTCCTGACGTTTTCCAAAACGGACACCATCATAACGGGCCAGATTGCTTGATGCCTCAGCCATGGCAATCAGATAGTAACAGGCCACTGAATAATCGGTGTGAGGCAGGCTCACCTCGACAATTTCAGCGCCCAGCTGACGATAGGTCTCAATCGCAGCATCAACCGCCTGTTTGATTTCAGGATCGAGCCCGTCGATAAAATATTCCTTTGGCAGACCGATTTTCTTCCCGGTCACCCCCGCGTTGAGATTTTTCAGATAATCGGGGACCGGGCAATCGACCGAGGTCGAATCGGCAGGATCGTAACCGGCAACGACATTGAGCATCAGCGCACAATCTTCGACATTACCCGCCACCGGGCCAACCTGGTCAAGAGATGACGCAAATGCCACAACGCCATAACGGGAAACCCGGCCATAGGTCGGTTTCAAGCCGACAACACCACAGTGAGAAGCCGGTTGACGCACCGAACCACCGGTATCGGTCCCCAGCGTCGCAACCACCTGACCTGCAGCAACCGCTGCGGCACTGCCACCCGAAGAACCACCGGGAACCCGCTCAGTATCCCACGGGTTATGAACCGCACCGGCAGCACTGTTTTCGTTGGAGCTCCCCATGGCAAATTCATCCATATTGAGCTTGCCGACAATGATCGCCCCCTGTTCACGTAGCTTGGCAATCGCCGTTGCATCGTAGGGTGAGACATAGTTATCAAGAATCTTCGAGCCGCAGGTTGTTCGCACATCGAGGGTATTGAAAATGTCCTTGACGGCAACCGGAATCCCGGTCAGCAGTCCCATGTTTCCAGCCGCAATCTGCTGATCGGCCTGCTCTGCAGCCGCAAGAGACTCGTCTTCACAAACAGTGATGAATGCGTTCAGAGTGCTGTCAGTCGCCTTGATCCGCTCTAAACACGCCCTGGTCAACTCGACAGAGCTCAGGTCACCGGCAAGTAATTTCTGCCGCATGTCCTGAATGGTTAAATCCTGGAACTTCATAAATACTCCAAAAAATGTTTTTTGTGCTTACTCGATAACCTTGGGAACCCGGAAACAGCTTTCGTCCGACTCAGGAGCATTCTGCAATGCCCGCTCAATCCCGATTGATGCCCCGACTTCATCGTCACGGAACGCATTCGACATCGGCACCGCATGAGCCATTGGCTCAACACCGTCGGTATCAAGCTCATTGAGTTTGTCAACATAACCCAACATCGCATCCATCTGACTGGTCATGACCTTTAAGTCAGCTGCGTCAAGATGGAGTCGTGCCAGCCGGGCGACATGTTTGACATCTTTTTCAGTAATCTTCATACATTATCCTTTAAAATAATACTCCCTCGCCCTTGAGGGAGAGGGCCGGGGTGAGGGGGCGAATCTGAGCTCCCCCCCTCATCCAGCCACCAACCACCATCTTCTGGAAGGCAAAAGGTTAATCATTAAGTTCACTTACGGCAACCACTGCTTTTGCCACTTTCTGCAGGGCCTGAGTGGTTGTCGATTCGGGATATTCAAGGACGTGAGGTTTCCCGGCATCTCCACCGATAACAACCAGTGGCTCAAATGGAATCTGTGCCAGCAAAGAAACTCCGGTTTTTTCGGCCAGTTTTTCGGCACCGCCCGACTTGAAGATATCCGACCGTTCGCCACAATGAGGACAGATAAAACCGCTCATATTTTCGACCAGACCAACCACCTTCAATTTCAGTTCCTTGCAGAAACTGAGTGATTTTTCAACATCGGTCAAAGCAACATCCTGCGGAGTGGTCACCACAACAGCAGAGGCCCCTGAGCCAAGCAGCTGTACTGCACTCAACGGCTCGTCACCGGTTCCGGGAGGACAGTCAAGCAGCAGATAGTCGAGCTCACCCCAGGCAACATCGGCAAGCAACTGCTGGATGGCACCATGCTTCATCGGTCCACGCATGATGGTCGCTTCACTGGTCGACGCCAGCAGAAAACCAATCGACATCAGTTTTAGACCGTTGACTTCGAGAGGGTGAATTCCTTCATTATCCGCCAGAGGTCGTTTCCCCTCGAGACCCAGCATTTTCGGGATACTTGGACCATGCAGGTCAATATCAAGCAGACCGACCTTTTTCCCCTCTTTGACCAGTGCCAGCGCCAGATTGACGGCAGTGGTACTTTTGCCGACACCACCTTTACCCGACATGACAATAATCTTGTTTTTAACTTCACACATCCGCTTATCCAGTGCCTGACGCATCTGAAATTGTTTATCCTGCGGATTTCCCTGCTGATTGATCGAGCAGGAACTATCGTTACAACCATCGCAACCTGACATAACTTTTATTCTCCTTCTTTTGTATTATTGTGATAGAGCCCAAAGCTGTCGGCATAACAACATATGTCCTATGCGACTAACTACTTAAGGCATCAATCAGTTCATCAATCTCTCCAGCGGCATAATCGCCTTCACGAAGAGCGTTCCGGTATTGTTCCAGTAATGATTCGACGGCATGATTATCGTGCTGCTGCCGATAAAGCACCAATAGCTTTCGTACCATCGAATCGTGGGTTGGATCAAGCAATAGCCCCCGCTGGAGGATTGCAGCAGCTTCGGCTGATTCCTTACGTCTCTGCAACAGTTGTGCAAGCAATCCCAGCTGTTCCAGTCGCAATTGAGTCAGGCGATCACGCTGTAAAAACAGATCCCCGCTCAAATCATACCCCGAAAGAAATTCTCCCCTCCAAATTCGCTCCATTTCCCACAGAGCATGTTCCGCCTGCCAGAAATGTTCACGCTGAAGATGATAGCGCACCCGTTCCATCGTTTTATCAAAATGCGAGCTGTCAATAATGACATGACGCAACGACAACATCCCTTTTTCCAGGACCAGATAATCTTTCCGTACCCGTTTATCAAAACACCCTTCGAGGGCTTTGCGTAGACGTGAATGGGCCGTGTCAAAATTATTCCGCGCTTTCTGCGGCGGACTGTCAGGCCACAGCAATCCCATCATCAGTTCGCTGCTGACACTGTGGTTGGGAGATGCAACCAGCAATGAAAGAATCGACCGGGATGCCTGGCCGACCTGATTCATATTAAATGTATGACCATCCAGTTCCAGTTCAAAGCGTCCCAAACAGTGAATCTTAAGGAGTGGAATCATTTGCTCGGCATCATCAAGGGTGACAGCGAGATGAGTATTGAGCAATGCCCGGTATAGTTTCAACCCTTCCCGCTCTCTCACCAGCGGTAACAGTTCTTCAAGTAACTCAGGTGTCATTCCCCAGAAATAGGAGATCCGATGCCGCCGTAATTGTTCAAAAAAGGATTTCCCCTGAACGAGTGCTGATTCAACATTTCCCAGTTTCAACTGCGAAACAGCCAGCCACGCGTACAACCCCGGACGGAACCGCTCCTCTTTCGTCTCCAGTGATCCGTCCAATGCTTCGGCAAAATATTCAGCAGCCTGATGATAATGTCCCAGCGTAAAACTTGTTGCTCCGGCATACAACAGGCTCTCAAGCCGGAAGTAGAGCCCGCCGCTCCGTTCACGCAATTGCAGCCCAAACTTGAGATCATCAAGAGCCCCCGCCTCATTTCCCAATAAAGATCTGACCCAGCCACGCAATTGTAAGAGTCGACTCTGCAAATGGGCGCTGGCAGCATGACCATCAAGTAATGCAATTTCGAGGATTTCCAACGCCCGGACCTGATCCCCTCTAGCCAGCAATAACCCTGCAACATAATAGCTGAGCAATGGCTTCAGGATTGTTAGTGGCTGACGACCACGTTGGCTACTCACTGAGAGCATCTGCCGTTGTTTTTGAAATCCGGCAAGGTCTCCGCTGGCATGAATCAGACTGCAGCACGCCACCTGCAAAATATCTTTTTCTAAAATATAACCGACATCAAGGTTGCAGGTTAACGCTTGTTCCACCGCACTACTTGCAACCAGATAGCGCCCCTGCTGCACTGCCGCTAATGCACGCAATAAATTCAGCTCAAGTTGTTGTTCAACCAGCTGCGACTGTTGTGCTTCAGCCAATGCGCCGGGGAGGAAATCTTCCACAGCCAGAAAACCGCCACCGAAAAACAATTCTGCCATACCCAGAGAATAGATCGCCTTCAATCGTTCAACCCGGCCAAGAGAATCACTGAGTTCGACGATCAATTCACGGTATGCCGGCAGAAACTTTTTCCAGCGTTCAAACGACCCTTCGAGATAAAGGGACTCTCTGACCAGCTGCGCCAGAGCCAGTAATTGCCCACGGCGATCTTCAGTGACCGAAAAGTTCCGATAAGCAAGATTCAACCAGTAATCGGCCTGTGATAGCTGCTCCTGCAAACAATAAATACCCCGAAACAACGCCAGCCAACCACACCCGGTCAGCACCTCCTCGGGAATCGTATTAATCTGTGAGAAAACCTGCGGGCGATGATTTTTTTCCAGCAACAAAAAACCAAGCTGATTGAGGAGCTGGGACACGGCCGGATACTGTTCAGTCGAAACCAGACACCCCAGTGCCGCTGCAAATCCCTGCTGCTGCAGATACCATTCCGATGCCAGCAGTCCAACTTCCTGGCGCTCTTGTTTGGAGAGAATCTGCTTTGCTCTCTGGCGTAGTAGTTCCCGGACCGGAGGTTTAAAAAATAAACATTCCTCCCCATCCAGGGTCTGATTTAATGATAGTTGATGACGGTTCAAATAATCAAACAGCGACGCAATATCGGCAATTTCACTTAATTTTTCGGCCAGAGAAACAGGAACATGATCTAGCAGTGCCAGCTTCAGCAAAGTCCGCCGCCACGGCAGCGGAAACTCTGTAACCATTTTTTCAAAGAACTGCTTTTCGTCAAGGTTCGCTGGATCGGGAAGCTCATCGACAAGTTTACGTAACAATTTCTGATCGATTTCAGCCAGCGGCCCATCACCCGAAAAGAGTAATCCGCGAATCCAGCGGAGCCGATCGGTGTGTTCGGTCAGTTGCTGTTGCAACTGCTGGTGAGCCTCATTAGAACGCTGCTCACTCTCACATAAACGCAGCATCACTTTGATCCGGGCCAGCATTTCAACATTGCTGATCGGCTGTGAAATAAAATCGTGGGCGCCGACCTCCAGCCCTTCAGCCCGCATTTCCGGGGATGCAATATGGGCCGTCATCAAAACCAGCGGGATCATTGCTGTCTGTGGCAACGCCCGTAACCGGCGACACATTTCAAGGCCATCCATTCCGGGCATCTGGACATCGATGAGCGCACCGTCGATATGTTCCCGTTCCGCCAGTTGCAAGCCTGCCAGTGCCGTTGCTGCCGTCAGCACCCTGACCTCGGGGAGATCAAGTTCAATAATTTTGACCAGTAGCAGCAAGTTGGTTGGATTATCATCCACCAGAAGTAGAGTAAATTGTCGTTTTGTCTCGCCCATAAATTTATCTTAAACCGGCATCAGTCCGGCAAATTTCATCAATAACTTCTTCGTACCAACCGAGTTAAAATAAACCGTTACCTTTTGTTTATCTCCGCTGCCCTCAAGACGCCGGATCGTACCAATCCCAAATTTAACGTGACGAACCCGGCTGCCTAACTGAAAACCACCCAGTGTCGCGGCAGCCTTCCGTTCAGGAGGCTGGTGACGTAACGGCTTTACCTCTTCTGCAACGGGTGAAGAATCTTCGCTAATATCCGGGGCAGCAACCAGATCGGCCAGTGACGCAAGATTGTGACCGCCCCCTGCAGCTTTAGAACCGGCCGGTGCAGCAACAGGCTCATCCAGCAACTCAGCCGGGATCTCGGCCAGAAACCGACTCGGCGGATTGAACTGATAGGTTCCATAAACCCTGCGCCGCCGGGCATGAGAAAGATAGAGCTTTTTCATCGCCCGGGTCATTCCGACATAGCAGAGCCGCCGTTCTTCGGCAAGCTCTTCGCCCAGGTCACCGGAGCGGGCATGGGGAAATAATCCTTCTTCCATCCCGGTCATAAAGACCACTGGAAATTCGAGTCCTTTTGCCGAATGAAGCGTCATCAGTGTCACCCGCTGCTGCGTTGCATCGTACTGATCAAGATCGGTAATCAGTGCAATCTGTTCCAGATAATCGTGAACCGAGCCACCCGTTGCAGCATGTTCTTCCATCCCAACCAATAGCTGTTCCAGATTTTCCAGTCGCCCTTTGGCTTCCTGCTTGCCGTCACTGGTCAGTGCCCCGTCAGCTTCTTCTTTCAAAGCCGGACCG
>Ga0256842_1001371_pt1 | contig 19633 bp, 18 predicted proteins | sample 4559240metaG_FD_185973 | JGI IMG/M metagenome (GOLD analysis project Ga0256842, IMG submission 185973) | Hydrothermal vent microbial communities from Guaymas Basin, Mexico - 4559-240 | ecosystem: Environmental > Aquatic > Marine > Hydrothermal vents | place: Mexico: Guaymas Basin | collected... | reverse complement strand
ACACAAAGAATTTATACCAAACATTTTCCCCGGATTTGATGAATTACGGAAAGGTTGTAAATTTAATAATTGTACTCATACTCACGAAATAAAATGTGCTGTGAAATCAGCTGTAGAAAATGATGATTATCCAATTGAACATTATGAGAGCTATCTTCGAATAATGGCTTCATTAGAGGAAAATTAATGAAAAATTTTGGTATTTTCTTTAATCCGAATATAGAAAACAAAGAAAAAATTTTTGCTCTTCTAAAGCAATTTCATGATAAAGAAGGTGTGAAATTATATAGGTTTGTAGAACAAGATTTTATGCCTGAATATTTTTACAAAGTCAAAATATCCAATGGAGAACATTTGGATTATATTTTGGTATTTGGTGGTGATGGAACTATTTTACACGCTTCAGAATATTCAATTAAATGTAAAGCTCCTATTTTGGGAATTAATCTTGGTAAATTAGGTTTTTTATCTGAGAGTAATTTAACAGAATTAAAACGCTCAATTAGTGATCTTTGTTCAGGAAAATTCAAAATTCAGCATAGAATGCTTTTAAAAGTTTCAATTAAAAGAAAAAATGAAATAATTTATTCAGGTTTAGTTTTAAATGATGCAGTTATTTATCGAGGTGAAGTTTCACGACTAATAAACATTAAATATTTTTGCAATAAACGCTTTGTAATGGAAACTCGTTGTGATGGCATTGTAATAGCTACACCAACCGGTTCAACCGCTTATAATTTATCAGCTGGAGGACCTATAATATCGCCCTGGATGGAAGCAATTGTGGTAACACCGTTAAATCCTCATGTTCTAACGGTTAGGCCAATTGTTTTTTCACATAAAGATGTTCTTACTTTTCAAATAAAAAAAACAGAAAATAATAGTGTTTTACAATTGGATGGCAGAAAAAGTCATAATCTGGAAAAAGGTGATGAGATCATAATTAAATCAGCTTATAAAAAAGTTGATTTTGTGAAATTATCGAATAAAACATTTTATAGTATTTTAAGAAAAAAATTTCATTTAGGAAAAAAATAACTTTAGATAGGAAGGGAAAATAATGCTCAAATCACTCATGATAGACAATTTTATCATTGTGGATAAATTAGAATTGGATTTTTCCTCCGGATTACAAGTTTTAACAGGAGAAACAGGAGCCGGAAAATCAATTTTGGTTGGAGCAATTCAACTTAGTTTGGGTGGAAAAGTACGCTCCGGAATGCTGTTTGATAAAAAAAGATCGGCAATAATTGAAACATCTTTTTTTGCTGATAAGGAAAATATTGAATTAGTAAAATTGATAAAAAAATATGAAATAGAAATTGAAGATGATGAGATATTTTTCCGCAAAGAAATTTCCACAAATTTACGAGGAAAAAGTTTTATAAACGGCAGAAGAGTTTCCAATAATATCATTAAAGAATTTAATCAAGTTTTATTAGATTTTCATGGTCAACGTGATCAACAAAAACTTTTTGATATAGAATATCAACTGGAATTATTAGATAAATACGGTGGTTTGGAAAAAGATCGTAATGAATTTAAAACGAAATATCTTCAAATAGAACAGCAACAAAATGAATTAAGAAAATTGGAAAAAAAAGAAAAAGAATATCAAGATAAAATTCAGCTCTATCAATATCAATTAAGTGAAATTTCCGGTTTTCAATTGCAACCAAATGAAGACGTTATCTTACAACAAGAAATGAATCTTTTGGAACATGCTGAGGATATTTTGAATACAGCAAGTCAGATGGAACAAGAAATCTATGAACAAGAAAATTCAATTTTTGATAGCTTAAGTAATTACATTTTTAGATTATCAAATTTTACTCAAGATAATGAACAAATTTCAAGAGCTGTTTCGTTATTGGAAGATTGTACCGCGAATCTGGAAGACGCTGTAATTGAAATTCGTGATATTCAAAATAGTATTGAATTAGATAGTGAGCATCAAAAAGAAGTTCAAGAACGGTTCGATGCAATTAATCTACTTAAAATGAAATATAAGATGAATGTTGATGAAATTTTGGATTATGAAAAACAAATTTCTGAAGATATCCACAAATTTAGCTCAAATAGTGAACAAATCCGAAAGTTATCCACAGAATTGGAAAAAAGTTTAAAAGATTTGTATAATTTGGGAATTAAACTTTCCAATAAAAGAAAGAAAATTGCTAAAAAATTAACAAAAGAATTAGAAGAAAATATGCGTTTGTTAGCAATTAATGATGCTGTTTTTGATATAAAATTTGACAAAGTTGTAGGAAAAAGTGATTTATGTTTATCAGATTTTAAATTAACAGGATTAGATGAACTAGAATTTTATTTTAGTGCGAATAAAGGAAAAGAAGTTCAACCGCTGAAAGATTCAGCATCAGGAGGAGAGCTTTCCAGATTTTTATTAGCAATAAAGAAATTATTGGCAAATAAACTTTCTAAAAGGGCAATAGTTTTTGACGAAATAGATACTGGTATTGGTGGTAAAACAGCAGCATTGTTAGGAAATTATATTTCTGAGATTTCGAGTTTTCACCAAGTTATTTGTATCACTCATTTGGCTCAAATTGCTGCTTATGCAGATAAACATTTTGCTATTTATAAGAAAGAAGATAAAAATAGAACAGTTGTTGATATTAGTTTTTTAGATGATAATGAAAGGAAAAAAGAGATTGCACGCATGATGAGTGGATCTGATTCAGATATTGCTTTGAAATATGCAAACGAATTAATAAACAAAAAGGGAGAATTGATTTAGATGATACGAGTAAAAACAGAAACTCAGTATATTATCTTTGTTATGTTATTTTTGATAGCAGGATTTATTGGGGTGAAACAAGCAGGATTTTTAAAGAAAACCAAGAGTCAAAAAATTGAGAGTAAAATTGCTGACGAAAAATTTTCCAATAATGTAAATTCTATGAAAATTAAATTAAGTTATCAAACAGATGATTTAAATGAAGTAATTAGTGAAATCAGATCTTTAATGGCAAATAATGATATTGAAGAGTTATATTCAAGAAAGCAATCAAACAATTTCTTAGGATTATATGAAATTAATAAATCCAATAAGAAAATAATTGATGCTTTAAGAAGCAATAATGCTCTTGTTTCTGAAAGTATGGAGAAAAATGATAATTCCAATTATGTAATTAACATTAAAAGTAATTTGGAAAACTATCGCATTAATAAACGTGAAATAACAAAACAATTATCTTCAAGTGCAATTTCTACATCTACTAAACGTAGTTTACGTAAAGATTTAGCAAAAGTGCAAGCTAAAATTGATAGCTTAGAATATCTTCCGACCTTATTAAAAAAGAGTAATGAAACAGAACTAATTTATATTACAGTTCTTCCTATTAGTGCTAATAGTTTATTGAATTTAAGATCTGTAAAAACTTTTATTAAAGTGTTTTTAATTGTATTATTTGTAGAAGTTTTAGCAGTTGTAATGCTTTATTACGTGATAGTTTTTATGTCAAAATTACTAAAAATAATGGGAGTTAAAACACCTCGTTCAAGATCTTCAAATTATAATTATAATTATAATAATTACTATGGAAGAGGTAAAAAAATAAAAAGAGTTTATAAGGACCATAAAGAACCTGAAAAAAAATAGGAGAATTTTATGGAAGTATGGATGCTTTGGGTAGTGGCTGGTGTTATTTGTATAATTATTGAAATCTTTACTCCGGGATTCTTTTTTATGAGTCTTGGTGTAAGCGCAATAATTACAGGTTTGTTAGCACTTTTTATTGAGCCTGTTTATTGGCATTTTATCATCTTTATTTTAGTTAGTTTTCTTTTGTTTCTTAATCTAAAGAAATTAGGAAAAAAATTAATTTCAGATAAATCAAAACCAACCAATGTGTCTGCTTTAATAGGAAAGATTGGAAAAGTTACTAAAAAAATTCCTATCGATGGTAAGGGTTATGTTAAAATAGGCGGTGAAGAATGGCCTGCTATGGAAATTGATAATAGGGAAGTGGAAGTTGATTCCAAAGTAATTGTAAAAAATATCGATGGTAATAAAGTAATTGTAGAAAAGAAATAATCATTTAGTAAAATTTACTAATTGGAGGAATCTAATGGAATTTGTATTATTAGTCATTGGGATCTTAGTGGTTATATTTATCGCAAAAGGTTTGGTTATCGTAAAACAAGCGCAAGTTATGGTGATTGAAAGATTAGGTAAATATTATAAAACTTTAGATAGTGGATTACACATTATTTGGCCTGTTATAGATAAACCACGTCAGATTAATTGGCGTTACACTAAAAGTGATTACAAAGGCAATAAATTTGTTCAAGTTAAAAGTGAAAATAGAATTGATTTACGAGAATCTGTTTATGATTTTCCACGCCAAAATGTTATTACCTCTGATAATGTTTCAATTCGAATTGATGCTTTATTATATTTCCAAGTAACAGATCCAATTAAGGCTGTTTATGAAATTAATAATCTTCCAAATGCTATAGAAAAGCTTACCCAAACCACTTTACGTAATGTGATAGGTGAACTTGAACTTGATAAAACTCTTACATCACGTGATACAATTAATACAAAGTTAAGAGAAATTTTAGATGAAGCTACTGATAAATGGGGTGTAAAAGTTAATCGTGTAGAATTGCAAGATATTGAACCTCCAAAAGAGATTAAAGTTGCAATGGAAAAACAGATGCGTGCAGAACGTGATCGTCGTGCTAAAATATTGGAAGCAGAAGGTGAGAAAAGATCTCAAATCTTGGTTGCAGAAGGTGATAAAGAAGCTAAAATCGCTCGTGCTGAAGGTGTTGCAAGATCCACTTTCTTGTTGGCAGAAGCAGAAGCAAAAGCTATCAAAAAAGTGGCTGAAGCTATCAAATCTACCCAAACAGATCCAGCTCAATATCTTATTGCAATGAAATATATCAATGCTTTCTCTGAAGTTGTAAAAAATAATGATAAAACTTTGGTTGTGCCTTATGAATCATCAGCTATGCTTGGTTCTTTGCAAGCTATGAAAGATATTTTCCAGAAGTAAATTGTAAAAAATAACATATATAATATAGGCTTAAATTGTAAGTGATTGATAGAAAAATCTTTACATTTTAAACCTATATTTTTTTTAAGAAGTAATAACTTTAATCTGTAAATTTTAAACGAATCAAAAAAAAGGAGTACGATATGTCTGAAATTATATCAATATATGGAAGAGAAATTCTTGATAGCCGTGGAAATCCTACTGTGGAAGTGGAAGTATATTTGGAAAGCGGTTTTATGGGAACAGCAGCAGTACCTTCAGGTGCTTCTACCGGTGAATATGAAGCAGTAGAATTACGCGATGGTGATAGTGAAAGATACATGGGAAAAGGTGTATTAAACGCTGTGAAAAACGTGAATGAAATTATTGCACCTGAATTGGTGGGATTTGATGCAGAAGACCAAGCATTAATCGATCAAATTATGTTAGAATTGGATGGAACAGATAATAAATCTAAACTTGGAGCAAATGCAATGCTTGGTGTTTCATTGGCATGCGCAAGAGCAGCCGCTGCAGAACAAGGCGTTCCACTTTATAAATATCTTGGTGGACCAAATGCTCGTCTTTTACCGGTTCCAATGAGTAATATTTTAAATGGTGGATCTCATGCAGATAATAACGTTGATTTGCAAGAATTTATGATTATGCCTGTTGGTGCAGAAACTTTTAGTGAAGGCTTAAGAATGAATACTGAGGTTTTTCATTCATTAAAAAATATTCTTAAAGAGCAAGGATTGAACACTGCTGTAGGTGATGAAGGTGGATTTGCACCAGATTTAAAATCTAATGAAGAAGCTCTTGAAATTATTATCAAAGCTATTGAAGCTTCAGGATATCGTCCAAAAGATGATATTATGATTGCGTTAGATCCTGCATCATCTGAATTTTATGAAAATGGAAAATACAATTTAAAAGCTGAAGGTAAAAAACTTTCTACTGAAGAAATGGTAGATTTTTGGGTTGATTTAGTTGATAGATATCCAATTATCTCAATTGAAGATGGTTTAGATGAAAATGATTGGGAAGGTTGGAAATTATTACGCGAAAAACTTGGAAATAAAATCCAGATCGTTGGTGATGATTTATTTGTGACAAATGTAGAAAGATTGAAACGTGGAATTGAAGAAAAATCTGCAAATTCTATTTTGATTAAATTAAATCAAATTGGAACACTTACTGAAACCTTAGATACAATGGAAATGGCTCAAAAAGCAGGTTTTACTTGTGTTGTTTCCCATCGTAGCGGTGAAACTTCAGATACATTTATTGCAGATTTGGCTGTAGCATTAAATGCTGGTCAAATCAAAACCGGTTCCTTATGCCGTTCAGAAAGAATCGCAAAATACAATCAGTTATTACGCATTGAAGACGAACTAGGCGAAAGTGCCAGATATTATGGTATTGATGTTTTTTATAATATTAAGTAAATTATATTAATTTATATTTATACGCCGGCATTAGCTGGCGTATTTTCTTAGGAGATTTTATGAAAAATATTTTGCTTTTCATATTGATAATAACCTTGTTTATAGGTTGTTCTACCGAAGCAAATATAAAAATTATCAATCGCACGAATAATAATTTATATTTTGGATTTGATGGAGAAAATTATGTTTTAGAAGGAAATGAAAATGAAGATACTTCAATGGAATTTTCTTTTGATACCGGAACTAAAACCATCTTTTCTGATAAAACTAAGAAAGTGAATTTATATTTGGAAGGAGAAACTTTCTTGATGCAACTTTCAGACCCTTACGGAGCCGGACAAGGTGCATATTACACTGAAACAGAATTGGAACTTAAACAAGATGAAACTAGAAAAATCTACTGTGATCCAACTCATGCAGGTTTAAAAGTTCTTAATGATTTCGATCAGATGATAAGCAAAGTGAAATATACTGCAAATAATTTAGATACTTTATACACTGTAATCACAGACTTGGAAGTTGATGATTTTGATTTTTATCAATTAAAATATTATTCATTAGGAGATACTATTTGGTATTCCTTCCAAGTTGAATTTATCGATGGCTCAATTAATAATTATGGTGGAGAAGGTAATTTATTGGAAAAAGATGAAGTTTTTTTCATAAATTCAGAAACAGAGATAAATTAATTAATAAGAAAATGATTCATAGATTTTAAAAATAAAGAAAATTAACAAATAATCATTTTTTTTATTAAATAATAATGACAAATTTATAGTTGACATCATTTATTTCTTAGGAAATTAAATACATAGGTATTTTGGTTGTAGATAATTTTTTGTAATTGGAACAATCGATTTTTTTTTCAGACATCATTCGTAATATTTATATTGAATTAAAAAAAATAGTAGGAACTATGAATAAAAGAATAATTGCACTTTCAATAAATAATCCAATAGATTATAATTTAATTTCAAATTTACTGAAAAATGAAGGTCATCAATCAGAAAGACTTACAGTTGAAAATATGGATGAACTTATAAAAAAAGTTGATGTTATTTTAGTAGATGAAGTATCAAATCCAAAAATATATTCCAATCTTGAAGCTATTAAAAATATGAAAAGTAATTATATCCCTATATTAGTTTTACTTTCGGGAAATTCTCCTCATCATTATTGGCTAAATAAAGGTTTTGATGATATTATCCGAATGCCTATAAGTAAAACTGAATTAATATTACGGATAAATACATTTTTAAAAATACATACTTTAACCAAGCAAATTATTATAAATAGTGAGCAGAAGTATAGAACTGTTTTTGAATCTACAGGCAATGCAACAATGATAATTGATGAAGATACTACTATTCTATTGGCTAATAAAGAATGCGAAGTTATTTTTGGTTATTCAGTTAATTATTTAATTGGTAAAAGTTGGACTAAATTTGTTTATAAAGAAGATTTAGATAAAATGATAAAACGTCATTATGCACGTAGGAATGATCATGATTTTGTTAATGAAAAATATGAAACACGTATTATTGCTTCCAGTGGAGAAATTAAAAATATTATATTATCTGCAAGTATGATTCCGAATAGTAAGCAAAGTGTTGTTTCTATGTTAGATATCACATATCGTAAAAAAGCTGAAGAAGAATTAAAAAAATCAGAAGAAAGATTTCATAGTTTATATAACAATCTAACTTTAGGGATTTACAGAACAACTCCAGATGGTAATATTCTTCTCGCTAATAAAGCTTTGATTAAAATGCTTGGTTTTGATTCTTTTGAAGATCTTGCCAAAAGAAACCTGGAAAAAGATGGGTTCGAAAAGCCTGAATTACGAAAAAAATTTATTGAATTAATAGAAAGAGATGGGCAAACCTTAGGTTTTGAGTCTGTTTGGAAACGAAAAAACGGATCATCTTTTTATGTTAGAGAAAATGCTAGTGCTATTCGAGATTCTAAAGGAAAAATATTATATTACGATGGTACAGTGGAAGATATTACAGAACGTAGGCAAGCAGAATTGATTCAAAAAACTTTATTAAAAATTTCATCTTTAATGAATTCAGTGGAAAAAATAGAAGATTTTTATTACGAGATAAGAAATTCACTGGGAAATGTAATAGATACTACAAATTTTTTAATCGCTTTGTATGATGAGAAAGAAGATACATTATCATTACCTTTTAATATTAATAAGAAAGATAAATTTAAAAAATTTCCTGCCGGAAAATCAATTATAAAATATGTAATTGAAACAGGTAAACCTCTTTTTGCAACAGAAGATGTTATAAAAGATTTAGTTAGAAAAGAACTTATTGAAGTAATTGGAGCTCCTTCTAAAATATGGATAGGTGTTCCTTTAAAAATAAAAAACAAAATTTTAGGTGTTATTGCAGTACAAAGCTATAGTAACCCAAATTTATATACTGAGAAAGATATAAAAATATTATCTTTTGTTTCAGAAGAAATTGCTCTTGCTATTCAACATAAAAAAGCGGAAGAAGAGATAAAAGAAAATCTAAAAGAAAAAGAGATGCTTCTGCGTGAACTTTATCATAGAACAAAAAATAATATGCAGGTAATTTCTTCTATGTTAAGAATTAAAGCTAGAGATATTCAGGATAAAGATTTACTTAATTCATTCCAAGAAATTGAAATGAAAATTCGTTCAATGGCTTTGGTTCATCAAAAATTATACGAATCTCAAAACTTATCTTCCTTAAATCTTAGATCTTATTTTAATGATTTAATTTCTCTGATCAGAAGAAGTTTTATTGCACAATCTAATAATAATATTTATTTAGAGGCACAAGAAGATATACCTGTTTTGATAGATACTGCAATTCCACTTGGTTTAGTATTAAATGAACTACTTACAAATAGTATTAAATACGCTTTTCCTTCTAATAGTAAAGGTGATATTCAGGTAGTTTTGTATAAGGAAAAAGATAACAAATTGATCATCAAAGTCTCTGATAATGGTGTTGGTTGCCCAAAAGATTTTGATATTAATAGAGATGCAAATCTAGGATTAAAAACTGTAATAAATCTGATTGAGATGCAAATAGGTGGTAAGATTGATTTTAGTTTTGAAAATGGTTTTTCAACCAAAATCGAAATTGCTAAAGAAGTTTATAACGTAAGAATCTAATTAAAATTTTTGCTATAAAAATAGCTCAGTAGAGATTACAATTTCTAAAATAATCTCAAAACAAAACTTCTTAAATTATTAAGAGATTTTTTTTTTATTGTTTTGAGTAATTAATTTTCCAAGATTTTATAGTTTTTGTTAAAGAAACAAATAAGGTATATTTGTATAATTTACAATTACTTACAATTTATAATTAAGATAATAAAATGATAGAGATAATAAAAATTTATAAAAAAATGTAACTGGTTGAATAATTAGACGTTTGCAAATGTGAAAACGAATTAAAAAGAATCTGAAAAAGAAGGATATCCTGTGAACGAGAGAGAAAGAGTAATAAGAGCAAAAAAAGACATTCGAGAATTCGATTATTTATACGAAAAATATTATCCCAGGATAAATAGTTTTGTATATCAACGAGTTCCCGACGAATCTCAGCGTAATGAGATAGTATCTAATATCTTCTATAAGGCGATGAGGAAGCTGGGCACTTTCCGCTTTCTCGATTCACGGAAAAGTTCGTTTTCATCCTGGCTATACCGCATCGCCATTAGTGAGATAAATCAATACTTTCGCAATAGGCAGAGAGATGCTAAAATTGTAGGAAAAATAAAACATCATGAAACACCTAACGCTGAAGATTTTAGCTATGATTTTACATATGAGCAAATAAAGGAAGCTATGCAAAAATTATCTGAAAAAGATCAGACAATTATAACATTACGCTTTTTTGAAAAGCTAAAACATCAAGAGATAGCAGAAATTTTACAAAAAAAGGAAGGTACGGTAAAAGTGAGATTACATAGAGCGCTAAACAGATTACGAGAAAATCTTGAAGGAGGTAAATAATGGATAAGTTTGAAGAAAAATTAATGAATATGAAAGTGGAAAAACCGGAAATCACAAATTTCAGACATGAATTGAAAAGAGATTTGATAAACAAATTTGTGCATGAAAAAAATTATCAAACTCAATTCCGACTTGCCTTTGGATTTTCTTGTATTATGCTCTTTTTTACTATTTTAACTATATTTGATCCACGTGTAGCAGTAAAATTGAATGAGATAACATTTAATAGTTATCAAAATCAAGTAGAAGAATTAGATTTTTCAAATCCGGCACCATTTCAGAACTTGCAATATACAACTATAAATAATCCAAAATTAATGGAACAAATCGATGCAGAAGGTTATGAAGAAGAAAAAGCTTATATCATCAGACAATATCGAGGTGAAAACAAAAAACCGGTAATGGTAGTATCTGAATTCAAAAAAGATTCTACTCCGATGATAAAGCAAGCTTCAGTAAATGGAATTTAATGAAGAAAATTAAAGGAGGTTTGAAATGAAAACTAAATTTACTTTAGTGTTAATGCTAATTTTATCTATAAATATATTAAGTGCAAACGCTTATTTTGGAATAGTTCCCGGCTCAAAATATGGTAAGACAAAAGAGCTAAGTAACGAAAGTTTCGGTATTCAAATTTATGAAGTAAAAGATAATACACCTGCAGCAGATGCCGGCTTGAAAAAAAATGATATTCTCTTAAAATTTGATGGAGAAAAAGTATATACTTCAGACCAATTTTATAAAATGTTATCTTTGAAAGAAGCAGGCGATAAAGTTAAGATTCTTATTGAAAGGAATGGCAAAAAAATTACGAAAAAGATCACATTGGCTGATAAGAAAAAATTCGGAAAACCTTATTTGGGTATTTTTCCTACACGTTTAACAGATGATATAAAATCTGAAAAAAAATATGATAAGAATTATGGAATTTATTTAAATAAGATAGTAAAAGACGGTCCTTCTGATAAAGCAGGAATTTCCGAGGAAACTATTTTAATGAAACTTGATGATGATAAAATTTTCACTGTAGATCAACTTTTGATGATGTTAAAAAACTATAAAGTTGATCAGAAAGTTAAATTAACTTGTTTTGTTGATGGAGTGGAGAAAACATTTGATGTTATATTAGGAAGTAATCCGAACAAAGAGTTTTTATCCGGTGGAATAGATTTTTTTAATCATCCCAATAATATATTCTTATACAAATTTCCGAATGAATTTGCAGATTCTTTAGGTGGAAAAACTTTTGAAATGTTCTTTAATGGAGAAGAATTAAAATTACCCGGTTTTAATGGAATGAGATTTGATTTTAATGATATGTCTGATTTTTTTGATGATTTTAATTTTGATAATATTGATTTCAAAGATTTGGATGAAATGGAAATTTATCTAAATGGGAAAAAACTTAAACTTCCGGATGATATTCAAAAACTTAATCCTGAAAAATTGGAAGAAAAGATACGAGAACAAATTGGTGATGATGAAGAAGAAAAAAGCATAGAGATAAAAATCATTAAAAATGAAAATGATGAAGAATAAAGTGTTAACGTTAATATCCTCCTTAGCTTCGGAGTTTATCTGTTTTTCAGGTGAATAGAAAGCTCCGATTTTATTAATGAAGCCACAAATAAAGAGAGCTTCACCAACAGGTGAAGCTCTCTTTTAATTTATGGGAATTATTCTTATTTCTTATTAAAAAATCCTAATAAAATTCCTAAAGCAACACTCCAAAGAGCTGCTAAACCAATTTGAAAATCTCTTGGCAACATAAATGTAATTGTATGAGCCGGAATCCAGAACCAAATCATACAAAGCATTCCTTTTTCTAAGCCTTTCCAATTTTTCACTTTAACTATTATATTATCCAATACTCTGTGAAAAACAACCATAAAGATACCAAATTGTAAATTTGTGAAAGTTGATAATGTAAACGCTTTTAAAAATCTATTTGTAGCAACAGCTTGAGGTAATAGTCCATGTTCTACTAAAGCTTGTACATATCCTTTAAATCCTGCAAATGCATATTTTATAGCTACTGCTAAAATACTCCAAACAACCATTTTCCAGAGTGTTTCTTTTACAGTGAAAGGCCAATAAATTTTATTATTAACAATCCATTTTGATACAACTTCACCAAATGTTCCTAAAATAGCGAATTGGATAATTGCCATATAAATAGGATGAGCAGAAACTGCCGAGATATACCATTCCATTAATTTCTCCTAAAAAAAATACCCTCCGAAAAGGGTATTTAAAATTTATTATTTTTGTTTATTTTTCCGCATCCAAAATACGTTTTGTTTCCATCGCAATCATCAATTCTTCATTTGTTTGAATCTTCAAGATTTTCACTTTGCTATCAGGAGCTGAAAGGTCAAGTGTTCCGCCTTTGAATTGGTCATTCTCATTCTCATCAAGTTTTATTCCCATAAAGTCGAGATCTTTACAAACTAATGAGCGTAAGATAGGCATATTTTCACCAACTCCGCCGGTGAATACAAGAATATCAACACCGTTCATAGCAGCTGCATAGGCACCAATATATTTCTTAATCTTATAAGCATAAACATCATGAGCTTGGATAGCGTTTGGAACTTTACGTTCTAAGATATCTTCTTCTATTTCACGCATATCATTACTGATTGCAGAAAGTCCTAACATACCGGATTTTTTATTCAGAACGTTATTTACTTCATCAACAGTCATATCCATTTCTTTCATCAAAAAAATAGGAATAGCAGGATCGATGTCGCCACAACGTGTTCCCATCATAAGACCTTCAAGAGGTGTAAATCCCATAGATGTATCTACAGATTTTCCGCCATCAATAGCTGTGATAGATGCTCCGTTTCCGATATGAGCAGTGATAATTTTAAGATCTTTGATATCTTTTCCTACATAATCGGCAGCTATTTGACTAACATATTTATGGCTTGTTCCATGGAAACCATAACGACGAATTTTTTGTTTTTCATACATTTCAAGAGGAAGTGCATAAAGGTATGCTTTTGCAGGCATTGTCTGATGGAAAGCTGTATCAAAGACTCCACATTGTGGAATTTCAGGTAAAATGCTTGTTATTGCTTCTATACCTTTTAGATTTGCAGGATTATGCAATGGTGCTAAATTTGAACATTCTTCCATTACTCTAATCACATCTTCATTTACTCTTACACTATTTGCATAAAATTCACCGCCGTGAACCAATCTATGACCTACAGCATCGATTTCTTCTAAAGAATTAACTACTCCATGATGTTTATCTGTTAAGTGCTCAATAATTAAAGCGATAGCTTTCTCATGATTTTGGATTAACATCTCAAATTTTTTCTTTTTGTACTCAGCTGTTTTATATGAAAAAAGGGAAACATCTTCACCTATTCTTTCTGCTACACCATCAGCTAATACAACTTCTGTTTCCAGATTGATAAATTGATATTTTACGGAAGAACTTCCGCAATTGATAACTAATACTTTCATTTTCTTATCTCCATATATTTATTTATTATTTTGAAATATTAAATTTATTTCTCGTTTGGCACTTACCGGACAATCTGATGCGTGGACAGCATTACTGGTAAGAAAGTTATGGTTACCATATAAATTTCTTATTGTTCCCGGTTCAGCTTTAGACGAATCTGTGCATCCGACAATTTCTCTTAGATAATTAATAGCATTTTCTCTTTCTAAGACTAATGCCATTATTGGTCCTGATTGCATGAATTTTTTTAAACCGGGAAAAAAATCTTTTCCAACATGTTCAACATAGAACTTTTCTGCCAGCTCATCATCCATCCTAAAAATCTTACTCTTCTTTAACTCAAATCCGGATTTCTCTAAGATTGTGATAATTTCTCCTGCATTTTTTGCTAACATAGCATCCGGTTTTATCATTATTAAGGTTTCTTCCATTGGTAATCTATTTTCCATATTTTTACTCCATAAATCAGGTAAGACAATTTCAGCAAAGAATTTATTCCTGCTTTTTTTGGCAAATCTTTTTATTGCTAATGCTTATAGTGTTAGATTAACCTGAAATTGTTTTAATAGTATTTAACATTTCTGCATGTACATCTTCAACATCATCAAAAATAATTCGTGTTACACAAGAAATAAGGGGAATTGATAAATTAAATTTACTTAATTTTTGAATGGTTTTTGCCATTGATACGCCTTCAACTACCATTCCAACTTCTTTCAAAGCATCATTTCGAGAATAACCTTGTCCCAGTAATTTCCCAAAACGTCGATTACGACTATTTTCGCTTATACAAGTTGTGATAAGATCTCCTATTCCTGCAATGCTATAAGCTGTTTTATGATATACGCCTAAGAATTTCATAACTGTTACAAATTCATGTACACCATAAGTCATAATAAGTCCAAACACATTTGTTTTGAATCCCAAGCCATCTGCAATTCCCACTGCAATAGCAATAAGTCCTTTTAATGAAGCAGCCAGTTCTACACCTTTTACATCGCGACTATATTCAAAGCTAAGTAGGTCGTTTTCTAATATATTTTGTAAACGGAAAAGTGTGCCAATATCTCTACAAGCTAAAATTGCTTTAGCAGGTAAACCTTCAGCTAATTCTTTTGCTATTGTAGGACCTGAAATATTAGCAAAATTAATTTCCGGTAATTTAGCTAAAACAGTTTCGCCAACTGTTTTCAATGTTGAATGCTGAACGCCTTTAGATGCATTTACAATTGTAAATTTGGTTGCGTTATTAGCTATCATTTCATCTGCCAAATCTTCAATGAATCTAGATGGAATAACTGTTACTACTACATCCTCAGGTTCAATTTGGCGACTGAATTTTTTTTCAACAATGATATTATCAGGCAATTTTATTCCAGGTAGAAATTTTGTTTCACGTGTTTTATTTATTTCGTCTGCTTCTTTTTGGTCGATTGTCCAAAGATAAACTGTATTTTTTTGAGCAAATAGCTTTGCTAAAGTGGTTCCCCAATTTCCGGAACCAATTACAATCAATTTCATTTTAGCCTCCGCATGATATGATTATTTTTAAATATCGACTATGTAAATTATAGTTATATCAACTTCTTAAGCACCGAGAAAAACGTAAAGTTATTTTTCAATATTCTACTTATTAGAAAGATATTAAATTATTAACAAGAGAAAAGAACATAAAAAAATGAGCGACATTTTAGGTATGTCGCTCATTATATTTTTATTAAATGGAATTCTTATTTAACTATGGCCATCTTTTTCATAGAACTATAATTACCATTTTTTAATTGATAAAAATATATTCCGGAAGTTACTTCATTGCCATTTTTATCTTTACCATCCCAAGAGATATTATGCTTTCCGATATTTAATTTTTCATTAACCAATGTCTTTATTTTCTGACCTTTTTGGTTGTAGATTGTAAGCTCTGTTTTCACATTGTTATTAGCAATTGAAAAACTGATATTGGTCTTTGAATTACGTCCTATTCCCGATAGATTAAATGGATTTGGATAGTTTCCATTTAATTTGCTACCGAGCTCCAAATCTTCTTCTGCATCAGATCCTAAAAACGTAAAAGAATAAGGAACCGGATCAGATTCTCCTTCCTCATATATAGCTTTAACTTCAGCTGTATATGATTGCCCTGGTTCTAAATTAGAAAATTGAAAGGCTGGAACGGTTGAATTTTCCATTACAAGCTCATCATCCAAATAAATATCAAAGCCAATAAAGGTATCACTAATACCTAAATAAATTGGAGCTTCCCAAGTAATAGCCCCATTTTCAGGGTTTACATAAATACCTAACGGAGGATATAAGTTTGGAGTACGTTCTAATAAATAATCTAAAAATGAAGACATCAAATTTGCTTTGTTATTGAAATCATCTGAATCATAAATAGCACCGAAAAAACCGGAGAGAACAATGCTTCTATAGGTTTCTGTCATATGGAAAACACCTCTTGTTCTTCCATCTTGGGAATTAAAGAACAAATGACCGTCTGTAAGAGTTAATGTATCAATATAATAATCTGCGATTGTTTGATAATTATATTGAAGAGCAAACCCTTCAGCAGGAGTATTTGGTTTTCCATACAGATTTTCAATTGCAAATTCAGCACCTTGTGTAAATCTTTCGAAGCCTAACATTTCGCTAAGAGGATCTTGAGCCGGATTTCCTACTTCTGCTCCATCCATGTAGAGCGAACCTCCATTTTGCAAATACTCAATCAATATTTCTTGTTGTGCCTCACCAACTGGTGGGGGTGGTAAATAACTTCAGGAATAGCACCAAATTCCACTAAGTACAAAAACAGCATCGAACTCGGATAAATCTTCAGGGAGTGTAAAAGCTACTACAGGAGAGATACCATTTGCTTCTAAGGCTGTAATTACCGCATCTTCAATTTGATATTCTTCCGGTTGATCAGGGTTTGGAATTGTATAACTTCCGCTATAATCCCAAACTAAAACTTGTTCTGCATTTAATATAACAAAATTAAATGTCATAAACATAGTTAACATTAAAAATAATTTTCTCATTTTTTCCTTCTCCTAATTTTGCAATTCCTCACAGAAGCGAGGAATTGCTTATTATTATTAATTAACTAAGCAGGAATTTTAATAGTTATTTTGGAGAAAACAAAACACTATTCACTGCTTGGAAAATTAATATTTTTTATTTTAATAAAATCATTTTGTTAGTAACATTGATTTTATCTGTTTTAACATTGTATAAATAGATTCCGCTAGGAACTGTTTTTCCTGCTTTATCTTTTCCATTCCAAATTGCCGAATGTGTTCCTGCATTTAATTTTTCAGAAAGTGTTTGTTTTACAAATTCACCTTTTGCATTGTAAATTGTTATTTTTACATTACTTGCTTCAGATAAATTGAATCTAATTTCTGTAGTAGGATTAAATGGGTTTGGATAATTGCCTAATACTTCGTCTTTCAATTCTAAATCATTATCTGCATCACTGTTTTCATATATTGCTGTAATTTCTTCTGATTCATAACCATCATAAACAGCTGTTACAGAATAAGTAATTGGACCTTCAGTAAGATCAAAATCATTATAGAAAAGTGCTAGTTGTTCAGATAAAAGTTCACCTTCTTTGTAAAGACGATAATTATCTACATCAAATTCAGGAGCATCCCAACTAATCATTACACCGGTAGTTCCAATTTCAAGAAAACTTATATTTGATGGAGCAGGTAAAGTTATTTCAGTTGTAGCGCTTTCAGATGGATCAGATTCGTTATCTCCATATAGTGCAACAATATAATATGTATATTCTCCGCCATCTAAACTTTCATCTTGATAAGAGAATATTGGGAAATTAGTACAATCAATTTCTTCAATCATCTCATCATTACGATAAATTTTATATCCTGTAAGAGCTCTGGAATCAAAGCTCCAACTAAGTTCGATATTATTTACATCATAGATTTCCAATTGTAAATTTTGAGGAACAGATGAATCCGGAATTTCAACAGCACCAAGAGCTTTCAGGCAGAAATTTGCTGTTCCGTTATAGCTTGGATCATTAAATTGATATCCATATAAATCTAACCATTCGCCGTTTTCATTTTTATAAAAACTTTCGCCTTCATTTGCTGTAGAAGGAACAATTGTTCTGTAGGAAGCACCTAAAAGAACGGGTACTTCGGAAGTTCTATCAATTGGTTGTCCACCGTTAGAAAATGAAACATAAAGATAAAAATCTTCATTAGCTTCTAAATTTACAGGTTGATCGAAATTTACTGTGTGAAATCCTTTATATTCTTGAGTTCCACTTACACTTGCCAATTCGTTTTGTAATACACCATCTATAAAATCATCATAAATTTTTACAGTGTAATCCACATCATCATCATTGCAGAAAAAACTTGCTGCTTGAATTATTTCAAATTCTTCAGTTTGGAAAGCATTAAAAGCTTCGTCAATATCTTCCAAAGTATCTCTCCAACCATGATAATCGTGATAAAAAACTGTATCGTATCTCATTGGTTCTACGTTTCTAAAAGAAACCGCACCCATTTCAGGTTCTTGAGTCGCCCATTTATCATAGTAAGAAATCCAGAAATATCCACCATCACCCCAGCCGGTTCCCCAACTGTTTTTTACTATCCAAGCACCTGGCTCCGGAGCTTGTGTAACGTGATTGTCATCCCATCCTACAACAGTAATCGCATGGTTAGGAAGCATCTGATTAGATGCAGGTTGATAATGATTTATTCCGCTCATAAATTGTTGATCATAAGCCATGCAGATGCCAATAGCACCAGTTTCCATAATTGCGTATTTAATTGTGTTTATATTTTCTAAATTTTCTCCGGATACAAACCACACAACATCGCGTGGATAATAATAATGATAGGAACCATTTTCATAATCGGGAGCGTAACCGAAAGATTGACCGTCAATATCTCTTACAGCTCCGTCCCCACGAGATAAATACGCAGTAGATACGAGATAATCACCACCCATATGAACTTCCAAACCACTGCCTGAAGTAGGAGTTGCATCAGCATTGAAATGTTGATTAAAGCCATTCCACCAATCCAGATGATATTCGGCTAAATTTGGTTCTCCTGTTTCATCAGCTTCACTCCAAGCGTTTGTCATTAAAAGATTACTTTCAATAGCAGCCATTGTTCCGTGAGTCCAGCATGTACCACCTTGCTGATTTCTAACGCCTGTTACATAATTTTCACCATTATAATCACGTAAATCAAATTGTGCTGGTGGATCAGCTAATAAGCTTAAGCCAATTCCCAAAATAATTAAAGCTAGGAAAATTTTTTTCATAGTTCCTCCGATCTATTTTTTTTATTTTTCTATAAAAGTTTTGTATAAATATACAGATAATGTTCCAAAATTATTATTATTTTTATTTTGTCATAGTTTTGTTGTTAATTATAGTAAAAAAAAATAGTGGTGATCAATTTTCCAATTTATTATCGGCTTGAATCCAAGCGCGAATACCACCTTCTAAATCTGCAAAATTATTAAATCCCATTTCATACATTATTTGCAAAGCATTCCCGCTTCTATTTCCACTTCTACAATATATAAGGTAATGTTTTTCTTTATCTAGCTCTGATAGGGTGGTAATGAAGTTCTTGTCATAATAATTTATCAATAAAGCATTTTTGATATGTCCCTGGTTATATTCATCCGGAGTACGAAT
>Ga0256842_1001370_pt1 | contig 19635 bp, 20 predicted proteins | sample 4559240metaG_FD_185973 | JGI IMG/M metagenome (GOLD analysis project Ga0256842, IMG submission 185973) | Hydrothermal vent microbial communities from Guaymas Basin, Mexico - 4559-240 | ecosystem: Environmental > Aquatic > Marine > Hydrothermal vents | place: Mexico: Guaymas Basin | collected... | reverse complement strand
CTAAATGTGTAGATCTTGCAGAAGCACACCTTGTAAAGAAATCCTCTGGATATTACCTACATATAGTCTGCTACCTTCCGAAAGAAGAAGTTTTAAAGGAGATCAGAAAGAAACAGGTAAAAGAGCCGATAGGTATAGACTTAGGAATAAAACACCAGCTAACTCTGTCAAATGGAGAAAAATTTAGCTGGTATATACCTGAGACTAAAAGACTAAAGAGACTGCAAAAATCCCTTTCTAGAAAACAGAAGGAGAGTAAGAACTACTGGAAGATAAAACAGCTAATAAGGAAAGAGTGGGAATATATCAACAACAAGCGGAAAGACACACTCAATAAAGTTGTAAGCTATCTCAAGAGATTCTCCCTCATAGCAATACAGGACGATTCAATCAAAAGCTGGCACGAAGGATACTTCGGTAAGCAGATACAGAACACAGGAATAGGGGGAATAACTGCAAGGTTAAAGCACCTTGCGACCCTTATTCCCGTGGTCTTTGTAGATAGATACGAACCTACTACCCAAACCTGCTCCTTTTGTGAGCATAAACAGAGAGTTTCTTTATCGGAGAGAACTTTTAAGTGTCAGAGTTGTGGTAAGAAGATAGATAGAGACATTAATTCAGCGAGGAACATACTTAGAATAGCTTTAGAACGGCTGGCAGACCCGTTGAAGTCTGCCCTACCTGTGGACTGCGGGGAAGTAACGCCCGTGGAGAGGGAATTATCCCTCGCTGAAGCGGGAAGCTCCCTACTTCAGTAGGGAGAGGAAGTCACAATAGCCACACTTCTATTTTGTTATATTTTCCTTTTTACAAGAATTATCTTTTTCTTTTTACCTCTACTACCTTTCTTTATTTTTATCTCCTTCCTTTTATCTACATCTGCAGAAATATCTATATCTTCCCCTTTTAGAAAAGCTCTGAATTTTTCCTGAATTTCAGGATACTTTTTAAAAAGATCTTTCTTGAGAGCGTTTGATACAGGGCTGATTTTCATAAGCCATTTGTTTATTTCACTTATATCCCTTTCTTGAGAAAGCACAGCCCGCATTAAACCCAGCATATACTCCACAGCCTTTTCCTCTTTCTTAGTGAGTTTATCCCTTTCCTTAATTCTCTCCACAAGAGCTACAATTTCTCCATATATCTTTATTCTTGCTTTTTTTCTCTCTCTTTCCAGAATTTCCTCTTCTACCCAGCTGTCTTTACCCCTTTTTATTTTTTTCACAAACTTTTCCCCGCAAAATTCCCTTGCTCTCACCTCATCCACATTACATACACCATTAACAAAATCCTCAAGAGAAAACCGCATAATATTTGATTCCTCTTTCTTGCTTACCTCTTCACCATTATTTACTTCTCTCCTTCCCTTTATATCTATATCTATATCTATATCTTTACCCCACACTTCTTCTTCGCTCCATCCAACCCCTCTCCTCATTCTTTCAAGGGCTTTCTTTTTATTCTGAATTAAAGAAACCATTTTCCCCATAGTCCTCGTATATATCCTATTTGCTATAACAAACCTTACATCTGCTGTTGTGAAAAGTTCTTCCCCTTCCCATACAAGAGAAAACTTTCCACTTCTTACAGCATTCTCTATCGCCTCTGCTCTTTCTCTGTTTTTCCTCTTTATCCAGGTATAGAAAAAAGTACACCCTTCTGCTACTCTTGAAAGTATCATTGTTTTTATATCTTCCCATACAACATCTGGTAAATCTCCTTTCAAAGAGGCATATACAAATACAGCTCCCTTAAGCCTTCTTTTTAAATACCCTTCTATCTCCTTGTAAATAGATTCAAGCAATATGAATGTATCATCATAATATTTCTTTAATCTTCCCCCCACTTTACATTTGCCACTACACCCTTTACACATTTCCCTCCAAACCCTCTCTATAAAAGGAAAACTACCATCTTTTCCATATTTTCTCCTTTCGTTAATAAGAGATAAAGCTATTTCTCTTTTTTCTAAAGAAGAAATTCCCTTCTCAAGAACAGCTTCTGCAAATTGAGTTCCTTCTCTTAGAAGGAAACCTGCCATTACAAAAAGTTTTCCTACCCATAACATCTTTGCTTCATCAAGAAGAGTATCATCCTGAATACTTGCCTTCCTTTCCTGCCATCTCCTCACAATCCTCTTCACATCCTCTGTCCCTATCCTTATACCCCTTATCTCCTCTCTTTCTTCAATCCTAGCATATCCCTCCCTTACATCTCTAACTACAATCTTTTCTTTTTCCTGCCCTACAACTTTTACATTCTCTTTTCTTACAGGAGAATTCTCTTCTTTACTCCCTTTTACCAGGTCAAAAAGGGAAAATGTTTCCATTTCTTCACCTCCCTCTATGTCCTTTCAACCTTTTTTAGCCCTTTTTCTTTTTAGCCTTTTTCATCTTTTTATTTTACTCCTTTTCCCTCTTATATCTCTGTCTGTCTGTTCTTTTTTCAAAATGAAAAAGGTTTCTCCTCCTCCAGTGTTCTTATTCACTTCTCCTTTATTCATTTCTCTTTCCCATCTCTTTCTACCTTTCTTCATATTTTTTTTAACCTTTTTTTCTAAAACTTTTTCTTCCTTATCAAAAAGGGTTACTCCCAGAAGCGAAAAATCTTTCAGAGTATCCACCTGCTTTGCAATAGAAGGAGAAAGAAACAGGTCTTTACTTGCTCTTGTAAGGGCTACATACAAAAGGTTAATCTCTTCACTGTTTTTCCTAAAAAACTTTCTTAAAAGGTTAAAAATCCTCTCCCAGGGTTCACCTCCCATTTTCTTAAAATCAAGAAGTGCAGTAAAATCAAAGTCAAATACTTCTCTAACATTACCCAAGTAAGTTTCTTCTTTAGTAACCGAAACAATTTGCCTTGCATACCCAGCATCACTTTTCCATATCCTGTTTACATCTTCTATAAAAACATCACCAAACTGCATAAAATCATCCACAAAATAAACATAGTTATACTCCTGTCCCTTGGCTGAATGAACAGTAGAATACCACTCAATTTTTCCCTCTTTATTTTTAAAAATTTCTTCTCCAACCAATCCCCTTTTATAAAGGTTTTCCCTCACTTTATCAAAAGCATAGAGTTTAAGAAGTCCTGTTGTCCCCACCTTTCCTAAAAGAGACTCAGCAAGAAAAAGGTCCTTTTCAGCCTCAGATAGCCCTTCCTCACCTTCCTTCAAAATCTTAAGATAGCTTCCAAACTCCTTTGCACTACATCCTGAAAAAGATGATAAAAGTCCCCAATCTATAGCCTCTTTTACAACATCTCCCTCAACTATTTTAGCTATTTCCTCCCTTATAGCAGGACTAAGCTTAAGCTTATCTCTCATAACATCTTTAGCATAGCCTCCTACAATATTTTTTATCTGTCGCAAAAGAGCCTCTCTTTCGCGAAAAACACCACCACCACTATTAAGAAGAAATACTGTGAGTGGAAGCCTCACTATCTCCCCTACCCCCCTCTCAAATTTTACTCCCTTTAAAGACTCCCAGTTAATATCTACCCCACTATCTATCTCCTTCCTATTTAAAAATTCTTGAAATAACCCAATATTTGTCCTTGACAGAATACCTAACTCCTTTTGAACTTCTTTTCCATGATAAGAATCAATCCCCTTTAACCTCTTTCTCTCATTGCCGTAAAATCCAAGAACTATATTTGCCAATTCTTCCACTTTCTTTCCAAACCTAAAACTCTGTGTGAGATAACATCTTTCTACCTCATCTACCTCACCCGATTCCTCAAAATACTTCATTAAATTCACACTGCCTCTAAAACCATAAATCTTCTGATACTTGTCTCCAACAAGAAGTAAAACCTTCGCAGGAAGAGATTCAAGAAGAGAAGCAAAACAAGGATTAGCATCCTGGCTTTCATCAAGAATTACCAGGTCATACGGTAAAATCTTTCTTCTTGCTCTGTAAGAAGCACCTTTTAAAAAATCTATCACTTTTTTTAAATAAACATCATGAGTTAAAGGAAGAGCTTTTTCATCAAATTTTCTTAAAAGAGTTTTTAAATGATACTCTCCTACATCATCCTCCTCAAGAAGCTCTTTTTCTATTCTGGAAAACTTTCCCTCCTCAAGCTGTTTCATCACCTCTTCTTCAAAGAAGAGAGATACTCCTTCTTCAGTAAAAGGATAGTGCGAATAAAGAAATCCATTAAAAAGTTTTGCTATTAGAAAAGCCTTGTTCAAGTTCTTGGCAGAAATATCATCCTCAAAAAAAAGTCTAACAATATCCCTCACCCTCAAAGAAGTAAGCTTTTTCAAATCATCCTTTGTAAGGGAGAGTGATTTTCCATAAACATTTGCAAGCTGATATGCAAGGGAATGAACAGTTCTTATAACTACCCTCTTCTCAGAAATAACCTTTTTTCCAATATATCTTTTTACCTTTTCTGTCATCTCATCCTTCATCACTCTATTAAAAACAAGATAAAGACATCTCATGTTCTCCCTTTTTAAAGACTCATTTATCACCTGAAGACAGGTTGTAGTCTTACCTGTACCAGCAAATGCATTTACTACTATAACTCTCTTGCCACTCTTCTTATTAAGAAAATTTTCCACTACTCCAAGGATTTTCCCCTGTTCCTCTGTCGGATCAGGAAGCTTTAAAGTACCTTTTTTTCTTCCTTTCCCCTCTCTCATTTCATCAACCCCTCCTTCTCATTTATCTTATTATTCCCCTATTGTTTCCCTATCTTCTTTTCAGTAAAAACCCTTTTATAGAAGAATAAATTAAACCTTCTTTTTACGATAAAGCCTGTTCACTTTATCTGTGAAAGAGTAAACTCTCCTTCCATAGATGCTAATGTCCTCTCTTAAATAACCTTCTTCTATCCCTTTTTTGATTGCTTTTAAAACATCAGAAAAACTACAAGACACTTTACCCTCTACCAGATTAAGAAGCTCTTTCTCATCAGCAGGAAGTGCAACAAATCTACTGTTTAACTCTCTTATTATTGACTTTTCTTTTTTGTTAAGAGCCAACTTTGTCTCCGTTGCTTTCTGCCCTTCTCCTCTGCTATCTATTTTACCATATTTTGAACTGTAAACCAAAAAAGAAAAAAAAAGAGGAAGAAAGGAAAAAAAGTCTCTTTATTTATCTATCTCTCTATTTCTACAAACCAATCCTTATAGACAGAGGAAAAAGAGCAGAGGAAAAAGAGAAGAAAACACTTCAAAAAACAAATTATTCTTTATTATCATCTCCTTTTTCTTCTTCCTGACTATACATAGGCTTGTTATCATAACAATAAAGAAAACCTTTTATGCTTCTATAAAGGAGGTAAATAGCATCTGCTATTATTACAATAATACCAATTAAAAATGGAGAAGTTAAAATACCAACAATTCCAAGGATAAGGGATACCCAAAAAGTCTTAATCTGCCATTTAAAATGAGATTCAAGCCAGGTTCCTTTAACATCATCCTTTTTCACATAATTAATGATTGCTCCCACAATAAGAGTCAAACCAATAAAAATAGAAGCACACTGCAATCCATATACTATAAGTGTAAGATTCTTAAGCCTTTTTTCCTCTTCTTCCCTTTCCTTTAAACCCTCCTTCGTTTTTTTTGCTTTCTCTTTTCCCCTTGTCTTCTTTTCTTCTTTCTTTTTTTCTTCCCCTTCAATTATTTCTATGTCTTTTTTTGCTTTCTCAACACTTTCTCTACTTTCTTTTTCTGCTTCTTCCAATCTCTCCTTCTCTCTTTCTTCTTCATAAGAAAACTCCTTCTCTCTTTCACTCATACCTTACCTCCTTTAGTTTTTTTCTTTCTTTAAAAGAATAACACTTCATTTTCTAAAGAAATAGAAGGAACAAAAAAACAATAAGGAGCTATATCCCACCTTCCAAAATCCTGTATAAAAATAGCATTACTGATGTTTCCAACAACGGAATTGACAATCCCATATTAGAGAGGAAGCCTTTTCCTGCATACCGCTCTGAAGTAATTTCTGCCTCAGTCTAAGGAGATATGCTTTGTTTATTTGAGGCATTTCCCACTTGGGCAGAGGAACTTTCTTTAAGACACAATTTACAAGTTTTTGTGATCTTTTTTTAAACTTAAGTTTAAGATTTTCTTTCGTCCAAGAACAAAGAGTTTCATACGGAAGAAGCTTTATTAAAGCTTTTCTTAAAGCTTCTGCAGAAAGTTTAGAAGCTTTAGGTAATACTCTCCCTAAAAGAATTTTCAACTCTTGTGCCCACCACAATTCAGTTAAAAAAATAGGTTCTATAAGGCGTTTAACTGGTGCTCTATCAATAGTAATTCTATCCCCCTCTATCACCCATATTCCTACGGTTTTAGGCAAGCTTTTAACTACTTGAGAATAATGTTTAGGATGGATAACTACAGAACATTTTTCACTATATGCAAGAAAATAATTAATTTGTTTCTCAAGACGGTAAAGAGAATCTTTATCAGATTTAATTTCTAAAAGATGGATGTCGGTATTAACAACTGCTATATCTGCTCTTGAATCAGAATTAGGAGAAAATTCGTTTAAAAATATTGAATCTTCATCTTCAACTTTGAAAAGTTTTTCAAAAACAAAATATTTGATTTCTCTTTCATACATAAGAAAATCCCAAAATCTTTATTCAATTTTTTGTAAACAAAAAAAACATCATTCTTCCTTAAAAGCCTGTTCAAAAGGCTGTTTTGTTACAAAAACTATCCATGCTCTATAAGCCTTTTCTGCTCGCATATCTAATTCCTTCATATATTTCTCTGCATCTTCCCTACTTGAATTTGGTAAAAGACATAACACATTTTTTAAATATTCTGGTTCTTTAGTTTTTCTCTTTTTCATAATCTCGCCCCTTTCATAACTCTGTAAAGACTTTCTATAGTAGTAATTCTGTTCACATTCTACGCCTTTTTCTTATATACTTCCTGTTTCTTTTACTTATATTTATAGTTTCCTCCACAAACTTTGACATAAGATAACTTTTGCCCTCTGGAAGATAACCCCTCTCCACCCATACCCTCAAAGGAATAGGACACTCATACCCTTCTTCTATCAATTTATCTCTGATTTTCACTATATCCTTCCACCATTTCTTTGCCTCAATAGCAAAATCCCTATATCCCCTTATATCCCACCCTAATACTTCCTCTATCCAGAAGATACCAGCTTCGCTAAATGGAAAATTAATCTCACTTTTAAAAATTCTAACTATGTCCCTCCTCTTTGTTTTTGGGCTATAAAAAGAATTTCTTCCCTGCTCTACATCTATCCCCATCATCCTCTTTCTTAAAAGATCTGATATAACCCTTACCCAATCATTTACTATCTCTTCTGCAAGTGCTATTTCTTTATCTCCTATCATTCATATCCCCCTTCTTTTCTTTCTTCTTTCTCCCCTTTTTCCCCTTTTTCCTCTTTCTTCCTTCCCCTTTACTACTTCCTCTTCTACTCCTACTTTTTTTACTCCTTTTTCATCTTCTTCCTCTTCTTTTTCCTTAAAGGGATATAACATAAAAACTGTCTTTAATGCCTTAATCGGTAAATCTTCAAAGGATATCTCTTTTCCAAGATGAGAATTATCTCCATCCTCAGAATATACAACATCTGTATGATACCATCCTCCTTCTCTATTCAAACCTAAACAGGTATACAAAACCTGCCTATTAGGTTCTACCCTTCTCTCATTCAAAACAACAGTAAAACAATCATGATAACTCCCATTATAAAAAATGGCTATCACTTTTTTCTTTAATAAAGAGAATTCCTTCGTAAATCTCTTTATCATATCAAAGAAACAGTTAGGGACTTCTATAGTAGGTGAGACTCTTTCTATATAAACATTTTGCACATTACCTTCCTCATCAAAACTTCCTATGATCAGGATTTTGCCTTTATCAAGAAAATCAAGACACTTTATAGCTTCTTTTGTCCCTATAGCTTCAAGCCAAGCCCTAAAAATATAATTAATCCTAATTCTTTTCACTTGTCTTGCCTGTACTGCCTTCATCCCCCTCCCCTCTCCCTTTTTTCAAATCTTTATAAAAATTAACAACTAAAAAGTAATCAATAATTCTTCCTTTTAATTCCTTCTTCTGTTTTGTCTTCCCTTCTTCTTTGATTCTTTCCATAAATCCCTTAACTCTTTAAAGGGAACTGCTGTAAATGAAATTCTATCTGGAGAAATTTCTTGAATAAGAATATTTGAACCTGTTATAGCACCTATTTCTTGTAAATGTTTTGCAATTTCTAATATATCCTCTGGTGTAATGTAATTTTTTCTCCTTTGTAGTATTTGTGGTATTTCTACAAAGACTTTGTATTTGTAATCTTCCTTATCAAAATTAACATTAACTTTTATATCACTTGTTTCAAAAAAATCCCTTGCTTTATCTCCAACAGCTTTACTCCATTCTACCTCATCCTTATATTCCATCCATCCTGTACCATAAACAAGTTTTCTTTCTATATTTTTTAGAATTTCTTCTGTTTCATCTTCTGTAAGATAGAACTTTTCCCCATTAGTAAGATAAATTTCTGGATCAGCCGAATTCAAATCAGAAATCCACATTTCCCCAATAAGGGTATCATCCTTTCTATAGAAATATACCTTTCCTTCCTCAAGGTCTATACTATACCACACAACTCCCCATAATGGGGTAGATACATAACCGTCATATGGATTATTATAATGCTTTCCTCCTTCTCTTCCCATTTTATCCTCCTCTTCTTTACTATTTTTCTTTATCTTTTTTTTCTTCTTTTATTCCTTTTTTCAACCTTCTCACATTCTTTAGTGAGGTCTTTAAGCACATTAGTTAGCATTCTATAAAGACCTTTGTAAAAATAAGACTCTGCAGCATTTTCCATCCCCATAAGCCTTTTCATAAATTCTCTAACTGTTGCATTTTCTCTCACCACATCAGGAAGACTTCCCAGTTCATCAACTGCTTCCTTTGCCAGAATTTCCCTTTTATTTCCTTTTTCATTTATAAAAAAAGACTTTATTAAAAGACTAACAGAATCAACCTCTTCTCCTTTTTCATTAAGTAAAGCATATTTTTCTCTTGTCCAAATTCTAAAACCTTTATTTCCTACAAAACCCGCACTTTCTTTCAGAAACGGTTTTACATATCTGAACTTTGTAAGACACTTCATACCCCTTGCCTCTAATTCTAAGACTGCATAATCCCTCAGCATTTTCATTGCAAGCAAGCCTGCATCCCATACATCAGCCTCATCAGAATTGTCAATAGTCTCAGAAAGCTTCTTGAAATACTCATTTTCAGGAATTTCCCCATTCCTCAGTATTCTTTCAATGTTATCCCACCTCTCTTCGCTAACCCCTGTTAAAATATACAAAACCTTACCCTTAAAAGACATTTCATCTTCCATTGCTTCCATCATCTCCATTGCTTCCATTCTTCCTTTTGTTTCTTCCATATCACTTTTCCTCCTTTCTTCTTTTTAGTTTTAAATTTTACCCTATTTTACACTACTTGTTGTTCTTTTTGTTTAATTCTCTTTCAAAAATTCCTTTTTTTTATCTCACTTACCTTTTGAAGGGTTTTCTCTTTCTGTGGTTAGAATTATCTTCTTTTTGTATTGATACAATTTCTTCTGTATTTCCTTCCGTTCTTACATCATCTTCTTTTTCTACTTTTCCTTTTTTCAAGAAATAATCAAATATCTCACATTCCTTTTCCTCAATAAGATTAAAAAAGTCCTCCAGAAAATTCTCAGGGATTTCTTTTTCTCTATCTCTATAAAGGAATGAATATTTCAAGACTTTCTCAATAAGAGGATAATAATTTCTGATTTTCGTGGGGAGAGAATATAACTTCTCTCCCCCCATATAAGTTTTCCAAATAAGATGGTCTTTGTAATAGACCAGTACCTTATCTTCTACTTTTACTGGAGGGACTGCATCCCAATCCTTCTGATGGATTTCATGCCGATAAATACTGATTTCCTTATATTTTGCATAAAGAGTGCACTCTTCTAACATACCTTACCTCCTTTATCCCTTCTTTTTTATTTTGAAGAATTTTTATACTGTCTGTAGTGTCAAAACTTCTCCTATAACTTTTTCAGATTTTTCCTCACATTTGTTTCTTTTTTCCCTTTTTTCTCTTTACTCTCCAGGAGATAATCCTGTATGTCATAAAAAATACCCAAGCAGACTTCCTCCGCTCCAAAAAACTCCTCTATGCGTTCATCAATAAAATCATACACATCACCCAGGATTTCTTTTGCCTTATCTTCATCTTCTTCCAGGAAATATATCTCAATTTCTTTCTCAGATACCCCCACCTTCCGTAAATATTCTAAAAACTCTCTAATTAAATCAGACTTCTCTTTTAGAGTTTTTATCGGTTCAACCAGAATATCTGCCTCATTAGACGAGGAATCTGCCCAAGTCCCAAAAAAAGGCTCATTCCATAACTTTTTTCCAAAAATTAGAACCTCATCCTCTGTCTCCACAACCAGATCACCTTCATACACCTCATCTGCTCTTGATTTAACAACTTCATAAATTCCTCTTACTCTTTGTTCCTCCTTTTCTAACTGCCTTAAAACATCTATTAATCTTGTATCACCCCTTTCTTGCTTTAGCTTTTTCTGCTCTGATCCTTTCTCCTCTAAGAAATCTTTATAAAACTCTACTAAAATCTTTTTTACTTCACCCATAGGAAGATTCCACACCTCCTCTTCTGTATATGCTGCTGTGCTATCACTTATCATTACTTCTGTTTTCCTTTTCCCTAAAAAGGTCAAAACTATTCTTACAGTTCTATTCTCTCCCATTAGCCAGACTTCTTCTTTACTAAGTCCAATCTTGGTTACTTTTACTTCCATTTCTTACCTCCTCCCAATTTTCCTTCTTCAATTTCTCCTCTAATCTTATTTCTGTCTTGGTTTTTTCCCTCTATGCTTTTTATTTGTAGGTTCCTCTGAATTTTCTGGAACTCCCTTATCTACACCCTCTTCCTGAGCTATATCTTCTTTCACATCCTCTTTTCTTTCCCTCTCTAACAAAGTAAGACCACTCTGATCTTCTATCTCCCCCTTCATGTCTTCAGCCCACCTTTTCATCACATACCACACAAAATCATCTCTATCCCTTATCCCCTCTTCTATAGCATCTTCAATAAGACTACTAAAGCTTTTGCCTACCCATCTTCTCCAATCATCAGTCCAGCTTATTGGAAGTTCAATAAAATCTCCCTGTCCATACTGAGGCCTTGGAACTATAAGTAAGTGTTCTCCATAGAGAGTTGAATCAAAATAATATTCCCTTTCTTCACCCTCTAATTCCAATACCTCTTCTGATGGTGGCTCAATTTTATAAACTCTATTCAAAACATCAGCAAGATCCCTAAAATCCGTATTATCATACAGCGTGTCAAACTCTTTCTCAAACTCTCTCTTATAATAAGACTTCCAGAGAACCTTTTTCATTCTGTCAAAAATCTCTGCTCTTTCTTCCTTCTTCCATACAGAAAGAAACGGTTTTTCTTCTGGAGAACACATCTCAGCTATTTTTTTCATCCTATCAAAAATTTCATTATCCTCCTCCTCCTCTATAAAGAAAAAAATCTCTTCAAATTCATCATCGTTCATCCCTTCAAGAAAAGAATACAAGCCATCTTCAATTTCTTCAGCTATATTTATATCCCATATCTTCTTGCTTCTGTATGTCTCCAAATCATCAAAAACCTCTTCTACTGCACCTCTTATTATGCTTCTTAATACTTCGCCTTTTCTTCTTATTTTTCGCATTAACTGTTCTACTATTTGTTTATCAGCCACTTCCTTATTTACTGCTCTCAAACTGTCATATTCAACATCTATCTGTATTTCTTCTAACTCTCTTGCCAGAATCTTTTTAAAGATTTCCAATACTACAGCCTCCAGATCTAAACTTAAATCATCAAACCACTTTATTTTCTCAAGAAATTTCTCTTCAAGCTTTCTACCTCCTCTTTTTAAGAAATTAAAATAACCCTTCCAGTCCATATTTGGGAAATAAATCTCAGCAATTTTTTGCTTAAATGCTGAAACAGAAGGAATTAAAGTAGAATTATCCGTTTTACCCATTTTTTCCCTCCCTTTTTTTGTTCTATTTTTACTATTTATACCTTCTTTTTAAGAACCTTACCCTTCTTTACTTTTTTTAACTCTCTCAACTCTCTGTCTATATCATCTAGCTTATACTTTACTTCTACCTCAAGAATTTTATTAAAATTCTTATCTAAATAAGACATTAAATATTCTGAAAAAGCACTATAGAAGACCTCATTCATTTCTCTATTAAAAAGAAGAGAGCTCTTTGCTGTTTCAAGATATTCTACAGGTTTCTTGTCAAACTCTTTTAGGAAGCTTCCAAAAGGGTCTTCTACCCAAATATTAACTGCTCTATCCTTACTCCCCATTCTATCTTCCTATTTTACTCTATTTTGTTTCTTCACTACATTTTTTGACTCTTTTTTAATAACACTATTAAAAAGCTCTTTGCTAATAACTTCTTTAGCAACTTTTTCTGCTTTTTCTTTGCAGGAATTCCAGAAAGAATAAATATCAGGAAGAATTGAAGAAAATTGAGGGTGTTCTTGGCATTTTCTTATATATTCGTATGCTTTCTCAATCTCATCTTTTTCTTTTGTAGAAAGAAAAACAAGATCTTTGCAGTTTTCTAATCTCTTATTATAGTAAGAAACCTCCCTACAACTTTCTCCTAAAAGGAGCTCTATCTTCTCAAGGAAAGACTTGGTTCCTGCCTTTTCTTCTACAAAGAGAATTCTAAGATCGGGCCAATCTTCATTTACTTTTTCTAAAACAGGATAAATTAATTCACACTTTTTATCCTTAAAACCCAAGGAAATTCTATCAATGATGTATCCTCCTCCCTTTCTCTTTCCTATGCAAAAACCAAGAACAATTTCATCTATCTCACCAAAATCCAGTAATCCTTTCATTTTTGCAAACCAATAAAGAGCATTCTGAAATCCATACATTCCAAGACTGCCTTCCAGGAAAGAATTCGTTCTTTCGTTCTGAAGAATAAAGCCTCTATCTGTTTTTATAACCCCTATATACTTCCCCAGCTTGTCTATAAACTCTTCTCTAACCAGATTTTTAATGTTTTTTTCCCAAGAAAGATAGGCTCTTTCATATATATCATCGTAAGTCCTCTCATCTTTAACAAGGTTTCCTGCTTCTTTCCACCATATTTCATCAAAAATTCTATCAAACCCCATAGATAGGGAAGTTAAAAAGCAGGATGCGGTAAGTTCTTCTGTTACCCTTTCTTCTGAAAGCTTTTTCACTATCTCATCCCACTTTTTGCAAATACCACCTGTCTCTTTCACAGCCTCAACCCTTACATAGTTTCCCCCTTTCTTAAAAAAAGTTTTTTCATCAAAAGCAGTAAAAATTAAAAGAAACTTAATAAGAGCAAGAAGTTCATTACTGTTTTTAAAAGAAAAAACCCTTTTTAAATCCTGCGACTTATTAACAGCTTTCTTTATATCCTCCACAAACTTTTTCAATACTTCAAAATTATCCTTAAATTCTTTCCCTGATAGAAAAATTTTCCCTTCTGCATAAGCTGTGGAAACTTTATCTATAGCAAGCTCAACATCTTTAAGCCTATCATACACCTCAAGACTATCTTCATAATCTTCATCAGAAGAGCGATATTTTTCAACAAATCTTGCCTTATCAAAAAGGTATTCCATCTCCTCAGGAGATACTTCCTCACATTTCTTTAGATGTATTTCTCCTTTCTCCTTAATAGAAAAACAAAATTTATCCTCCTCTGGAGGAAGATTTACCAGCCTGCACCCACCCACTCCAACCTCAAGTACACTCTTTCCAGCCTCCTTTTTAAAAAGAGAAGCAAGTCTTCCTAAAAGGAAGCCTGCTTCTTCAAAAAAGACCTTTTCCACTCCTTTCCTTTCTAAAGGCAAACCCGCTTCTTCAGAAAGAAACTCTTCTACTCCTTTCAGCTTAACACGCATCTTTCTTATTCTATTTGCCTCTTTTTCAAATCTCTTGAAAAACTCCTTAAATATATTTTCAATATCTTTCCCTTTATCTTTGAGAAAACTCTCATAAAAAACACTATAAAAAGCTTCATCTGAGATAGGAGTAAAGTCAAGAATCTTCTCTTCCTCTTTGTCTTGTATATCATCACTTATCCTCTTCATTTCTTTTCCTCCTTTTTTACCTTTTTACTTTTTACTTTCGCATTCTATTCTTTTTATTCTACTACTACCATTTTCAATAAGGGATTTCCTGTTTTAGTAGATAAGTAAGTCCAAAACCTTTAAAAAAAAGAGAATGTTATTCCAAAATTTTTACTAAGAGAGAAACATCATTTGTACAGATTCCCCACACAGGAAGTTGAATAATATCTTTTAACACTTCTACTCGTTCTTCATGCCATAAAACTATGTCTATTCCTCTTTCCTTACAAAGGAGGACATCTCTCTCTGTTAAAAGAGATTGAGGTTTATACGCTCTTTGCTCCCAACAGGGATGTAAAAAATCAATCTTCTTTTTTACTGCCAGAGGAAGAACATCTTCAAAAGGGAAAACCGTCCCAAGAAGAAGCGAAACTTTAGCCTCAGGTTCTATCCTTTTCACTTCCTCAATTACACATAGGTCAAATGATCCAAACACAACCCTCCCAAAAGCATCATATTTTTTCACTATTTCCAGGGTTTTATTAACAACTGCTCTGTCTTTAAGCTCAAGGTAAACCCCTTTATCAGGAAACTCTTTTGCTAAAAGAGAAAGAAGGTTTTCAAGAAGGGGTATATCTCTATCAAAGAGCAGTATTTCCTCATATGTTGCTTTTATAATAGGAATACTCATGCCTTTTACAACATAACCATGGTGAAGGATCACTTTACCACAGGAAGTAAGCTGTACATCTGTTTTAACATAATCAGCACCTGCTTTAAAAGCCTCTGTGAATGCAGTAATTGTATTCTCTTTATATTTCTCGCTGTATCCACGATGTCCTATTACCTTTATCATGCTACTATCCCTCTTCCTATTGTGTCTTTTTTCTTTTTTTTGCTTATCCCAGATTTTTTACTTGCTTCCTTTTTGTTATTAATATCATTAGCAGGTTCACTATCCAGATTATTTTCTATATCATTAGCTTTATATCCCCTACTTACTACACTTTTTTCACTCCCTATTTTGCTTGCCTCAATTTCTGTAAGATACTCTTCTGCTCTTCCAATAAAAAAAGAGTCAAGTTTTTTTAAAGTGTGAGGAGAAACCCCTATAGAAAGCATATCCTCACAAAAACACTTTTCCTGTAGTCTTATAACTTTCTTCACTTCCTCCCCTTCAATAAGGGAGTTTTTGTTTGAGCCAGAAGACACCCTTGTAATAAGGGCTTCCCAGAATGCCTTTCTGAAATCATTTTCATTTCCTGCTTTGTTTTTTATCTCCTCCAAACTTTTTTGAACCCAGTTTCCTCTCATTCCTCTCATCTCTTCTCCTCCTTTCTTCTTTTTTTAGCTTATTTTACCATAACTTTTGCCTTTCTTACTTTTTCATCTATTTTGTTTTTCTTTTTCACCATTCTTTCCACTTTTCTCTTTATTTCACTTGTAACAGGCAGTTCCTTGCAAAGGCTATAACTTCATCTTTCCCTTTAAGCAAAATTTCCTGCGGGAGAGATATACAGACAGCATCCCTTAACCCTACAAGGGTATCTTCCTTCCAGAAAACCAGCTTTTTCTTCTTGGTAAAAAGAAAAACTTTTCCTTCCTTTTCTTTTAGAAGAAAATATCCCTCAGGAAATTTATCTGTTAGTTTTTGAATCATAATGCAAATAGAAGGGTCTTCCACATTTTTAACATCATCTGGGAAAAGAGTATCTATAAATACCGTTCTTTTTCCTCTTCCTCTTGCCCAGAAAGACATAAAATTCTTAGCAAAAAGAAGAATTCCAAAACTTTTTTCTATTGGGAATAAAAACTTTGTAAAAGTTCCTCTCATTGAGAAAGCTAAGTCTTCAGGTAGCTTAAATACCCTTCCTTCAAAATCCCTCCTTTCTGCAATTTCTGATGAAAAAGAAGAAATTATACCGCTCATCAGCTTATTTAAGTTAAACCCTGTATAATCTCCCCCTATGCCTGCAAGTTTCCACCACACCCTGGTAAAATACCTGTCTCCTACTTCTCTCTCTTTACCCTGTAAAACTGCTTTTCTGCAGGTAAGAAAGTCCCTTACAAATTCTCCTCTTATTTGATAAGAAGTAAAGACCCCTTGAGAAAAATATCCCCTCTCTCCTAAAGGGAGAACTTTACTAATAAAAGATGTATTTTTCTTCTCTTCTACTTTTTCTGCTTTTTCTGCTTTTTCTATTTTTTTCATTTTTCCAGAAAAGAGATGGAGGATTTCTTTTTCAAAACTAGAAAGCATACTGTGAATATCTTGAAAAAGATGTTTCTCCTCTGGAAACCTGTGAAAGTGTAAATAAACTTCATATTCTTGATGCAGTTCCTTTTCAATTATTCCTGCAAGAATGAAAGGAATTCCTTTTTCTCTGTAGAAAGAAATCCCCTGCCAGATATTCCCTTCTATACTAGGGAAAAGAATAAAAATTCCGTAGTTTGCAGAAAGTTTTTGGAGCCTTCCTTCCTTAAAAGGCTGTCCCAGATGAACTTTTCCTGTCTTCTTGCTTGCATCTGCATTGCTTAATGCTCGTGTTAGCCCTCTTTCAAGCTTGCCTGCAGGAATCAGGAACCTTCCCACCTTGTAGATGAAAGGATTGTCAATGGCAAGCTCGTTCCACTTAAGCCCTCTCTTTCTCTTCTCACCCTTTTTCCATTTTCTTACATCCTTTACCCCCTTGATGTTTTTCCTTACCTCCTCCCAATCCCTTTCCATGACCCAAATTCTCTCCCGCTCAAAATCCATAAGGATGTCTGAATCTCCTCTTATTTCCAGATTCATCCCTGCCTTTATCAGCATGATATACCCTCCTATTGCAATTTGTTTCTTTCATATCCTTTTAAAAAAGGAATAACCTCTTTTCCTTTAAAGGAAGTAAAGGAGAAAAAAAATAGTAAAGGATTAGAAGTTCCTTAACAAAGAAAGCTTTTTGAAAAATTGATAAGAAAGATTAGGTAAAAATGGAATTGTGAGACTATGTAAGCCTGTATAAGCAAAGTTTCTTGCTTATAGCCTTAATATATTAAGATAGCCTATTAATTAAAAGCTTCCCTTATAAAAAGAAAGAAAGGAGTAAAGAAAAGAGATTGGAAAAATTAAAATATAAGTTTGATTGATATTTAAAAATCAATTAGAAAAATTTTATTTTTTTAAAAATTCTAAAAATTTAGAAAGATTTTAAATTAAAAAAACTTTAAATTAAGAAGAATTTTATTTTTAAAATTTGAAAAAGTCATTAATGGTAATGATATACCTCTAGAGATTACCTCTAGAGATTACCTCTAGAGACATTAAAATGAAAAAAAATTATTGATGATAATAACATATCTCTAGAGGTTACCTCTAGAGTTTAAATATTAAAAGATTAATAAAAACTTTATATTATGATTTTAAAATTTTTAAAAAAATACTAATAATAGTGGTATACCTCTAGAGATTACCTCTAGAGATTAAACATCTTAATAAAAAGATATTTTATTTTTTTTTTCTAATATCTTATTCTAAATTTTTATTGAAATAACTCTTATAATAATATTATTGTTAGTATTCTCTATATATGTACAGGGCTTTTTCTTAAAAAAATTAAGGCAAACTATTCCTTTGTATCCCGCATTATCTCTTGGTTAGAAGGGACTGGGGTGTTTTGTAAGTGGAAAAGGTTATTACCCATTTTCCCGAATCATACCAGTCATATTACCCATTTTCCCGAAAGATTGATTACCCATTTTCCCGAATCGTGTTATATCGCATTACCCATTTTCCCGAATATGGACTGAAATAGTCAATAATTTATCAGTTATTTTTAAAGGGAAAGTTTTATTTTAAGAGGGAACTCAAAAAAAAGAGTGGTGAAAATGAAAAAGAAGGATTTATTAAGGAGGCTTTTGAGTAAAAAAAGAGCTCTAAGTAGTGGGAATGACAGAAAAAGCAATGGAAGGGATATAGAAAGTAAAAAACACAAAAAAGGTAGAAAAGAACTTCTTAAGGAGATTAAGGTTGAATATGGACACAGTTTTTCCTCTCTTTTCTCCCCCTGCTCAAGGCAAAAATCAAGGGAGGGTGTTAAAATCTCCTTTAAAGTTTGTCTTAGTAACAAAAAATGGGATGAAGTAGAATACAGGTTCAGATGTCCTGAAAAGCTTGACACTTTTGATATGAAAGTCTTTCTTGCAATTCTAAGCTCTATTCAAAATGAAAGTCCTTTGGAAGTAGTAAATCCTTTAGAAAAAAGTCCTTTAGAAGAAAAGAAGCAAAATAAGATGGATCCCAAAAATCAAAAACTGATAGATGTTCTCCTTGTAAAAGGAGAAAATGCCAAAATGAAAGAATCTTTCATCTATAGCAAAAAAGGTTTAAGTGTTTATTCTATTCTTAAGAAAATTACTAAAGATAGAAGTAAAAAGAGTATTGAAGCTTTCAATAGGTCTATAAAAAGGTTAAGTACAGTTGAAGTTTTTGTCTATTGCAAAAAAAATGGAAAGGTTGCAAAGAAGATTGCTTCCACCCTTCTCGGTTTTGTAACTGATGAGTCAACAAACAAAATTTATATTACTCTCAATCCTGTAATTAGTAAAGCAATTCTTGGTACTCCTTTGACAGGATATGTCCCCAAAATAGATGAAAGAGTTTTTTCTCTTAGAGGTATAGCAAGTATTCTTTTACTCAGGCTTTGTAGCTGGCTTGGTAAAGGTAAAAAAGGAAAAGTATCTATCTCTGTACTTGAAAAATGGATATATGGTGAAAATACTGCAGATTCAATAAAAAGAAGCAAAAGAAAGAGAAAAATAAAAAGAGCCCTGCTTAAAATAGGCTCTCTTAAAGGATGGCAAATAATAGAAAGAAACGGTGAAGTTTATCTGATATTTAGAATATAAAAATTTCACTTTTCCCTTTACAGAAAGGGTGTTATTCTTTTGTATATAAAAAAAGAAAGCAGTAATAAAGACAAGAAAAAATGATGAAAGGAGGTAAAGAGATATGGTTGCCAATATAATAGGCTGTTTTAGAGAAATGATAAGGTTTCAAGAGCCTCTCACAAAGAAGGAATTGATATTTGCTTATGTTCCTGTGGATAAAATTGAAATTCCTCCTATGCAAAGGGATTTATCAAGAAAGCTCGTTAAGCTTCTTGCAGTCTCTCTTGAAAAGAGAGGTTTCCTCTCAACTGTCCTCCTTGTTAAAAGGGGAGATAAACTCTACATAGTAGATGGTATGCATAGACTTGAAGCGTTTAAAGAGCTTGGAGGGACAGAAATCCTTGCCTTTATTATAGAAAACGAAGAAATTGCAAATAAGCTCTGGTATGGTGGTATGCTTTCTTTGAATATTGAAAAAGCTCCTAATGTAAAGGAAAAAAGCAAGCAGGTTTTTAGGTTATATAAAGAGCTGTACCAGAGAAAGCCTTCTGATCTTGAAACAGAGTATGCTCTTGATATAGGTCTTCCAGAAT
>Ga0256842_1001369_pt1 | contig 19648 bp, 17 predicted proteins | sample 4559240metaG_FD_185973 | JGI IMG/M metagenome (GOLD analysis project Ga0256842, IMG submission 185973) | Hydrothermal vent microbial communities from Guaymas Basin, Mexico - 4559-240 | ecosystem: Environmental > Aquatic > Marine > Hydrothermal vents | place: Mexico: Guaymas Basin | collected... | reverse complement strand
GAAAATCCCATGCCAGATGGAACTAGTTGTATGCCTTTTTTCTTAAAATAATCAAAGTCAATTTCCACGGGCTCAAATTTAGTAACGCTCCATGGATACCCTTTTTGACCATCTGGTCCTCCAGGACCTGTGACCAGGGCTATACAAATACAGATTTGATCATCTCTTACCTCAGGTTCTATTTCATTTAAATTCCCTTTAAACATGGCCTCAATAAGTTGCCCTAAATTCCTAACCCTTTTTACCACTGCCTGAAATTCTGGCTCTCCAGCCCTTATGTTTATTTCACACACCCTTATTTTTGTAGGCTTAAGCTTACCATCTCCATGGAGTTTAAAGGAGACAAAACATCCAGGATACAAGATGCAGGGTCTAAGGCCACCATTTTCCTTTAGATACTTAACTAGTGGAGCTGCTATAGTTTCCTTAGCCATGTCTATTAATTCTTCTGACTCAAAAGGATGCGGGGATATTGCTCCCATACCTCCAGTAATTGGGTTGGTTTTATCAGATGTGCCTTCAAACCTCTCTGGATAGTCCATTGCTGTAGGAAGTACTTGGTAATTTCCATTTTTGTCCACAAATATAGTAAAGCTGATTTCAACACCAGACATGCGGGATTCAATTAACAGGGGCCACATGGAATTTTTAAACATTTTTTTATAAGATTTTTTGTAGTCTTTTATCAAGGTGGAATAGACCTCATTTATCTCCCATGTATTTAGGATTACCCTTGCGCCTTTTCCCCCTGCGCTAAATGGATATTTAAGTACTGCTCCTCCAAATTCATGGATATAGTCAAGAGAAGTAGATAAAACATCTTTATAGGATCTGGCATCTACTACACACCACTTATCTGCCACAGGAATATTCATATCTTTACACACCTGTTTGCACTTTGCTTTATCCCCTTCTAGAAATGCGAATTCTTTGGTCAATCCAGCTATCTTATCTCCAAATCCTTTTTTGTCCAGTATGTCTACTAAACCCTCAAAGAGTAGGGCCTCAGGCAATGGAATTACAATGTCCAATTTTCCCTCTTTTATCCCATTTTCTATGGCCTGGGAATAACTTTCAACACTGTTATCTTTAGTTTCAATAAATTCAATGGGTATGTTTAGGATTTTCGCAAATTCAGGCATAGATGAGGTGCCTCTTATTACAACCCCAGTGTAACTTCCTTTGTATAAGTCACTTGTAGCCGTGGATACAGTATATGCAGACAGATATGTCCTCCCATCTGTACCTGCAAATCCAATTTTTTTTCTTGATTCCATAAGGTATTGACTCCTGTATTTTATTTTCTAAAAGACCTTGTTTAAAATAAGATAAACAAAATGTAAACCTTGCTTCAAATTTGACGAAAAGTTAATTTTATTAAGAGTTTTAATAAGTTAGTCAGAAAGAATAGGTTAATCATTAATTATCATAGAAAATTCTTTCAAGGTTTTTAATGTTTCCACATTGGGGTCAACAAGATTTTTTGAAGTCTTTAAATATTCATACTTACCAATTGTAATTAGTCTTGGACGAGGCTCTTTTTTGGCCCCTCTATTAATAATATCTAATTTGGGTTCAATGGGTATTGATAGGTCTGCAACAATTATTTTAAAATCATCACCTTCAACTGCCTTTCTGTAAGCAAATATATTGGGATAAGACACTGGATAAAAATCTCTTTTTTTTAGTTCATAAAATAGATATTCTTTTCTTGCTGGGTCGTCTGAAATTACTAGAGCCCTTTGTTTAGTCATTTTTTCCCCCTTTTTTATTTGGTCAAGGTTTTAGACAATTAGGTTAGTTGTTTTTTTATAAAGCAATGCCACTAAAAATAAAGTTAGGTGAAAAATTTGTGATACTTTACGAAACAGATGATCAGTGATATATTCTCCGTCAACTATTAGTCTATCTGTTTTGTTTTGTAAAGAAAACAAAAAAAAGGTGAATTAAAGTGGATGAGAAAATGTGATTTCCACTCCAAATCTTCTAATCTGGGGTGAGGATTTAGAACGATGGCTTTTCTTTGCATAACGTGAATTTTTTCACAAATCTTTTCTTGACAATTTTATTAATTCATATAAGCTGCCCAAAAAAAGCACTATAAAAATGTGAACATAATATCAAAAAAAAACAGGAGGTGTATGGATGTCTAGTTTAATTATTCAGAGGCCACTGCCCCATGGTGGTAGGCTTGTAGAAAGAGTGATTAGAGATAAAGAAGCTGCAAAGAAGATGATCAAAGGTTGCCCTACATATGAAATAAAGCCCACATTGCACTATGAGACCGGTGTACCTGTTCGCAATGTCTATCGTGAGATAATGTCAATTTGTTACGGTTTTTTTAGTCCTGTTGAGGGTTCAATGAAAAAGGCCGAGGTTGAAAGGATTTTAAAAGAGCGTCGTTTGCTCAATGATTGGATATTCCCATATCCATTGGTCTTTGATATCAGTAAAGAAGAATACAAAGACTTAGGTGTAGGTGCTGGTGATCGTTTAGTTTTAAATCTCAAAGGAAAACCTTTTGCGATTCTAGATATAGAAGAAGTTTGGGAAATTGAAGATCCAGAACAGTTGGCTCACAAGACATTTGGAACCCCAGAGGACAATCCAGAGGTTGTGAAAGAGCCTTTTAATAAAAAGCATCCTGGATGGGTAATTTATCGCAGTCTGCAACCAATAGTGCTTGCTGGTAAATACACCATTATCAATGAACCCAAATTTAAACCACCTTTTGATCGTTTCTGGTTTCCACCAAGAAAGGCGCGTGAAGAGTTTGATAAGAGAAATTGGAGGACAGTAATTTGTCATCAAACAAGGAATGTGCCTCACGTTGGTCATGAATTCTTAATGAAGAATGCTGCGTATACTGGCGATGTTGAACCATGTCATGGCATTTTGGTAAATGCAATAATTGGTGTGAAACGTCGTGGTGACTATCCTGATGAGGCAATTTTAGAAGGTCAAGAAGCTGTGACAACAGCTGGTTACATTAAGGAAGATAGGCGTTTAACTTCCATGTGTTTGTGGGATATGCGTTATGGTAACCCACTTGAATCCTTGTTGCATGGTATAATTCGTCAGAATATGGGATGTACACACCACATGTTTGGTCGTGACCACGCAGCAGTTGGTGAATACTATGATAAGTGGTCCACTCAGATCCTATGGACAGAGGGTATTCCAAGCTTTGGATTTCCAAAACCACCAACAGATGTACCTTATGGACTCCAGATCAGACCACAGAATATGCGTGAATTCTCCTATTGCCCAACATGTAAAGAGATGGCATATAGTGAAAGCTGCGGCCATAAACGTGAGAAACTCAGTGGAAGTTTCCTAAGGGGAATGGTTGCAGAGGGTGTACAGCCACCAGCAATTATCATGCGCCCAGAAGTATACAAGATGGTTGTAAAGTGGTGGAAGCACTTCAATTATCCATTCTGCAATGAGAAATATGTAATTAATAAAGAAAAAGAATTAGAAGTGGATTTGGAAGATCTTTAAACTAAATATACTAGGAGGTTAAAAATGGCCTATTTTATAGTGGTACTTTTAGACGATAATCGGTTTGCCAAGATAAAGGGCACCGAGTTGGAAGATAAAGTGCAATATATGTTCGGCGGTGAACTTCGTTGTTTAAATGTTGAAGTGTCTGAAGAAATGAAAGATAGGATACTAAAAGAATTCGATACTGCTCGTATTGATTCCCGCGGTGCAATTACAGATGTACCTGTGGCCTTTTTAAGGGAGCTTTTCAATCAGGTAGTAGAAAAGAAGGATTTAGGAGCTGCTGCCCTTGAGGGAGTTCTTGCCAAGGTTGATGAGATAAAAGAACTTGCTGCCAAGGAATCAGAATTCCTTCCTGCACCAGAAATTGACGTGTAAGTTTGTTAAAGTAGGGTCAGCTAAAATTGGCTGACCCGATTCTTAAAAAGAAATTTTATTGGTAAAGGTCGATTGATTGTATAAATAGAAAGGAATAACATATTGTAATTTATGTTAGATTTGCAAAAATTTAATGCTTGACAACAATGATAGACATTGCTACTTTTTTCACAAACTTTATTTAAGGGTAGTATGGGTCAAGCTAATTTAGAAATTAAAAACAGGAGGTATGAGTATGCCAACCTACGTTAACCCAGAAAAATGCGACGGTTGCAAAGGTGGAGAAAAGACTGCATGTATGTACATTTGTCCAAATGACTTAATGATCTTGGATGAAAAGGAAATGAAGGCTTACAATCAGGAACCAGATCAGTGCTGGGAGTGTTATTCCTGCATCAAGATTTGTCCACAGGGTGCAATTACTGCAAGGCCATATGCTGACTTTGCTCCTCTAGGCGGCACCAGTATTCCTCTGAGGAGTGCTGAGGATATTATGTGGACTATTCAATTCAGGAATGGCGAGGTAAAGAGATTCAAATTCCCAATCAGAACTACTCCTGAAGGCTCAATCAAGCCATATGAAGGGAAACCTGAAGCTGGTGATTTGGAGAATAATTTATACTTCAATGAAACTGAAGTGAAAGTTCCAAAGGAAGTTTTAAATAAAAAATATGAGGTTCAGGAAGCCGATCTCACTAAGACATGGAAGATTGGGTAATAGAGTTTACTTTTGGGTTAGGTAAAAAAGTATAAATAAACTAAACTGATAAAAAAGGAGTAGAAATATGCCACAACTACCAATCAAAGATGAGCCAAAAGGTATACCTCTAGCCGAACCAGAGGTAGTAGAGTTAGAGACCGACGCATTGATCGTTGGTGGTGGTATGGGGGCTTGTGGTGCAGCTTATGAGGCTGTTCGCTGGGCAGATAAGTATGGAGTTAAAGTGCTTTTATGTGATAAGGCAGCAATGGAGAGGTCTGGTGCTGTTGCTCCTGGTCTTTCTGCTATTAACACCTATCTTGGTGAAAATGAGCCTGATGATTACGTAAGAATGGTAAGAAACGACCTTATGGGAATTGTTCGTGAAGACCTTATTTTTGATCTTGGTCGTCACGTTGATAATTCCGTTCATCTATTTGAGGAATGGGGTCTTCCTCTATGGGTACTCAAAGATGGTAAGAGGTTAGACGGTGCAAAGGCAAAGGCAGAAGGTCTTGCTGTTAGAAATGGTGCTCAGCCTGTACGTTCTGGTCGTTGGCAGATCATGATCAATGGTGAGTCCTATAAGGTAATCGTTGCTGAAGCAGCCAAGAATGCCCTTGGTGAAGATAGGTACATTGAAAGACTTTTTATTGTTAAATTGTTACTTGATGCAAAAGAACCAAACAGGATTGCTGGTGCTGTTGGTTTCTCCACAAGGGAAAATAAGGTTTATATCATTAAGGCAAATGGCGTATTGGTTGCCTGCGGTGGTGCTGTAAATGTTTACAGACCAAGGTCCACTGGAGAAGGTATGGGCCGTGCATGGTATCCAGTATGGAATGCTGGTTCCACATATGCACTTTGCTCCCAGGTTGGTGCTGAGATGACCATGATGGAAAACAGGTTCGTACCAGCAAGGTTTAAGGATGGTTATGGTCCTGTTGGTGCATGGTTCTTGCTCTTTAAGGCAAAAGCAACTAACTCTAAGGGTGAAGACTACTGTCAGACCAATGCAGCTATGTTAAAACCATATCAGGATCGTGGTTATGCCCTTGGTTCAGTTATTCCCACATGCCTCAGAAACCACATGATGATGAGGGAAATGAGGGAAGGCCGTGGTCCTATCTACATGGATACAGCAACAGCCCTTCAGACCACTTTTAAAGAGCTCTCCAAGGCTGAGCAGAAGCACTTAGAAGCTGAGGCTTGGGAAGACTTCCTTGACATGTGTCCTGGTCAGGCAAACCTCTGGGCATGTATGAATATTAAGCCAGAGGAAAAGGGCTCTGAGATCATGCCAACTGAGCCATATCTTTTAGGTTCCCACTCTGGTTGCTGTGGTATCTGGGTATCTGGACCAGACGAGGATTGGGTACCTGAAGAGTACAAGATCAAGGCAGATAATGGAAAGGTTTATAACAGAATGACCACAGTAAACGGTCTGTTCACCGCTGCAGACGGTGTAGGTGCTTCTGGACATAAATTCTCCTCTGGTTCCCATGCTGAGGGCAGAATTGCTGGTAAGCAGCTCATTCGCTGGTGTGTAGACCACAAAGACTTCAAGCCAACCATTAAAGAGAGTGCAGAAGAACTCAAGAAAGAGATCTATCAGCCATGGTACACCTATATGGAACATAAGGATGAGTCCACTGATCCTAATGTAAATCCAAACTTCATTACTCCAAGAAACTTCATGTTCAGACTTATTAAGCACACAGACGAATATGGTGGTGGATGTGCAACCTACTACATGACTTCTGAGGCAATGTTAAAAGTTGGATTTGAACTACTTGATATGCTTGAAGAAGACTCAAAGAAGCTCGCTGCTAGAGACTTACACGAGCTCATGAGGTGTTGGGAACAGTATCACAGACTATGGACTGTAAGGCTTCATATGCTCCATATTGACTTCAGGAAAGAGACCCGTTATCCTGGCTTCTACTACAGGGCAGATTACATGGGTCTTGATGATTCCAAATGGAGATGTTTTGTAAATTCCAAGTATGATCCTGAGAAGAAAGAGATTACTCTGTTCAAGAGACCTTATATCCAGATCATTCCTGATCCATATGCACCATAGTTGATGTAATGGAAATAGAGGGCAGGATCTAAAATAGGTCCTGCCCTTTTTTTGATACCTTTTTTTAAATGATCTTGAGGGAATATTACTCGTGGAGTAAGATTCCCTCAAGGGCACATTTAAAAGCATATTTGTTAGTTTTTGGGTTGCCTAAATAATGACTATGAGATAAGACATGTCATGTTTACACTTCTAGGCAGGTGATGAAGATTGGTGTATCATGGGAGTCTTAAGGCGATTATTGGTATAAGCTCTGTTATAGGGAGGATGAAATGTCAAAAAGTATTTTAGTAATTGGGGGTGGCTTCAGCGGCATAACTGCGGCCTTAGAAGCGGCTGAGGTTGGCCATGAAGTCTATCTCGTAGAAAAAAGGCCTTTTTTAGGCGGTCGGGTGATGCAACTTAATAAGTATTTTCCTAAGTTGTGTCCCCCATCCTGTGGTCTGGAGATCCAGTTTCAAAGGATCAAGAAAAATCCAAATGTAAAGGTATTTACCTTATCTGAAGTGGTGTCAGTTAGTGGAAGTGCAGGTAATTATGAAGTGGCAGTTAGGATAAAGCCAAGATATACTGCCCCTCGTAGTTGTGATTTGTCAGAACTTGCTGCAAAGCTCTCTGCCAATGTAAAGAATGAATTTGAATTTGGTCTATCATCTAGAAAACCCCTTTATATGGATGCCCCTTTTGCATATCCTGGACGGTATGTTCTTGAATTAGATCATGTATCAGAAGAGGAAAAGAAACTTTTGTCAAAGAGCCCATTTATTAATTTAAAAGATGAAGAAAAGACTATCACTCTGAACGTTGGGAGCATTATTATTGCCACTGGTTGGAAGCCCTATGATGTGACCAATTTGACAAATCTTGGAGCAGGTAAGATCGCAAACTGTATATCCAATATGCAGATGGAAAGGCTTGCTTCTCCATTTGGTCCTACAAATGGTAAGATCGTAAGACCTTCTGATGGAACTGCACCCAAAAAAGTGGCTTTTGTTCAGTGTGCAGGATCAAGGGATGAAAATCACCTATCCTATTGTTCTTATATTTGCTGCATGGCTTCATTAAAGCAAGCAACCTATGTGCGTGAACAATATCCTGATGCGGAAGTTACAATATTCTACATTGATTTAAGGACACCTGGCAGATATAAAAAATTTGCTGACAAGGTATTGGCGGATGAGAAGGTAAAAACCATTAAAGGTAAGGTTGCAAAGGTTGAAGAGGATATTGCTACATCAGGTGTATGGGTAACAGCAGAAGACGCTATATCTGGCAATAAGATAACAGAAAAATATGATCTAGTGGTGCTGGCAACAGGTATGCAGCCATCACTTTCAGGGGAGAGTGTTCCCTTTGATGTTCAAATGGATGAAGAGGGTTTTGTTTTTGATTCTCAGGATAAAGGTATTTTTGTAGCAGGTTGTGCAGCCGAGCCTCTAGATGTTATGAAATCAGCTCAATCAGGTACTGCTGCAGCTATGAAAGCCATACAAACGGTAAGAGGGAGGTAAATATGGCCGAGAAGATCGGTATATACATAGACAAAGCAACCTTTGATCCTTATTTAGATGTGGATCAATTGGTGGAAAAAATAAAGAACAGATGGGGAGATGCAACACCAGTTATTAAGGTATTTCCCCTGGTAGCCAGCGATGAGGCTCGTAAAGAGATTCAAAAGGATTTAGATTCTGGTGCTATTGATGGCGTGAGCATTGTTGGACCATCTCCCAGAGAAGATACTGAGTATTTTGATTTTGGTCCAAAGGTGGTTGTTGATAGGGTAAATTTAAGAGAACAAGGAATAATGGCATATAAAAATCCAGATGGCTCTTTGCTCAAGCCAGGAGATGAAACCCCTCAGCTCCTATGGGACATGGTGATGGATTACATCAACATGTCTGTTATTAAGCTGCAGAAAAGTGTTGCTCCTGAAGGGGAAGTAATTGAGGGAGTGAGAAGGGTGCTTGTTTTAGGTGGTGGTTGGACAGGTATTCATGCAGCTTTAGCCGTAGCGGAGGCAGGTTATGAGGCAGTCTTGGTTGAAAAAGAGTCAGAGCTTGGCGGATACGCTGCAAAGATGCTTAAGAGTTTTCCAATAAATCCACCTTATACTCAGGCCGAAGACACAAAGATAGAAGAGAAGATCCAGGCTGTTAAAAATAACAGCAAGATAAAAGTATATGTTGGAACTCAGTTGGAAAAATTAAGTGGGCAACCAGGTCAATATACTGCGTATTTGAAGACTTCTAAAGGGGAAGAAGAGGTTGAAGTGGGATCTGTTGTTGTGGCAACTGGTTGGAAGCCAATTGAGCCAAAATATTTAGAACCCCTGGGTTATGGTTCTCTAAAGAATATAGTCACTAATGTGGAATTCGAAGAAATGGCCAAAAAGGGCGAGATCAAAAGGCCCAGTGATGGAGGCGTTCCAAAGAATGTGCTTTTTGTACTTGGTGCCTCAGACTTATATGAAGATATAGCTAAACAAGAAGAAGAGGAAAGGAAGAAAAAATTGGAACAAACAGAGGCAGAAGGTGAAGAATCATCAGAAGATGAAGAGACAATCGAGGTAAAGTTTGAACCAATCAAGACATATAGACATCTAGATTATACATCAGAAGTTACTTCCCTTACAGCCCTGAAACAGGCAGGTTATGTAAGGGAAATGATAGAAGATTCAATTGCTTATATCATCTATGAACACATGGTGACTCCTGGTGTGTATGAACTTTACTATAAATCAGCTCAGGATGATCCAGGTATAATGCTCACTAAAGGTAGAGTGACTTCTTTTTATGCTGGAACCAATGAAAATGTGGTTGTTAGAATTGAAGATAACCTCTTAGGAGAGACAATAGAAATTGAAGCTGATCTCGTGGTTGTTCCCACGGGCTTTGTGCCAACCACTGCTCTTGAGCCTGTCATAAACCTTGAATACAGGCAGGGACCAGCATTTCCTGATCTAGATCTCTTTGATGGTTACGCAGATTCAAATTATATTTGCTTTCCTTATGAAACCAGAAGAACAGGGATTTATGCAGCAGGACCTGTAAGACAGCCAATGACACTTGCCAGGTCTGCATCTGATGCTTATGGTGCAGCACTAAAAGCAATTCAGTGTATTGAATCTGTAAACAGGGGTGTTGCTGTACATCCACGCTCTGGTGATCTATCCTATCCAAAATTCAATTTTGTAAGATGTACCCAGTGTAAAAGGTGTACTGAAGAGTGTCCATTTGGTGCATTAGATGACGATGAAAAGGGAACACCAAAACCAAACATTGGAAGATGTAGAAGGTGTGGTACCTGTATGGGTGCATGTCCTGAAAGGGTTATTTCCTTTGACAATTATAGTGTTGGTCAGATTGGATCAATGATCACATCCATTAAAGTTCCTGATAATATGGAAAAAGAAGGTCCAAGAATTGTTGTTCTTGCATGTGAAAATGATGCGTATCCAGCTCTGGATATGGCTGCAAAAAGGGGACGTAGATGGAGTCCATATGTGAGGATTATTCCTGTACGCTGTCTTGGTTCTGTTAATACCATCTGGATCGCTGATGCCATGAGTAAAGGAAATGATGGATGTCTACTTTTAGGTTGTAAATATGGGGAAGACTATCAGTGTCACTTTATGAAGGGATCTGAATTGTGCAATAGAAGAATGCAAAATATTGGTGAGACTTTGGATAGATTGGGTGTGGAGTTAGAAAGGGTTAGGCAGGAACAGGTTGCCATAGATGATTATGATAGGATTCCTGAGATTATTGATAATTTTGTTGAGGACATAATTAAACTGGGTCCCAATCCTTTTAAGGGATATTAGTAGGAGGGAAATATGACAATGGTAAGTCGAGTAAAACCTGATCTTGAGTTTATAAAAGAGCTACAGCAGGTTGGTGGGGAAAATGTGAAGAAGTGTTTTCAGTGCGCCACCTGTAGTGTTGTTTGTCCTCTATCCCCAATGGACAAGTCGTTTCCACGCAAGGAAATGATCTGGGCTCAATGGGGACTAAAAGACAAATTGGTAAATGATATTGATATGTGGCTGTGCCATAAGTGTGGTCAGTGTAGTGAGATGTGTCCAAGGGGTGCCAAGCCTGGTGAACTTATGGCTGCTCTAAGAAACATGGCCTATAGGAACTTGACTGGCCCATCTTTCTTGGGCAAATGGATGAGTTCAATAAAACACCTACCAAAATTAATTGCGATACCAGCAATTATTTACCTAATAATCTGGTTCATTACAGGGAGCATATGTGGTTCAGCATTTCCTCTAAAAGATGGCCATGTGGAATATTCCCTAATCTTTCCTGGGGATTACACAATAGACCCAATATTTGGCCTTGCTGCAATTTTTGTGATTTGGAGCTTTTATAAAGGGATAATGAGACTAAAAGAGGTGTTTGATACCCAGCCAAAGACCTTTGTGGTTGGATACACAAGGCCAAAGACAATCTGGCATGCCTTATATGAGGTAATAAAAGATGAAGTCTTGACCCACAAAAAATTTAAAGATTGTGGAGAAGAAGAGGATGATCAATTAAAATTCAAAGGTCATTTGACGTTGTTTTATGGTTTTGCAGCTCTATTTGTGGTTACAGCTATTGTGGCATTTACCCATTGGGCGGGGAGAATTTTGCCCTTTTTCCATATGGGATATCCAATGCCTTTATATAATCCAGTAAAACTTCTAGCCAATGTAGGAGCTATTTTACTTATTATTGGTCTGATAAATCTAACAAAGAGAAGGTTAAATGAATCCAAGAAGGATGCTTCAACCTATTATGACTGGTATTTGTTAGGTCTTATATGGGTAGTAGCTTTAAGTGGAATTTTAAGTGAAGTTTTGAGATGGGCTAATATTGCAGGACTCGCATATCTAGCATATTATATACACCTTGTGTCTGTATTTATGTTAATAGCATATTTACCGTGGTCTAAGTTGGGACATTTAGTATATAGGGTTTTTGCCCTTGCATATGCAAGGATGATAGGAAGGGTATCCACTGAGGTGGATGAGCAGAAAAATAAACTTTTTGTTATATAAATAAGGAGGCTGTCATGGCAGAAGCTCGGAAAGTTTTCCCCATGCAGACATTTGTGTCTTATCTTAGGGGCAAGGCAGGCAACTATAACCAGGATGTTCTTGAGTTGCTAAGTTTTGTAACACAGAAACAGGTTGATAAGGAATTAGCTCCCTTTGCATCGGCAATGTCTAAGGCCTGGATCTATGAACAACATCCAGAGCTTGCAAGACTTGGAAAGGAAGAAGTCAGGGAACTGGGCGAAAATGTATCCATTTTGTCACTTCCAGCTGATGTTAAAGAAGAAGTAGATGCACTCTTTGACAAGATAGCTGAATACAAAAAGACTATTGAAGAGCAAAAGGCAAAATTGGCTGAGTATGAGGGTATTATTGAAGAAAACAAAAAGAAAATTGCAGCGTTGGAAGCCAAAGTGGCTGATTATGAAGCACAGATGAAGGAAGAGGGAGAGAAAAAGATAATCGCTTCTGCTGCTAAGGTGGACGAGTACATTAAGAAGGTAGATGACCTTCTTGCAAAAATTGAAGAAGTGAAAAAACATGGAGTAGTGACAGTATCTGGTGAAGGTGCTCCCGCTGCTGAGGCTGAAGCAGGTGCTGCTGAAACTGGTGAAACAAAATCCTCTGAAGCCAAACCAGAATTTGGATTTGGTGGTGATATTTCCGATGGAGAATTTGGATTCTAAGTAGAGCAGAATAACAGTTGAAATAAAAAAGCCTATCCTAAAAACGAGGATAGGCTTTTTTATTTTTCAGGATTCATTTTAAAATCTACTTTTACTTTAAGCATTTTTGTTGCTGGAAGGCTTAAAATTTCAATTCCTGTTTGTGCCTCCATTTCTTTTAAATCTTTTTCTATGTCATCCCATGAGGGGGCAATATATGTGAACCACACATTAAATTCATGTTTCCTCAAGTAATTGTGGGTAACACCAGGATATTTATTGACAGTTTTAACGAACAAATCCAATTTGTCCTCTGGAACCTTTGCGCAGCAAAGAGTAGATTTCCATCCCAATTTTCTGGATTGGAAATTTGCTCCAATTCGTCTAATGATACCTTTTTGCCTTAATTTCCTGACCCTTGCTAATACCTCAGCTTCTGTAAGGCCAACAAGTTTTCCAATTTTCGCATATGGCCTTGAGCATATTGGAAATTCTGATTGGATAATGTCTAAAATATTTTTATCATATTGGTCCATAACTATTTCATCCTCTTAGGCTTATAACTGCACAATGGTTCTTCATCAAGGTAATCTCCTAGCATTGTATATGCCCTGGCCCTACAGCCTCCACACACATTGAAATATTCACAAATAGAACATTTTCCTTTATAACAATCGGGATTTCTAAGTTTTTCAAAAATAGGTGAGTCTTCCCAGATGGTTTTAAAATTTTGTTCTCTGATATTTCCACACTTTAGCTTGAGGTAGCCACATGGTTGTACTATTCCATTATTGGAGACAAAACAAAATCCTATTCCACCAAGGCAGCCCCTTGATACTGCATCGAGGCCAAAATTTTCAAAATTTACCTTTATTCCTTCTTCCTTTGCCCTTTGCCTGAGTATTCTATAATAGTGAGGTGCGCAGGTGGCCTTTAGATGTATATTTTTTGCTATTTTCCTAAAATCATAAAACCAGTTTAAGACCTTTTCATATTCTTCTGCAGAAATTATTTGATCCTGGATCTCAGTAGCCCTTCCTGTTGGAACAAGCAAAAATATATGCCAGGCAACAGCGCCCAGTTCTTTTACAAGATTAAATATCTCTTTGAAACTATTCAAATTTGATTTTGTTACAGTGGTGTTGATCTGGAATTCTATATTATTTTCTTTAACATATGAAATTGCTTCAATAATTTTTTCAAATGCACCGTCAACTCCCCGAAATTCATTGTGGGATTTTGCGTCTGGTCCATCAATTGAGATAGAGATTCTTGTGATGCCGCAGTCTTTAATTTTTTTTGCAATATCCCTTGTGATAAGGGTACCATTGGGTGAGAGCACAGGCTTTAGTCCTAAAGATTTGGCATATGAGATTAAATCAAAGATATCTTCCCTCATAAGTGGTTCGCCACCTGTAAAAATAACTATTGGTTTTCCCACTTCAGCTATAGATTCAAGGAGTTTTTTCCCTTCTAGGTTGGTTAGCTCATCTTTATTTGGTGTGAGTTTTGCCTCTGCTCTGCAATGTTTACATGCGAGATTACATGCAGATGTTACTTCCCATGCAACAAGCCTTAAATTGGGTTCTAATTTTTTCATATCTCTTGCCAATTTTTTAAAAATTCTTCAGTAAAATAGGACAAAATAATATCTGCTCCAGCCCTTTTTATGCTAATCAAGCTCTCTAATGCCACCATTTTTTCATCAAGCCATCCCATTTTTGCAGCAGCCTTAATTTGGGCAAATTCCCCTGAGACCTGATATGCAGCAAGTGGATGATCAAATTTTTGCCTAAGAGTTGTTATGATATCTAGATAGGGAAGTGCTGGTTTGACCATAATAATATCTGCACCTTCTTCTATATCGGCCTTGGCCTCTCTGATTGCTTCCCTTTTATTTGGAGGATCCATTTGATATGTTTTTCTATCCCCAAACTGAGGGGCACTTTCAGCAGCTTCCCTAAACGGTCCATAGAAGCTTGATGCATATTTTACTGCATATGACATAATAGGAATATTATAAAATCCATATTGGTCTAAGCTCTCCCTTATCATTTTTATCCTTCCATCCATCATGTCAGAAGGAGCTACCATATCTGCTCCCGCCCTTACATGAGAAAGCGCAGTCCTAGATAGGAGATTTAAGGTTTGGTCATTTAATACTTTCCCCTCTCTAACCACTCCACAGTGACCGTGGGATGTGTATTCACAAAGACACACATCTGTTACAACGATTAGTTCTGGAAATTTATTTTTTACTTCTTTTACAGCAACCTGTACAACACCATCTGGATTATATGCAGAGGAACCTACTTCATCTTTTTTTTCTGGAATGCCAAAGAGGATAATAGCCTTTAGTCCCAATGGATAAATTTCGCCTATTTTTTTTAATAAGGCATCAATGCCTAGCTGGTACTGGCCAGGCATTGAAGAAATTTCTTTGCAGAAATTTTTATCCTCTGTTTCCACCACAAAATAGGGCTGGATTAGATCTTCAGCTCTAAGATGGGTTTCTCTTACCATGTCTCTTAGATATGTTTTGCTTCTAAGCCTTCTTCCCCTGAAAAACATATGCATTCCTCCCTATTTTATGCCTATTTCTTCGTCTGTTAAATAACATGCAGGGTCTTCAGCCCAAATATCTCCATATACTGCTTCGGCCCTGGCCCTGAAGTTTCCACCACAAATATCTAAAAACCTGCATTTTGCACATCTTCCCTTTACATATCTTTTTTTGTCCTTTAGCTTTTTTAATAGTTCGATGTTTGGATCGTCCCAGATTTCAGAAAAAGGTCTTTTGAGGACATTCCCAAAGGAGTGATTCCTCCAAAATTGGTCTGCATACACTTCTCCATCCCATGAAATACAGCCAATACCGCGTCCTGAATTGTTTCCCTCGTTGAACTTTAAAAGTTCCATGACTTCTTTTGCCCTTTTGGGATCTTGTTTTAGAAGTTTTAGGTAGATATATGGACCGTCAGCATGGTTATCAACAGTAAGCACCTCTATTTTATGACCCATATCAAATAATTCTTTTGTCTTTTCAAGTATTAAGTCCATGAGTTTTCTGGTCTGTTGGTGGGTTAGGTCTTCATTTATGAGTTTTGAGCCCCTACCACTATAGACCAGGTGGTAAAAACATATTCTTGGAATAGATCTCTCCTTAATTAAATCAAAAATTTTAGGGATCTCAGTGTAATTCCTTTTATTGATGGTAAATCTAAGGCCAACTTTAAGTCCTTCTTGTTGGCAATTGTAAACCCCTTCCATTGCCTTTTTAAATGCGCCTTTAACTCCCCTAAAATTATCGTGCACTTCTTCCATTCCATCTATGGAGATGCCAACATAAGACAGTCCAACCTGCTTTAATTCTCTTGCCTTTTGTCTAGTAATTAATGTCCCATTGGTAGATATTACAGCCCTCATACCTAACTCAACTGCATATTTTGCTAGCTCAACAAGATCTTCTCTCATTAAAGGTTCGCCACCTGAAAACAGGACAACAGGAACTCCAAATCCTGCCAAATCTTTTAATATTTCTTTTGCCTGTTCAGTAGATATCTGGTCAGTAGCATTTAGTTTTGCCTGGGCATAGCAATGAACACACTTAAGATTACATCTTTTGGTTATATTCCACACTATTACTGGTTTTTTGTCCTTGGAAAATTGCAAAAGATGTGATGGTAGACTTTTTGAGTCCCTCCCATATCTCAGGGCATCTGATGGTTCCACATTGGAACAATACAATTTAGAAATTCCAATCACTTTTATTTCTCCTTAATTGTTTTTTCTCTTTTTTGGGGAAAATTGGTACCTTATGATTAGTCCATCTCTTTATTGGTTCACTAATGTCATCTAAGAGAATATTCAGTAAAGCTGCTTCTGGAAATGGAGGATAATTGTATCTTGTCTTCCAGAACACATAATCTTTGTCCTCAAGTGCTTTAATTTCTCCCATATGGGTTATTGACCAGATTAAATTTTTGGAATTAGTGTCATAGATGTCAATCTTTATTGCCATGTTGGTAGGTGCTGACCTACCCCCAAAAAAACAGTAAGTTATAGTGGGGATTATAACAAGGTCGCATTTTTTTTCTCTGGCTCTCTTTATTGCTTCGTTTATATTGTTGATATAGTCTTTGGATATTAATAGCCTTTTGAATACCTGATTTTTTAAGAAGTTATTATACAATATTTTTGTAAATTCCCTTTGTAAAAATATCCTGTTTTTTTCTATTTTAACCATTACATTAAAAGGCACTAAAAAGGCAGAGGGAGGGTGTTTGGGATAATTTAATGGGTATATTAAGAAATTAGGTTGGTCTTTTATTATTTGTGAGGGCAAATTTACAGTAACTGATGTGTAATCTATTTCCACATCTTTGGTTGCACATGAGACCATGAATAGGGACAAAAGGGACAAAAATATTAGGACTCCTTTTTTCACTTTATTGCTTCCTCTCTGTGGGGCAGGGCGCTTCTTGGATGCATTTAATGAGCTCTTGTTTGGAAATTATTAAACTTCTTTTTAATTCTTTTTTCTTTTTCTCTGGTAAGTATGAAAAATATCTCTTTTCTAAAATTTGATCTAAATGGTCCATCTCTTCTTGGATTCTTTTTAATTTTGTTTGAAACTCGTTATTGGCGATCCATATTTTACCAATGAGCTCTGTTAGGCTTCTAATCTCATTGGCCAATTTTTTAAATTGTTCACGAGTAAGTTCTGAATCTATATTATTTTTTTTAAAAAGATTAAATAGTTTTTTTATGGTGCGCATACTACATACCTTTCATTCGCAAGGCCACTGGCATAGATAGAAGAGAAATTATTAAAACAGGGATTAACATGGCTATTGCTACCTTAATCCCTGATGTTTTGTGGACATATTTGTAACCTAAAAAATTGCATACACTGGACCATAATATACCTATTATTGGGCCAAGGATTGGGAACAAGCTCATAATCATTGGGGCGGAAGAGTAACATAGTACTTTAAAGGTGCCTTTAAATCCCCTTGATCCATCTTTTACTAACATGAGACACAAATGATTGATGCCAGTTGCTATAAATAATAGAATTGTTAGTAAGATGGGATAGAACAAAAGCCAGAGCAAAGAAGCCATACCATGAAGGCCAAGATTTAAAATATCCATTTGTTGGCCATGCTCCATAACTCCCACGCCAGCTAATGACCATATCATCCTAAAAGCTGTATAAAATTCAGAGATCAATAAGTAAAAGATAAGGGGTCTTGTATATCCACCCCTTGTGGTCATTGATTTAAAAAATTCCTTTGGGCTGAGACACACCATTTTTATTGTATCAAAAAAACCAGCAAAAAAACCCTTTTGTTCCAGCTCTTCCCAGGGAATTGAATGAGTTGCCCTTGTAGATTGGTCCTGTTGATCATCATCGCTAGACTCAGCGAGGGAATATTTTTCATTTTCTGAGTTGAGTTTTTCAAGGCTCGCCCAAATGTCTTCAGATTCGGTATTTTCCGCACCTATATCCTCTCTTGTTTCTTCTTTTGTGCTTTGTTCAATGTCCCTGAATTTAAATTTGTGTTTACACTTAGGGCAGGTGGCAATTTGGGCATTAGCTGGAATTTTATCTTCAGGAATGTCCTTGGAAAATCCACATTGTGGGCATGTAATTTCCATTTTTGGATCCCTTTTTATTTTTGTAATTGACAAATTTTTTATGAAGATAAAAAATAAAATCAATGGGGTCAAGTTTTGAATATACGGAGGACAATTTAACTAAAATAATGGGAATACAAGCATGTCGCCACTTATCGACTACTCAAGAATAATCAATTTAGTGCAAAAAGAATTGGCCAAAAGGTATGACTTAAACAACAACATATTAAATGTACCTGGTAAGTCCATTGCTTGCAAAGTAGATGAGAATTACTATTTGATTTTATATCCATCATTTATAGAATATCTCTGTAAAATTTGTGGCATTTTGCCAAATTCTCTCACAGAGACATTGATAAAAACTGGAAATTTGATTGTAGATCCAGTAACAAAAGATTTTTGTCGATTAGTAGAGGTGAGATGGACCCTAGATATGGTGCCAATTAGGGTAAAGGCAGGTTTTGTGGTAAATAGTTTGATTGATAACAGTATCAGATTTTATGGTAAGACTAGAAAAAGGGGTTTAGGAATCTCTGATCTCAAGATATCTGTTAGATCTAAATCAAATATTGAATCTTTGTTTGTAAACAAAACACCCCTTAATTCCCGCGTATTTTTTGATTAGGGTCTTTGTTATAGACTAGTAGTTTAATGTTATCTCTTTTAAGCGCTAGAAGGAGGGGAGATATTTTTTCTTTAAATAAGGCCAATTCTCGTTTTGGAAGGGGTTTTAAGGGAGTTGATTTAATTTTTAAAGGATTTATGTATTTTCCATAGTGTTTAACCCTAAAGTCCAGATGGGGGCCTGTTGCATATCCTGTGGATCCAACATAGCCAATTACCTCTCCCTGAAAAACCCTTTTACCAACCCTAAGCCCTTTAGCAAATCTACACATGTGGTTGTATACAGTTACATATCCATTGGGATGCCTAATCTTTACATATTTTCCAGCTGCCCTGTCATATGCCTTTTTTATAACAATGCCATCTGCAACGGTTTTTATTGGAGTGCCTTTTGGTGCTGCATAATCTATCCCTAAATGAGGTCTTACTACTTTTAAGATAGGATGAAATCTGTGGTATGTGAACCTAGATGATATTCTCGTAAATTTAAGGGGAGCCTTAAGAAAAGATTTTCTTAAGGGTACTCCATTTTCATCAAAATAGTCAGTCCTTCCTGAAGTGGTTGTATATAAAAATGCATTGTACACTCTTCCCTGATTTATAAATTCAGCAGCCAATATCCTTCCATATCCTTTAAATTTTCCATTTCTGTATTTTTTTTCTACTATTAATTTGAATGAGTCGCCCTTTCTTATATCCCTGATAAAGTCTATATCCCATGCAAAAATTTCTGATAATTTTAATGCGAGCAAGTCACCTTCATTGGCTTTTTCAACAGCCTCAAATAGACTCGATTCAATTGTGTTTTCAACAATAGTTGACTTAACCTCATATTTAATAGGAAATTTCTTTACATGAAAATCTTCTTTGTCAAAATTGATTTTAATTTTTTCCAAATTGTTTATTTCATATTCAAAGGATATTAACTTGCTGTCCTTTAAATATAACGTATACGGCTGACCTACTACCAGTCTATTTAATGGATAAATTTCCTTTGCTTTTTTTGT